>Ga0315550_1003011_pt1 | contig 10227 bp, 11 predicted proteins | sample SalMarSW160190MG_2_FD_203100 | JGI IMG/M metagenome (GOLD analysis project Ga0315550, IMG submission 203100) | Salt marsh sediment microbial communities from the Plum Island Ecosystem LTER, Massachusetts, United States - Salt Marsh Sediment SW1601-90 ... | reverse complement strand
TGGAGACGGGGCAGGTGGTGCTGGCCGGTACCGCTGATGACCTGCGGGAGAACCCGCAGGTGCAGGAGGCGTACCTGGGAGGAGCTTGACGTGCATTCCCCCTAGCGAACCACCAGCACGGGTCGCATGGCCCGCCTCGCCACCTTGTCGGTAATACCACCTACCGCTACTTTCACCAGCGGTCCTGCTGAAAGGGTCGATCCAATAGCCACCATGTCATGATCCCCGGCGCGAGTTTCGGCCAGGATCTCGTCCAGCGCCTGGCCGAAACGCAGCGCGAAGGCAGGCTCCAGCCCACACTCTTGCAAAATCGCAAGCTCTTCACTCAGATGACGCGCCTGAATCACGTCACTTTTCAGGAACTCTTCGCCGTCCGGCCGTCTACGCGTCCAGCCCTGTTCGAGCGACTGAATCGGCGTCCAAACGTGCAGAAGGGTAACCTCAGCCCCGGCTCCCTGGGCGATCTCGCTGGCCAGTTGCACGGCAGCGTTGGTGCGCCCCAGCCCGCCGCTGCAGATGAGCACACTCCGCAGCGTCGCTCGAGGCTCACGTACGATCAACACAGGATCGTCGACCTCCTCCAACAGACGCCACACACTCGAGCGGCGCACGGTACGGATCAAGCGGCCTCTTCCCAGCGGCCCAACCACGGTCAGGTAGTCGCCCTCGGCGGCCGCGGCCGCGATCTCGGCGACGGCTGCTCCCTCCCGCACGCGAGTCGTGTGGACAACGTTGCGAGCAGTCAAGATCGCGCTGGCTCCTTCCATCGCATGCTGCACGTGCTGGGTGTCCGACGGATGCTCGACCACCCCCAAGACGACGGCTTGGGCATGCAATGCGTCGGCCACCAGCGCGCCGGCCTCGAAAGCCCGTCGCGAGGCGGTGGAGCCGTTGGTACAGATCAACACCTTCATAGCGCTTCCCCTTTATCGATAGGCCAGGATACCAATCAGCCCCGCTCCCAGGACGACCAGGACGGGATTCAGTTTGAACAGTACCAATGCCAGTGCGCTTGCAGCCAGCAGCACCCACTGCCACGTGTCTCGCCAGCCTGCCTCACCCACTACACGGACCGCTGTGAGGGCGAGCAGCACGGCGACCGCGGGCGTCAGCCCGCGCACAAATCCACCCACCCACGTCTCTCCCCGGATGCGTTCGAGGATCATCGAGATACCGAGCATGATCACGGTCGGCGGCAGCGTAGCGGCGGCACAGGCCACCAGAGCGCCTGGTATGCCGCCAGCGTGGTATCCCACGAACATCGCCAGTTGCAGTGCATCGGAACCGGGAAGCGCGCTGGAAAAGCCGACTGCTTCGACGAACTGCTCCTCCGTCATGAACTTGTTCACCGCTTCGGCGTGCAAGAGCGCCGCCGACGCTGGCCCCGACGTGCTGAGCAAGTTGATCTTGAGAAAGGCCCAAAACAATTGCAGCAATTTCTGCATTTGACTCTCCTCCTACTTTGAGCCCCGTACTTCGGCGCCCATGCGCTCGAAAAAGTGTACCATGAATGCGTGGCGCTCCTCGGCGATGGCGCGACCGGTGGGTGTGAACAGCAGCCCCTTGAGCTGGGACAGCTTGACGACGAACTCGTGGACGGGAGTATGGGCGTCGGGATCGTCCCCCTCCTCTTTCCAGCGGGCGGCGTCCACGCTTTCGATCGGTGCCCACAACCGCTGCCCGTGCATGCCGCCGTAGGCAAAGGCCCGCGCGACTCCCACCGCACCGATAGCATCCAGCTTGTCGGCGTCAAACAGCACCTGAGCCTCCAACGTCTCCGGCCGTGGAGCTGTGCGGTAGCGGTGGGCGGCGACGGCGTGAGCCACGGCTTCCACCTTTGCGGGCGGCTGCCCGGCCAGAATCTCCCGCGCCTGCGCGGCGCCGAGAGCGGCGTGATCGAGCCCTTCGGCGTCGGCCCGCGCGCGCCCCACATCGTGCAGCAGCACCGCCGCCCGCACGACAGCCATGTCGGCGCCCTCCGCCTGCCCGATGCGCTCCGCCAGCGCCAGCACCCGCAGCACGTGGCCAAAGTCGTGCACGGCGTCGCTGTTCCCATAGTAGCCGCGCGCTTCGTCGATAGTGACCATTTGACTTTGGGTATTTGTCATTTGATATTTGCCTGCGTCTCTTCCACGACGTGATCCACCACGGCCTGGAAATTCCCCGTTTTCTGATAAACCGCCTGTTGGCGGTCGGCGCTGGTGCCCTCACTCAGAATGGTGTGGACGTATTCGACCTCCTTCCGGCTCCCTAGATCATCCATCACGTCGTCCAGCCAAGCCAGCAGGCGCTCCGTCAGTTTCCGGACGGACACCTCCCTGGCCCGGCCGATGTCGATCAGCTTCCCTCCGATGCCATAGCGCACCGCGCGCCACTTGTTCTCGTCCAGTATGTGCTTGCGGTGAATGGGCCACGTCCGATGGGCCAGTCGCAAGCGCACCAACTTGGCCGAGATGGCCTGCACCAGCGCGACGATGCACAGCGTCTCTTCCACGCGCGTGCACATGTCTGGGATGCGCACCTCCAGCGTGGGGAACTTTTCGCTGGGGCGCACGTCCCACCAGATGTGCGTCGGTTCGGCGATGCTGCCCGTCGCCAGCAGGGTGTCCACGTAGCGGCGGTAGTCGGCGTAGGAGCCGAACCGCGGGGGAATGCCGGTGCGGGGCAGGTTCTGAAAGACGACGCTGCGATAGGATTTCAGCCCGGTGTCGCGATCGTGCCAGAATGGCGAGCTGGTCGAAAGGCACAGCAGGAGCGGGAGAAAGGAGCGCATCTGGTTCATCACCTCGATGCGCAGCACCTTGTCCTCGATGCCGATGTGAATGTGCAGCCCAAAGACCAGCAGCCGCCGCCCCACGTCCTGCAGGAAGCGGCTCAGCTCGGGGTACCTACCGTAGGGAGACACCTCCTGGTGCGCCCACGAGGAAAAGGGATGCGTGCCCGCCGCTGCCACCCACAGCCCTTCGCGCTTGGCCAGTTCCCAGATCGAACGCCGCATGCGGACGAGTTCGCGGTGCGCCTGTTTGATGTCGTCGCAGATGTGCGTGCCGGCCTCCACCTGCGACTGGAGGAACTCGGGCCGGATCTGGTCCGGCAGCACAGCCTCGCCGCGATCGAGGAACTGCTGCACGTACGAGCGCAGTTCCCGCGTGGTCGGGTCAATGATCTGGTATTCCTCCTCGATGCCGATGTTCAGCGTGGGCGCAGCCATACCTGTAACTCTGCAAGATGCCAGCGCTGATTATATCACATAGCCCCACCGCTCCAAATCGAATTGAGCTGAGCGTTTTTGGCTTTTCCGCTTGCGTTCCTGTCGGTACATTGTAAAATCCCCCGTGTCGTAAGATGTTGCGCCGCGCCCTCGAGCCTGCCGGGCGCTCAACCCGCGTAGGTCATGCTATAAGCGTGCCGCCGGGCAGCGCCGTCACATTTTTAACGTGACCCATAAATCTCTGCAAAGCGCAACGGGATGCATAAAGAAGTGTTTATACTTTAACAGGTCATAGAATAAACGGTGATGCAATGGGAAGACAAACGCTGCTCGACAAGATAACCATCGTGACCGGCGCCTCTAGCGGCATCGGGCGGGCAACGGCTCTGGCGCTGACCCGCGCAGGTGCGCACGTGGCGCTGGCGGCGCGCACCGAGGCCGCGTTGCAGGAGGTAGCGCAAGATATCCGGGCGCTGGGGCGGGAGGCGCTGGTCGTGCCGACCGACGTGACGCAGCAGGAGCAGGTCGATCACTTGGTGGCCGAGACCCTGGCACATTGGGGGCGCGTGGATATTTTTATCGCCAACGCCGGGCAGTACGTGCGCTGTCGTATCTCGAAACTGACCGTCGCTGACATCGAGCGGGCGATGGCGGTCAACTTTTACGGCGCCTTGTACGGCTTGCTGGCCGTGCTGCCGCACATGCTGGCCCGCAAGAGCGGGCACCTGGTGCTCGTCAGCTCGTTGGATGGCAAGAAGGGCCTGCCCATCGACGCGCCTTACGTATCGGCCAAGTTTGCGCTGACCGGATTGGGCGAGGCGATGCGTCAGGAACTGCATGGCACGGGGGTGCACGTGACCACCGTCCTTCCCGGCAGGATCGACACCCCATTGATCGAGGACCTAAAAGTGCCCCGGGTCTCGCCCAAGTATTCGCCCGAGATTGTGGCGCGCGCCATCGTCAAGTCCATCCGGCGGCGCAAACGGGAGGTGATCGTGCCCGGATTCTACCGCTTATTCGTGATCCTGGGCGCGCTTTCGCCGCGTCTTTCGGATTGGTTCGTGCGCGTCTCTCACCTGGAGGGATGGGAGACCGCGGAACGTTGAGTGCAAGTTGCTAGGAGGGCCATGAGTAGCAATCAAACCACGACAATCAAATCCGCACACGCCTGGCTGCGCAAGATACACGTCGCCTTCGTGCCCGGCCCGATGAATCCGTTGCTGGATGAGGTGTCTGAGAACTTGTTGCACCACTTTCGTCTCCTGGGGCACTTCGTTCAGGCGACCCCGGACGAGCGCACCGACGTGCTCATCACCTCCGCGGCCTTCGAAGAGTCCATCGGCTGGCGCAAGGCGCTGATTTTCAATATGCGCAGGCGATTTGGCCTCAGCCATTCTCCTACCCTCTACACCCTGGTATCCGCCTCCCCCGATAGGTTCCAGGCCGTGCTGGATCACTTTGAGGCCGCGTTGGCGAAAGAGCCGCCCGACCCGGCCGACTTCTCCTTCCCCGGCCTGACCCCTAACGCCTATCACGTGCTCTTTGAGCAGGGACACCGGGGCGGCCCTATCCTGGCGCTGGAGCGACTGGTGCAGGCCCAAGTCAAAGGGCTGCGCATCATCTTGGTGATCGGAGACGAGCATCCTATCGAAGCGTACCACTTTGACCTGGTGGGCGCTTACCCGCGCAGCGTGGCGGATGGATCGGGAGCCTTTTACGACGATATTGCCCTGCGCATCGCCACCACCATGAGCGCCTCGGAGGTCACCGAACACGAGGTAGTGGGAGAGCCGATCCCGAACGACGTGTGGCGCGGCCTGAGCACACCTGCGGCCATGCAAGCGGCGGGGCGACAGTTGGGGGAGCGCCGCTTTTTCACCGAGATGGTGCGCATCTCCGACCTGGTGCCGGTGCCCGCCGTACCCGATTCCATCTCCAGCCAGTACAGCGAGGGCTGCTTTGCCACGTGGGAGCCGGCGCTGAACGCGCTCATCGCCACGGTGACAGGCAGTGCCCGCCCGGTCGACAAGGGCAGCATCACCGAGGACGACCTGGCGGTGCTGGTGGGCGTGCGCCCGGATCAGTGCGGGGCACTGACGCGCCAAGTGGCGGGAAAGCGCAACGACCGTCCGTCCTCCGAGGCGGTGGAGATGATGAGTATGGACGGCCTGCTGCCGACCATCACGCTTGATCCGGCGTGGGACGTCTCCGCCCCGGTGCCCGTGGTGCGCTCCAAGCTGCACGGCCATCGCGGCATCACCGCCTACGATCCTCGAAAGGTAGAATACGCCCCTCTGGACGCACCCTACTACCACTACCTGGTCTCCTGCGGCACCGATGCCCAGGCCCGGGGCATCGTGGCGGCGTTCGCCCGCGCGGAGGCCCTGCGCCACCCCGACGACGCACGCCAGGTCGTTTTCACCGTCCTTCCCGGCCACGGCGCTTTCATCGTGGAAAAGTGGGTGGCGGGCAAGGCCCCCTTCCAGGTGATCTGGGAGACTATGGACACCGGCGCTTTGCAGGTGGATAACCGCATCCCACAGGGGCTGATGGCATACGTCCCCACCTCAGATGGAAAAATGGTGCTGCGGGCCACGTAACGCCGTCGAGTACTTGACAATATCGGCGTTATGCTTTAGCATACCGCGAGTTTCCTATTCTTGTACCGCCGTCGCACTGGCTGCCGTTCGCTCGCGCGAACACGATCCTTACCCGATCAGGAACCACACGTGATCAATCTACCCTCTCTGTTTTCCCGATCTGCTCCCGACAGGCCAGGAGTTTGGCGCGCCGGACCGAGGCGCAATCTGTGGTTGTTCTGCCAACTCACGATCAGTTTGGTCTTGCTGGTAGCGGGGTGTGCTTGCCAGCCATCCTCCTCCCCCGATGGCGACTCCAACGCCGCCCAGACGATCGAGAACAAAGGCTCCGACACCCTGGTCAACCTGGCGCTCAGGTGGGCCGAGGTATATATGGAGGAGCATCCCGACGTGCGGCTCTCCGTCACAGGCGGCGGATCGGGCACCGGCATCGCCGCCATGATCAACGGCACGGTCGATATCGCCAATGCCTCGCGGGCGATGAAGCAGGAAGAGATCGAGGCCGCCGAGGCTAACGGCATCACGCCGGTCGAGTTCACCGTCGCCCGCGACGCGATTGTCGTCGTCGTCTATGAATGGAATCCGGTGGCCCAGCTCACGCTCCAGCAGATATCTGACATCTATACGGGCAAGATCACCAACTGGAGCGAGGTAGGCGGCGAGGATCGCCCTATCGTCCTCCTCTCCCGGGAATCGAACTCTGGAACCCATGTCTATTTCCTGGAGAACGTGATCCGGTTGGGGGACAAGGAGAGCGATCTGCTCTTCTCTCCCGACACGCTGCTGATGCCCTCCTCCGAAGGGATCAGTGCCGAGGTGCGCCAAAACCCCAATGCCATCGGCTACGACGGCCTGGGTTACGTGACGCCCGACCAAAAGATGATCGCCGTGGCTGCCGATGCCGACAGCGATTACGTCCTACCGTCCATCGATACAGTCAACGCCGGCACCTATCCCATCTCGCGCCCGCTTTACATGTACACCGCCGGCGAGCCGACCGGCCAGGTAAAGGCGTACATGGACTGGATACTGGACGAGGGGCAAGCATCGGTCGCCGAGCTGGGATTTGTACCGCTAAAGTGAACGGCAAGCGAAGCAATTGAAATATGAAAAAGAAGAGATTTTCGCGCTGGATAGAGTTCCTTATCGAAGCACTAATCCGCACGCTGGGCTTTTCCACCATCGGCTTTGTGCTGCTCATCTTTTTGTTCCTGCTCAGAGAGGGCGTGCCGCTGTTCTTCGAGGTGCCGCTGGGCAACCTGTTTAGCACGCGCTGGTATCCCACGTTCGATCTGTTTGGCACCCTGCCGCTGATCCTGGGCTCGCTGCTGGTCACGGTGACCGCCATCGCCATCGCGCTGCCGCTGGGGGTGGCGACGGCCGTCTTTGTGCGCGAGGCTGCGCCGAGTTGGGCGCGCGAGGTGCTCAAGCCGATGATCGAGGTGCTGGCCGGCATCCCCTCGGTGGTGCTGGGGTTCTTTGGCATGACGCTGGTGGCGCCCTTTGTCCGCGAGACGCTGGGGGTGCCGACCGGTCTGACCGCCTTCACCGGCGCTCTGCTCCTGGCCTACATGGCGCTGCCGACGATCATCAGCGTGGCCGAGGACGCCCTCGATGCGGTGCCCAAGAGCTATCGCGACGCCGGGCTGGCCATGGGGGCCACGCAGTGGCAGACCATCTGGCGCGTGGTGGTGCCGGCCGCCCGCTCGGGCATCGTCACGGCGGTGATGCTGGGGCTGGGGCGCGCCATCGGCGAGACGATGGCGGTGATGATGGTGACCGGCAACGCGGCCCGCATGCCGGTCACGCTCGACTCCATCTTCCGGCCAGCGCGCACGATGACGGCCACCGTGGCTGCCGAGATGGGCGAGGTGGCGCAGGGGAGCGTGCACTACCACGCCCTGTTTGGCATCGGCATCATCCTGTTCCTGCTGACCTTTGCCATCAACCTGGCCGCCGCCGCGACGATTTTCAAAAAGCGCCGGCGGGGAGGGCTGCGCTGATGGATCGCTATCTGGTGCAACGCATCGGCTTCATCCTACTGGGCCTGGTGGCGCTGGTGGTCGTGGTTCCCATCCTGATCGTCGTGGGCGCCATCGTGGTACGGGGCGCCGAGGCCATCAGTTGGGAGTTCCTCACCGCCATGCCCCGGGACGGGATGAAGGCCGGGGGCATATTCCCCGCCATCGTCGGCACGTTGGTGCTCACGCTGGGCTCGGCGCTGGTGGCCATCCCGGTGGGCGTGGGCGGGGCCATATACCTTTCAGAGTACGCGCGCGACAACTGGCTCACGCGCGCCATCCGGCTGGCCATCATCAACTTGGCCGGCATCCCGTCGGTGGTGTATGGGTTGTTTGGGTTGGGCTTGTTCGTGCTCTTTCTTCAGTTCGGCACGTCGATCCTGGCCGGCTCGCTCACGCTGGCGATCATGACGCTGCCCATCATCATCAGCGCCGCCGAGGAGGCGCTGCGGGCCGTGCCGGTCGAGTTCCGCACTGTGATTGCCAGCCTGGGCGGGACGCGCTGGCAGGGCATCCGGCACGTCGTGCTGCCCCAGGCGCTGCCCGGCATCATCACCGGCGTCATCCTGGGATTGCTGCGGGCGGCGGGCGAGACGGCACCCATCCTGTTCACCGTGGCCGCCTTTTTCCTGCCGCGCCTACCCCAGACACCCCTCGACCAGACGATGGCCCTGCCCTACCACCTGTACGTCATCAGCACGCAGGTGCCCGGCATGCCGCTCGAGATCCAATACGGCACGGCGCTGGTATTGCTGGCGCTGGTGCTCTCGCTGAACATCGTGGCGACGGTGATCCGCAGCTATTTTCGGCGCCGGAGGCAGTGGTAGATGGCCGATCCCAAGATCAGCATCCGGGACGTCAACTACGCCTACGACGGCAAATCGGCGCTGCGCGACGTGACGTTCGACGTGCCCGCCAACAGCGTCACCGTCGTCTTTGGACCGGCAGGCGGTGGCAAGTCGACGCTGCTGCGCCTGATAAACCGGCTCAACGACCTGGTCGATGGCACCCACATGTCGGGCCAAGTCCTGCTGGACGGGCAAGACATCTACGCGCCGGGCACCGACGTGACCGACCTGCGCCGGCGCGTGGGGATGGTGTTCGCCCTCCCTCTGCCCCTGCCCGGCACCGTCCGCGAAAACGTGATCTATGGACCCACGCTGGCCGGCGTGCGGGATCGGGCCCGTTTGGAGGAGACCCTCACGCGCAGCCTGACGCGGGCCGCTCTGTGGGACGAGGTGAAAGATCGGCTCGACGACCCGGCCGGCTCGCTTTCGGGCGGACAGCAGCAGCGGTTGTGCATCGCCCGCAGCCTGGCCTTGGAGCCCGAGGTGTTGCTCCTCGACGAGCCCACCTCCGGCCTGGATCCCATCTCCACCAGCAAGGTGGAGGCGTCCCTGTACGAGCTGAAACGGGACTGCACCATCATCATCGTGCCCCACAGCGTCCAACAGGCCGCGAGGGTGGCCGACTGCGCGGCCTTCTTCCTGATGGCCGCGCTGATCGAGTTCCGGCCCGGCACCGAGATTTTCACCACGCCCCAGAACGAGCAGACCGACGACTATGTCACCGGCCGGTTCGGGTAATTGGAGTTATGCCAAAGATTCAAGTAGAGCACCTCTATTTTTACTACACTAAAGAGCCCGCCTTGATGGACATCTCGATGGCGATCAACGACCAGCAGATCACCTCGCTGATCGGCCCTTCGGGGTGCGGCAAGTCCACGTTCCTGCGCTGCCTCAATCGGATGAACGACACCATCCCCGGCACCAGGCTGGAGGGACAGGTGCTGCTCGACGGGCAGGATATTTACGTACCCGGCACCGACGTGATCGACCTGCGGCGGCGGGTGGGGATGGTGTTCCAGCGCCCCAACTGCTTCCCCCAGTCGATCTATGACAACGTGGCCTTTGGCCCGCGCGTGCTGGGTTCGCACAGGGGCGCGGACCTGGACGACGTCGTGGAGGAGAGCCTGCGCGGAGCGGCCCTGTGGGACGAGGTGAAGGACGACCTGAAGCAGGATGCCATGAGCCTGTCCCTGGGGCAGCAGCAGCGGCTGTGCATCGCCCGCGCCACCGCCGTCAGGCCAGAGGTCATCCTGATGGACGAGCCCTGCTCGGCCCTCGATCCCATCGCCACGCTGGAAGTCGAGGAGCTGATGCAGGTGCTCAAGGAAAAGTATTGCATCGTCATCGTTACCCACAACATGCAGCAGGCCGCGCGCGTCTCCGATTGGGCGGGGCTCTTTTGGCTGGGCCGGATGGTCGAGTTCGACGCCACCGAGATCGTCTTTACCCGTCCGAGCAACAAGCTGACTGAGGATTACATCACAGGCCGGGCAGGTTAAAGAAAGGCGTCTTTTCAAAAAGTAGGGAAGAATGGGGGGTGTGGGGGG
>Ga0315550_1003010_pt1 | contig 10228 bp, 6 predicted proteins | sample SalMarSW160190MG_2_FD_203100 | JGI IMG/M metagenome (GOLD analysis project Ga0315550, IMG submission 203100) | Salt marsh sediment microbial communities from the Plum Island Ecosystem LTER, Massachusetts, United States - Salt Marsh Sediment SW1601-90 ... | reverse complement strand
CGTGCGGCACATGCAACAGCACGCCCGACTGCGGCAGGCTTACGAGCGCTTGGCCGGCGGCGGGTAGGATCAATGGGGTCGATCAACCTCGGCCGGCAGCTCCGCCAAGGCCGGGATCATCACGTTATCTTCCCGGGCCTGATGATGTGACAGCACCCCCCGAAAGCGAAAGGACTCCTCCAAGAGCGTGAGCACCTGCTGCCCCGCAAGCCCCTGCTTCCGGTCGGCGATGGTGCCGACCAAGAAACGCAGCGCTCCCAGCAGCCGCTCCAGGACTTTGTGCTCCTCCCGGATGAGCTCGGCGCCAAACCCCTTGCTCTTTCCGAAGTGATGCTCGAAGGCCGGCACCCAGTACCGCTCCTCCGCGCCCAGGTGCTCGGTCATGCGGATCGCAAAATCATCCAACAAGCGATCGGCCTCGGTGATCCGGCGGTCCGCAACCAGCAGCAGGTAGCGGTGGTACTGCTCGGCCAGTGCCCCATGTTCCCGCGAAAGCCGGGCCAACTCGTGGTTCTCAGAGGCGGTCATTCGCACGTCTCGGTCGCGGAGGCCTGCCCCTGGCGGCCCACCCGGATCATGGCTGAGCCCATGCGGCAGGACGGTGGCTTTATCGAATTACTATTGGGACTAGAATACTAGCGTGAGCCAGCAAGTCCATCCATTCGACCATCTGGTATCCCTGCCCGAGAAGCAGATTCGTCTGGCGGCGGCGGCCTTGTGGTATGCCACCGACGAGTATCCCCATCTCAAGGTGGCCTACTACCTGGACCTGCTCGACGCCATGGCCCGACGGGTCAACAAACACCGGGTCAGCGGCCCCGAAGACCAGATCCAAGCCCTCCGCGCCGAAATCGTCGACCGCCAGGGCTTCATCGGCAACCGCAGCGACTACCACCATCCCGACAACAGCTATCTCAACCGGGTCATCGAGCGCCGCACCGGTATGCCCATTTCCTTATCCGTGATTTGGCTGGACCTGGCCGCTCAGCTCGGCTGGCCCTTCGCCGGGCTGAACATGCCCGGCCATTTCCTGATCTGCGCTTCCGGGGGGCCGGAGGATATCATCATCGACCCCTTCAACGCCGGGGCCACGCTCAGTCCAAGCGAATGCGGGCACATGGCCCTGGCCGTGTTCGGCCCCAGCTTCAAGTTGCAGCCCGAACACCTGGCCCGGGTGGGCACCAAGGACATCCTCTTCCGCATGTTGGGTAACCTGCGCGGCACCTACCTGCTCAGGCGGGACTGGCCCCGCTGCACGAAGGTTCTCCGCCGCATGTTTGCCCTCCGCCCCACCGATCCTCAGCTCGCCGCCGAACTGGCCCAAATGCTAGCCGCCTCCGGACAACTGGCCGCCGGTCTGGCCGTCCTCCATGCCGTGCTCCAGGCCGAGCTACCCGACGAGCAGCAAGAATTCCTCCGCCAACAACTCGACATCCTGCACCACCGCATCGCCCAGACCAACTAAGCTTCCGGTCCCCGCCGGGCCTCTGGTCACCCGCCGGCCGGCCCCCGGCCGACGAGCCTCCCAGAATCCACAAATGCACCGAGGGTGGACCGATTTGCCGATCCACCCTCGGGGGTTAACAGAAACAGGTTAGGTCAGCGACGCCCTACGGGCAGTTGGGGTCGCAATCAACACCAGGGCACCAACCGGCCAGTCCGTCGCAGTCGGCGTCCACGCCAAAGAGGCAGGACAATGCCGTCTCAGCCACCGGAGTAATCCTGTCCGAATAGTCAGGGCAGCCGTCCACCGGCCAGCACACGCCGTCCCCGTCGGCATCGTTGGTCGGATCATCCGGACACTCATCGCAGCCGTCCGGGATGTCGTCACCGTCCTCGTCGCCGAGGTCGTCGCCGCCGGGGCACTCGTCACAGGCCCAGCCCACGCCATCGTGGTCCAAATCGGCCTGAGTGGGGTTCCATACGAACAGACAGTTGTCGCAGACGTCGCCCACCCAGTCGTTGTCCAGATCGACCTGCAGCGGGTTGATCCGGAACGGGCAGTTGTCGCAACCATCCGGGTACCCGTCGCCATCGGTGTCAACGTTGTCGTCGGCGCCGAGGCAGACATCGCACGACCAGCCGACACCATCGCCGTCCACATCGATCTGAGTGGGGTTCCAGTCGAACAGACAGTTGTCGCAGACGTCGCCCACCCAGTCGCTATCCAGATCGATCTGCAGCGGGTTGATGTCGAACGGACAGTTGTCCACGCAGTCCATGAAGTTGTCGCCGTCGGTGTCCATGTCCACCTCACCGCAACCGCAGGCACCATACTCGATCTTGTTCGGATCGTCCGGACAGTCGTCGCAGGCGTCGCCCTTGCCGTCGCCGTCGGTGTTCCTCTGGCCGGGGTTGGGTGCGCTCGGACAGTTATCGCAGACATTCCCTACGCCATCACCGTCAGAGTCGGTCTGGAACGGGGGCGGGTTGTCCTGGAACGGACAGGTGTCGATGCAGTCCATGACCAAGTCACCGTCCGAGTCGGTCTCGGGCACGTAGCAGCCACACTGGCCGGCGAAGACCTTGTCCGGATCCAGCGGGCACTCGTCGCAGGGCTCGCCCACGCCGTCGCCGTCCAGATCCTTCTGGCTGGGGTTGGCCCCATCCGCGCAGTTGTCGCAGACGTTGCCCACGCCGTCGCCGTCCAGATCGTTCTGGTTGTCCTGCCAATTCAGCGGACAGTTGTCCACGCAATCGATGACGTTGTCGCCGTCGGTGTCGGTGTCGGCCACGCCGCAGCCGCACTCGCCGGGATCGATCTTGCTGGGATCGTCCGGACAGCCGTCGCAGGCATTGCCCCTGCCGTCGCCGTCGTTGTTAGACTGGAACTGGTTCGGGATGGCGGGGCAGTTGTCGCAGGGGTTACCTACGCCGTCATTGTCGTCATCCACCTGGCCCGGGTTGTCATCGAACGGGCAGTTGTCGTTGCAGTCCTTGACGCCGTCGCCGTCGCCGTCAGTCTCCAGCTCGCCGCAACCACAGTCGCCCGCAAAGATCTTGTTCGGATCCCACGGGCAGTCGTCGCAGGCGTTGCCCTTGCCGTCGCCGTCGTTGTCGGACTGCCAGAAGTTCGAGTCGCCTACACAGTTATCACAGTTGTTGCCCACATTGTCACCGTCGTCATCCTGCTGGCCCGGGTTGTGGGCGAACGGGCAGTTGTCCACGCAGTCCTTGACGCCGTCACCGTCGACGTCGGTTTCCGGCTCGCCGCAACCGCAGTCACCCGGACCGATCTTGTTGGGATCCCAGGGACAGCCGTCGCAGGCGTTGCCCGAGCCGTCGCCGTCGTTGTTAGACTGGAACTCGTTGGGGATGCCCGGGCAGTTATCGCAGGGGTTGCCTACGCCGTCATTGTCGTCATCCCACTGTCCCGGGTTGTCGTCGAACGGGCAGTTGTCGTTGCAGTCCGCCACGCCATCACCGTCGGAGTCTGTGGCGATATAACCGCAGCCACAGTCGTCCGGAGCGATCTTCTGCGGATTGCTCGGGCACCCGTCGTTGCAGTTGGCCACGCCGTCGAGATCGTCGTCCGTATCGGCCACGCCGCAGCCGCACTGGCCGGGATCGACCTTGAGCGGATCGGCCGGGCAGGGGTCGTCGCTGTCGCAGAACTCGTCGCCATCTGAATCGTCCGCGATGTCATCCGGACAGGAATCGACGCAGTCATCCACGTTGTCGCCGTCGGTATCCCCCGTCTCGGGGGTACCGCAGCCACACACGCCCGGCTCGGTCTTGTCCGGATCGAACGGGCAGCCGTCCTCGCAGTCCAGGACTTGGTCACCGTCTACGTCGGTCTCGGCGATGCCGCAGCCGCAGGCGCCCTCTTCGATCTTGTTCGGATCGTCCGGACAGTCGTCGCAGGCGTTGCCCCTGCCATCGCCGTCGTTGTTAGACTGGAACTGGTTGGAGATAGCCGGGCAGTTGTCGCAGGGGTTGCCTACGCCGTCATTGTCGTCATCCACCTGTCCCGGGTTGTCGTCGAACGGGCAGTTGTCGTTGCAGTCCGCCACGCCATCACCGTCCGAGTCGGTATCCAGCTCGCCGCAACCGCAGTCACCCGGACCGATCTTGTTCGAATCCCAGGGACAGCCGTCGCAGGCGTTGCCCGAGCCGTCGCCGTCGTTGTTGGACTGGAACTCGTTGGGGATGCCCGGGCAGTTGTCGCAGGGGTTGCCGACGCCGTCATTGTCGTCATCCCACTGTCCCGGGTTGTCGTCGAAGGGGCAGTTGTCGTTGCAGTCCTTGACGCCGTCGCCGTCCACGTCGGTCTCCAGCTCGCCACAACCGCAGTCGCCCGCAAAGATCTTATTCGGATCCCACGGGCAGTCGTCGCAGGCGTTACCCTTGCCGTCGCCGTCGTTGTCGGACTGCCAGAAGTTCGCGTCGCCTACACAGTTGTCACAGTTGTTGCCCACATCGTCACCGTCGTCATCCTGCTGGCCCGGGTTGTGGGCGAACGGGCAGTTGTCCACGCAGTCCTTGACGCTATCGCCGTCCACGTCGGTCTCCAGCTCCTGGCAGCCGCACTGGCCCTCAGTGGCCCACTTGTTCGGGTCACCCGGGCAAGCGTCACAGCTGGTTCCGAAGCCGTCGTTGTCTGAGTCGAGCTGGCCGGGGTTGTAAGCGCCGGGGCAGTTGTCACAGACGTTGCCCACGCCGTCGTTGTCATCGTCGTTCTGGAAGGCCTGGTGGTTTTCCGGACAGTTATCGCAGGCGTTGCCCCAGTCGTCGCCGTCATCGTTCTCCTGGCCCGGGTTGTGCTCTTCCTCACAATTGTCGCAGGCATCGCCACGGCCGTCGAAGTCGATATCGGACTGGTCATCCTCCGTCTCACCATTCGCGACCAGCGGACAGTTGTCGCAGTCGTCACCGACCTCATCGCCATCCGCGTCTTCCTGGCCGGGATTGAAGAGCCAGGGGCAGGTGTCCTCGCAGCGGATGAACCCGTCCTCGTCCAGGTCGTCATCGGGGACGTTGCAGCCACAGATGCCTTCCTCGCACTTGTCGGGATCCGTGTCGCACTCGTCGCAGGCGTTGCCGCAGCCGTCGAGGTCAGTATCCTCCTGGAGCGGGTTGATGTCATCGGGGCAGTTGTCCTCGCAGTCGAGATAGGTGTCGGTGTCGGTATCCACGTCAGGCACACCGCAACCACACACCCCCTCAGCAATCTTGTCCGGATCGTCCGGGCAGCCGTCCACGCAGTCAGCGGTGGTGTCGCCGTCGCTGTCCCGGTCGGAGTTCCCGCAGCCGCACTCACCGGGGGCGGTCTTGAACTCGTCGAGCGGACAGCCGTCGCAGGCGTTACCCACGCCGTCGACGTCCTCGTCGAACTGATCTTCGTTGGGCAAGACCGGACAGTTGTCGCAGACGTCGCCGGTGCCGTCCTCGTCGGTATCCCCCTGATCGGGGTTGGCGATGGCCGGACAATTGTCACAGACGGTACCCAGCCCGTCGGCATCGAAGTCGTCCTGGACGGGATTGAAGTCCTCGGGACAGTTATCGCAAGGCTGTCCCACGCCGTCGCCGTCCAGGTCAAACTGGTCGGCGTTGGCGATGAAGGGGCAATTGTCCAGGAAGTCGAGTACCTCGTCCCCGTCCGAGTCATTCTGGGCCGGAAGGGCCTGCCCGGGGCTGGGATCGCAGGCGTCCCCGATCAGGTCACCATCGGTGTCGGTCTGAGCGGCGTTGGCGATGTCGGGACAGTTGTCATCGGCATCCAAGACCCCGTCTCCGTCCGAGTCCATACACCCGGGCAGAATGCAGAACAGCATTCCGCAAATTAGCGCGTACAAAGTGTTTGGCTTGCGAGCAAACAGAACGTTCATTACCTTGCCTCCGAATGTGCCCTAGATGGTGGTGCTTGGCGGCTGGCGTTTACGGCAAACGTCGGCCGTGTATTACTCATCAGCAAACGCGCACGCACATCAGGTCCGTGCGTCAGTAACTCTCATGTGTCAGCGGGAAGCGAATGCATGAAGCCATCGCTTCCTCCCCTACTCCTCCGTGCCCCACAGCTATCCTCATCCCACTTTTGGAGCCGAACAGCTTCAAGACCTCCCTTGACCCAAGAAGAAGCGTGGCTCGCACCCCTGCATAAGTAAGTTGGACGTGTCTCCTCGATCAAGAACAATGCCCGGAAACCATAAAGATCAAGACTCCAGGATAATCCCTTTCAAGCCGGTTGGCAACAAAAAACTTGCCAGGTCGCTGTGAAATAAGGATTTATGGCCCGGCCAGGCGCGCCAGGTTATCGGGCGTTCATGCCCCCCGGGCGAGACCAAGCTCGTTTGGCAAACAGCCCGGTCGCGGAATCGCAACACCAGACCGACGAAAGGTGGTGCCCCAAATAAAGTCTGCCTCTGCGCGTCAGGCGCAGGCCGCGTCCGGCAGCCTATCCCCGCTGTCGTCCTCCGACCGGCGTGGTTTAGGCCACACAAAAAGCCGACCCTAAAAGGCGGCCATCGGTGGCACGAAGTGTCTCCAAAAGCAGTACCGGTTGATTGAGCCGACCTTCACAACCTCGGGACGTACGGGGCCTTGACCTTGTTCCCGGTGGGTAGGGGATCATTCCGCCCGGGTGGAGGTGGGCGTCCGTGGAAGCTCGTCCGACATGTGGTTGGAGGTGTGGCGGGGGTTCTGCCCTGCGAACCAGGCGCGGAGAACTTCCTCGGCAGGTTTGCCCCTGGGGCTGTAGCCCGAGTCCTGGGGACCGCCCGCTTGGCCGGTCCACTCCCACCAGATGGTGCCGGCCAGTCGGGGCACGTCGGCCCAGACACGGGCGAAGGCCTCGTAGCAGCGGCGCTGTTCTTCGAGCCCCTCCGCGGAAGAAGTGTTCGAGCGATAGTAATTCCAGGCTTCGATGGAGCAGCCGGGCTGGCTGGCCCAGCCGACCTCGGTGAAGAGGAGCGGCTTGGCCGCGGTGGCTTGCCAATTCAGGATGTCCCTCTTGATGGGCTGCCAGGCCTCGACCAGTTGGGCAACCGAGGGCATCTCCTGGTCGGAAAGCTCGTAGTAAGTGGTCAGCCCGATGAGGTCCACCTGGGGCCAGAACTCGATTTTGGAGTAATGGTCCCAGTTGGCGGAATAGGCCAGTTGGCCGTGGAACACCTGGCGCACGTCACGGATGGTGCGTAGCCAGTGTTCGGTTTTCTTCTCGGTGGTGACCAGCTCGGAGCCGACCACGAACACTTCCACGTGGGCTTGCTCGGCGGTACGGGCCCAGCCCACGATGAAGCGGCGGTACTGCTCAAACCAGTCGTCCCAGGAGGGAGGTTGGATTCGGCCCCGCCATTCGGAGCCGCGCGGTTCGCTGAGCAGGATTTTGGGCATGAGGATGACGCGGAGGCCGTGGGCCTGGGCCACGGCGATGAGGCTTTTGACGTCCTCGGGTCTAGGCGTTCGCTCCCGGTCGCTCCAGATGCGCCAGGTGGCGGCGTGCTTCTGATAGCCGCTGAGGCTGATGGTCACGCTGTTGGCCCCCAGGGCCGCGATCTCACCCATCAGGGGGCCAAGTCGGGCGACCACGTCATCGGCCCAGTGGACTTGGAGGGCCAGCCCGTGCATGGGGATGAGCGGCTGGCCGGGGCGCGGGCGGGTGACGGCCTGCGGCTCGGCAACGTTGGGCTCGCGGGGAGCGTGCGGGAGGGTCTGGAGTAAGCACAAGCCAGTAATCATCGCTCCTACTGCCGACACCATTGGCGCTCCCTTCGTAGCCTGGTCGTCATAGCTGGTTTTCTACCGGCATGAGGAAGTGATGAAAAGGCGCGCCGGCCGGGCCCGCCACTGAGCGAGCCCACCAGACGGACAACTGCTCTGGGGGCCCGCGGCGATGCGGGTTTGGGTCAGGACCTTTACGTTTTGGCCCCAGCCCGGCCCGGCCCTGTCGCCAGGGGGCGACCGATGTGCTAGCTTAGAGGCCTGGAGGTGATGCTGGTGAGGGGCCCTCACCTCGTACGGAGAAACAGGCCATGAAGATACTGGCTCTGCTGGGCAGTCCCCGACCCAAGGGCAACACCCAGGCCGTCTTGGAGATCGTGCTGGCCGCGGCGGAAAAGGGCGGCGCCCAAACCGAAACCATACAAATCTCCGAGCTGAACGACCTGGCCGGCTGCATGGAATGCTTCAAGTGTCAGCAAAGCGACCCGCCGGATTGCGCTATCGACGACGACATGAAGCCGGTCCTGGATCAAGCCCTTAAGGCCGACCTGATTCTCTGGGCCACACCGGTCTTTTGTTGGTCGCCGGCCTGGCCGCTGAAGATCGCCCTGGACCGCTTCTACAGCCTGTTCAAGATCAAGGACGGCAAGGAGGTCAAATCGCTGCTGGCCGGGCGCAAGATGGCCGCGGTCATTAGCGCCGGGGGCGGAGAGCAGGACGGGGCCGACCTGGTCACGGAGACTTTTCGGCGCATGACCGAGTTCAGCAAGTGCCAATGGCTGGGCGCTTTCGTGGCTACCTTCGTGGACACGCCCCAAACCATCCGCGCCGACAGAGACCTGGTCTCACGCGCCCGGGCCTTCGGGCGCAAGCTGGCTTCGTAGCCCCGGCCGCGCCGCCCGAAGAACGGATAAACCCACCAAGGATGGACGAGACCATGTTGTCGCAAGTGAATATCAAGCATGTCGGCGAAGAAGATTCGCGGGATGGTCCGAAGCCCGAGCGGCGGACGCTGAAATCCTACTTGTGGCGGCCGGTGATGCGTTTTTTCGGCTGGTGGGGGGGCATGTTCGCCTTCCTCTGTGCGTTTTCGGTATGCCCGATCTGCGGGCAACCCGGCTGCGTAGGAGGCCCGGCCACCGCGGGATTCCTGGGCGGCATCTTCGCCGTCCTGATTTCCCTGATACGTCCGAGTCGATGGCGCCGCAAAGCGCGGGCCTGCCAGCACCAAGATGCGCCGCCGGAACACGCGCCTAAGGAGCAAGCCCGATGAATAGCCAAGCAGCACCGCGGTGTGCCGCGTGTCAGACCAGAGAGTGCGCCGGGGGAAAGGACTGTTTCGGCGACGCCGAGCGGCATCGGGCTTTGTACGAGGATGAGCGGATTGTCCGGCTGCATCGGGCCGCGTCGGCCATCGAGGCTCGGCATTACTGCAAGGAGCCGCGCCTTCGGGAGATCATGCTGTTCGCCAGGGAGATGGGCTATCGCCGGCTGGGGCTGGCCTTTTGCATCGGGCTGGCCGCCGAGGCGGAGATCGTGGCCGACATTCTGGGCCAGGAGTTCGAAGTCGTGTCGGTCTGCTGCAAGGTGGCCGGGCTGGACAAGAAGGACTTGGGCCTGCAGCAGATTCGGCCCGAGGACCCGCGCGAAACCATGTGCAACCCGGCCGGCCAGGCTGCAGTGCTCAATGAGGCCGGCACGGAACTGAACGTGTTGTGCGGCCTGTGCGTGGGGCACGACGCGATATTTGGAATGTGCTCGCGGGCCCCGGTAACCACCCTGATCGCCAAGGACCGCGTCCTGGCCCACAACCCCGTCGGGGCCATCTACAGCCGCTACATACGCCGCACCCTCCGGCCGGAGTGACCCGCAGGGCGGCGAGAGCGAAGCCGGGAAGACACCCGGCCAGCTACTCAGCCGGACTGTGGATGCCCAGCAGTGGCCTGAGGATTTCACGTTCCTCGCTGGGCAGACCCAAGAGGATGCGCTCGTCGGGCTTCTGGTGATAGCGTACGGCCGCATCCAGGAGGCGGAGCGGTAATTGCAGGTTTCTGTGGTGGCCGCCCAACTCCTGCCAAACGTCGAACCACGCCTGCGCGGCATCGGGCGTAATCCAGGGGATAGACAGGGCCCGGATGCTGCGGACGAGGCCCTGCCCCAGCGCGGATACGACGCCGTGCTCGTCGAACATCTCCAGCCAGACGGCGATGTGTTTGCGCCACGTCCCGCGATCGCGCGTGCGGATCAGCATGTTGCGAACCATGGCAACTTCGCCGTCATCGGCCCCGCCGGCGTCAGCCAGCATGCCCAGCGCCTCACCAAGGCCGGTGCGGCCTTCCTCCCAACGGCCCAGCAACATGATCACGACAGCACGGTTGGAACAAGTCTGGAAGTCCCGCTCAGCCGCGTCCAGTTGAAGCGCCTTGTCGAAGGAGGTCAGAGCCTCGTCATGACGGCCCAGGCCGCTCAAAGCCACGCCTCGGTTGCTCCAGGCGCGCGCGTAGGCCGGGTCGAGCTCCAGAGACTTGTCCAGAGCGGCGAGGGATTCTTCCAGGCGGCCGAGCCTGTA
>Ga0315550_1003009_pt1 | contig 10232 bp, 7 predicted proteins | sample SalMarSW160190MG_2_FD_203100 | JGI IMG/M metagenome (GOLD analysis project Ga0315550, IMG submission 203100) | Salt marsh sediment microbial communities from the Plum Island Ecosystem LTER, Massachusetts, United States - Salt Marsh Sediment SW1601-90 ... | reverse complement strand
TTATAAGGGTATCGATTAATCCGCAGCTTGCGCCTCCCGGAGAAAGAACAAGCCTCAAGCAAAAGATAACATCCTTGACCGGTGTTATGGAGGCCCTGGTTATTTTTGCTCTTGTAATGGGGGGACTTTTTTTCGGTATTTTCACACCCACTGAGGCAGCGGCCGTAGGCGCATTCCTTACCTTGCTCGTTTCTCTTATAAGAAGACAGCTGACGTGGAAGGGATTTGTGGGTTCTCTCATGGATACGACGAGGATCAGTTGCATGGTCATGATTATCGTTACCGGTGCGGTTGTCTTCGGTCATTTCATGGCAATCACCAGGATCCCTTTTGATTTGGCTAACTGGGTGAGCATGCTTCCCCTGCCCACGTATGCCATAATGGGGGTAATCGTGATTATTTATCTATTTGGCGGCTGTTTTATGGATGCCCTGGCGATGGTAATGCTCACCATTCCCATCTTCTTCCCGGTATCTACAGCCCTGGGATTCGACCCCATCTGGTTCGGTGTGGCTATCGTTCTGGTTACCGAGATGGGTGTGATCACGCCTCCTGTGGGAATTAATGTGTACGTGGTCCACGGAATTGCCAAAGATGTCCCCCTTGAGGTTATCTTCAAGGGCGTGGCGCCTTTTGTCCTGGCGCTTCTCGCGTGTGTGGCAATTATCTTGATCTTCCCTCAAATAGTCCTCTTCCTCCCCGGGCTTATGGGACCTTGATGCAAGGGAACTGCATAGTTACAACGTTCACGGTTCAGAGGTTAAAATCTGCTTATAAAGATTCCAGGTTCAAGGTTCAGGGTTCAAGGTTATACCTTACTGATAGAGGTTCCGGGGTGGTTGCTTTATCTTCATACTCATCTATTTTCATCATTTTCTAACCTTGACAAACTCGTAAAAGGGCTGAAATCTGCCTCTTTCGTCATTCCCCGTTATCATCGGGGAATCCAGTATTTTCAATAGGTTATAGACTTCAGCTTACGCCGGAGTGACGATGTTGGTGACTTTTTAGGAAACCATCAACCTTGATGAGCTCGTAAAAAGTCCCATTCCCCCTCCCTTGTGGGAGGGGATTAAGGGGAGGGGGAGAGGGATTTTTTTGACTTTTTACGACTTTGTCAACCTTGAACCGTGAAACACTGAACTTTGAACTTAAGTAGCAACGATAAAGGCGAATAAAAAAGGGCTCCCGCAGATCGCGGAGCCCCTTTTGTTGGATTATTGAGACGTTGCTTGTTACTGAACCTTACTTATTATACTTCGCAACCAGCTCCCTCAGCACACTGACTGCCTTTTTCCCGGGAAGGCCCTTCTCCTCCATATTTGTTTGGTATTCAATGATGATCGGGCTAATGGACTGTACCCATTTTTTCTCCTCAGCTGGAGAGAGGCTGTGGATCTTCTTGCCGAGCTCAACCGTGAATTTATAGCCCTCACTATCAACCTTGTTCCAGACATCTCCATGGACATCAACCCATTCCTCGCCGACCTCGTCGAACACCTTCTTGATATCAGGAGGAAGGGCTTCGTATTTCTGTTTGTTCATGACCACGAACATAGCGGTGGTATAGCCAAGTGCCCCACTCTCGATTACGTAATCGATGACCTCGCCCTGTTTCCATCCCTTGAGAACCTCGATGGGGCATAACGTGCCCTCAACCACCCCCTTTTGCAGGGCCTCGTAAGCCTGGCCCTGATCCATGGCAACGGGTACGGCGCCCAGGTATTTGGCGAGCTTTGAGCTAAGACCGGTGCACCTGATCTTCATCCCCTTTAGATCCTCGAGGGAGTTCACATCCTTTTTGGCTGCGAGGATTCCGGGGCCATGGGCATGGACAACGAGTACCTTGACATCCTGGAGTTCTTTTAGGTCCATCCTCTTGTAAAATTCATACGCCACCCTGGTGGCAACCTTACCGCTCTTATATCCGAACGGGAGATCCACCGCTTCCATAACCGGGAACTTCCCTCTGGTATACGCAAAGCATGACTGTCCGATATCGGAGATCCCTTTCACCACGCCATCGTAGCACATCGGCGCCTTGGTCAGGGTTCCTCCGGGGAAGTAAGAGATCTTGACCCGTCCATTGGTCCTTTTCTCGATCTCCTTGATCATGTTAGCGCCGGCAATTGCGTGGCCGTGGGTGGGCGGGAAGAAGTTGCTGTAGGTTAGGTTGATGGTTTGAGCCTTTGCCCCTGGAGCAAACGAAAAACTCATAGTGACCATGAAACAAAAGGCAAATGCGACGATGAGAAGATTTTTATTTTTCATTTTTCCCTCCCTTATGAATTAGTGGAAATAAGCTTCAAAATGATGCTTTCTCGATGTTCTTGGTAATGACCACCCCCTCTCGTTTTAGATATCGTAATAACATCACAGTGATGTAAAACCATATCGATTGTATTGCGCTTTGTCAATGAGAAATGGTGCCCTTCCATTAGTCTCTTTTGTTATATCCAGCATCAAAGACCTTGCGGTTGATCTCCTTGAGTTTTGATGGGCTGATCTTCTCGATCGTCATCTTCAGCTCGCTGAATGTAATAGGTCCTTCGTCGAAGGATGCAAAAAAACCCAAGAGTGCAAGGTTTGAAGATCTCGGAGCACCCAGTTCTTGAGCGATGAGGGAGGCGGACAATGCACGAGAGGTGATGTGTCTATCCTCGAGAAAACCCTTAACCTCTTGCCGTGGAAAACCATGTGGATCGGTGTTGACAAACAGCTTTCCCCCTGTCGATAAAAAGGAAAGGTTCCGGTACGCCTCAGTCTCATCCAGGGAAAGCAGGAAATGAGCGGTTCCGGATCGTATCATTGAGCCTTCCACATCGCCCAATCTGAGATGAGAGATAACTGATCCTCCTCGCTGGGCCATGCCGTGTGTCTCCGCCCCTATCACCTTGAAGCCCTTATCAAGAGCAGCTTCGGCCAGAACCCTGGTCATGAACAGGATGCCCTGCCCACCCAAGCCGCATAGGACTATGTTGACAGTCTCCACCTAAGACCTCAATTTAATCTCAGTGCTAACCCAGGACTTCGCCTCAATTGGAGTATTGGAGTGATGGAGTATTGGAGTGATGGGTTTATCGGAATAAAAAAAACGAGTTTTCTGCTTTCATTACTCACTGCTCCAGTACTCCAGTACTCCATCACTCCATATGGATGGCACACATAGACCATCGCTAATGGCAACCTCCATTCAATTTGTGGTAAAATTTTCGAGACATAGTACATCACACCTCCACGATCGCCCCCTTAGGGCACACCTGAATACACACGCCGCAATCAACGCAGAGATCCCTGTTCACATTGACCCTTCCCAACTCCTGGTCATGGTAGAGGGCAGGGCACTCAAACTTTTCGAGGCACACGTTACATTCAACGCAGGCATCGGTAACCTCTACCCGTTTTTTTTCCGGAACGGCTTCCTCAGGATAGGCAATAACACAGGGATGGCGTGCGATAATAACCGCGATTTCACCATCGGGGCTAGCCACATACTTCGATGCTTTTTTTATCGCATCCGTCATCTTTTTTATGTCATAGGGATCAATGACCTCGATGAAATCGCAGCCGCAGCCTGCAACGATTCTCTCCAGCGAAACGGCCTTCCCCCGGCTTCCATCAGCCCGTATGCCGAGTTCAGGCGTAGGCTGCATGCCGGTCATAGCAGTGGTCTGGTTATCGAGTATCACCAGGATGAATCGCGCTCCATTGTATACGGCGTTCAGCAAGCCTGCGGTTCCCGAGTGAAAGAAGGTTGAATCGCCGATGGTGGCAACAATAGGCTGAGCAATCTTATCCTGCGCAAATGCATGGTAAAAGCCTGATGCCATCGTGATTGCCGCTCCCATATCCAGGCAGGTATCCACCGCACCCAGGTTAAGGCCCAGGGTGTAGCAGCCGATATCCGAGGCAAATATCGCCTTTGGCTTGGCCTTCCGTATCGCGAAAAACGCTGCCCTGTGAGGGCATCCCGGACACAGTGTCGGCCTTCTGACCGGTAGCTCAAGGCTCGCTACCAGCTCTGCTGCCTCGCGATCTTCAGGCTGGCACAATTTCTCCAGGCCGAGTTCCTCAAGGGTATGGCTCACTATGTCATAGAGCAGGGAGGGAACGAGTTCGCCTTCGGAAGGCACGTGACCGGAGAGGCGCCCGAGAACCTTGTCCTTGTTTTGGAGGAAGTATTCGATTACCGTGTCAGTTTCCTCCAGGACGAGCACCCGATCGCAGGCAGCGGTAAACTCGGCGGCTAATTTTTCCGGAAAGGGAAACGGAGTGCCGATCTTTAGCACAGGGATATCCGTACGGTGTTCCTCCCACAGGATATCTCGAATCACGGAATAGGGAACACCCCCAGCTATGATGCCGAGGGGGTATGTTCTCCCGGATTGAAGGGTATGGAAATTGTAACGAGAGAGGGTTTCGAATCTCTCGGCAATCTTCTTCAGTTTTTTGTTCAGCTCCCTATGAAGGGCAAGCCGGAAAAGGGGTGTGGCTGCCCAACGTTGGGGATTTCTCTCAAAGGAGGCCTTTTGATCAGCTCTAGGAAAGGGGTTGAGTGTAATGCTCTGTCGTGCGTGACAGACCCGAATGGCAGGCCTCAGAACAACGGGAACCATGAATTCCTCCGAGATATCCATGGCGAGCGAGACCATCTCCCTTGCCTCCTGGGGGTTGGAGGGATCCAGAACAGGGACCTTGGCCAGCCTTGCCATAAATCGGCTGTCCTGTTCTGTCTGTGAGGAATGGGGGCCCGGATCATCGGCTGAGATGATCACAAACCCTCCTCTTGTTCCCATATAGGCAGAACTCATCAGGGAATCGGCAGCCACGTTGAGCCCCACCTGCTTCATGCAACACGCTGCTCGCTTTCCCGTGATGGAGGCCGCAAATGCCGTATCCAGGGCAACCTTTTCATTGGTAGACCACTCCACATAGGTGTCGAGATCTTCCGATTTTACGAAACGGATTACTTCAGGCAGGATCTCCGAGCTCGGAGTGCCCGGATAGGAGGTAACCACTTGACAGCCCGCCTCTACGAGGCCTAGTGCGATTGCACCATTTCCAAGGAGGATCTCTTGTTTACTCATGCTGCCTAGTAGCTTTTTTTACCTTCTCAACCAGATTGACCAGGCTCTCGATCTTGGGCTTCGGTGGAGTGAATATCTGCTCTAGTTCTTCATCTGTATAGTGATCTTCAAGGAACGTCTGTATCTCCATATGCCCTTTCCAACAGCCGACTATCCACCTGCAGGGAAGCATGTTGTTCTCGGTACGGCAGAACAGAAAGTTCACCTCGCCGCCTATCCTGGGGCATCGAATCGTGTTGTCGTCGTATTGTTCGATCAACCTATTTCCCTTTGTATGGTAAAGCAAACGACATCGCGAGCATGAAGCGATGAAGTCTGCTACCATTTTTTATCGACAGGATTTACAGGATTGACTGGATTTGTTTTTTCCCTTTCAGGAAGTGAGAACAGCCGATTCCTTTAAAGTAGATAGCGCTTTTTGCCTTTCTTCTGGAAAGGCAAAAAATAATCTCTTAGCTCCTGTAACTCCTTTCTAATACTCAATAAATATATGCCTTTAAGTTTAGGCAGCAACCTCAATCCGGTATCTTGGGAAGTTCAGCCTGCGCCTTCTTTACCTCATCTTCAGGATACGCATAGTCTACGAGTTGACCGGAAAGGAATCGATCATAGGCAGCTAGATCAAAGTGCCCATGCCCACTGTGGGCTATCAGGATTGTTTTTGCCTCACCGGATTCTTTACACTTGAGTGCCTCATCCATGGCTACCATCAGGTTGTGGCATGGCTCCGGACCGCTGATAATGCCCTCGGTGCGGGCAAACTTCACGCCGGCTTCGAAGGTAGCAATCTGAGGCACGGCTACCGCTTCAACAAAGCCTAGTTCATAGAGGTGGCATATGATAGGCGCCATGCCATGATAACGAAGCCCTCCGGCATGAACCGGGGGCGGAATAAACCCGTGACCTAAGGTATGCATCTTGAGAAGGGGCGTCAGGCCGACTGCATCGCCAAAATCATAGGCATACAGCCCCTTGGTCACAGTAGGACAGCTTTCCGGCTCACAACAGACGATGCGCATATCCGGCTTTGCTCCACTGATCTTATCCCTGACCCAGGGCAGGAATTGCCCGCCGAAGTTTGAGCCGCCCCCGATATTGCCTACAATAATATCGGGGTAGGCATCTGCCATCTCCATCTGTTTCCGGCACTCTTCCCCCTGGATGGTCTGGTGAAGCAGGACATGGTTGAGCACGCTGCCCAGAGAATAGTGAGTGTCATCACGGCTCACCGCCTCTTCCACGGCTTCACTAATAGCAAGGCCAAGGCTGCCTGGGCAATCAGGCCATTTTTCCAGCATGTCTCGCCCTGATTTGGTTTCCGGACTGGGGCTAGGGATACACTTCCCCCCCCACACCTCCATCGCGATGCGGCGATATGGCTTCTGGTCATAGCTGATCCTGACCATATAGACCTTGATCTCAACATTGAAAAACGCGCCGGCCATACTGAGGGCGCTGCCCCACTGGCCGGCGCCAGTCTCCGTCGTGATGCGCTTGATGCCCTCCTTCATGTTGTAGTAACACTGAGCCACAGCAGTATTCGGCTTGTGGCTGCCGGCCTGGTTTGTGCCTTCATATTTAAAGAAGATCTTAGCCGGTGTATCCAGGGCCTTCTCAAGCCGGTATGCCCGATGCAATCGAGTAGGTCTCCAGGTTCGGTAAATCGCCTGCAGCTCCTCAGGGATTTCGATCCATCGCTCGGTGCTTACCTCCTGTTTGATAAGCTCCATGGGAAACAAGGGAGCCAGATCCTCCGGGCCTATCGGCTTTCCCGTTCCTGGATGCAGGACCGGTGGCAATGGCTTTGGCAAATCGGCCTGAATGTTATACCATTGAGTCGGCATGTCCCTCTGGTCAAGATCGTAGATTGTCCTTTCCATTTCCCCCCCCCTCTATTTGGTTATCGATTGTGATACTCTCCCTCTTGCCGCCATTTGGCCTTACGCTATGACACAAACACGTACTTCCCCACTCGTTTAGTGTTATTGAACTTACCCTTTATGATGGTGGATGCTGGGCTTAGAGCTCAATTCTTCTTACCGAGAAAACATCCTCGAGACCTTGCAATATCTCAAGAACCTCCTCATTCACCGTAATGTTGGTTGCCAAAAAGATGACATTCTGTTTTTCTTCCTTCTCTTCGCCGACCGCCATACGGCTGATATTCACGTTGTATTTTCCTAACGTGCTCGTAATCTTTCCGATCACACCAGGCCTATCAACATTATTGATGAGGAGGTTGTGGCCTTCGGGAATCGCTTCGAGGTGAAAATTGTTAATCCTTACAATCCTGGGGAATTTGTTACCGAATATGGTGCCCGAGACAACAGTGTCGCCTTCAGAGGTCGTGACCGTTAGCTTGATCAGGCTGGAAAAATCCTCAGATGTTTTGGTCTTGGATTCCATCACCCGTATCTCCCGATCGGCAGCTATGAGTGATGCGTTGACATAGTTCACTTCATCCTTGAGAATTGGGCTGAGAAGCCCTTTGAGCGCCGCGGTGGTTAAAGGAGTTACATCGTAGGTGGCTACCATCCCGAGGTAATTCAGATGTACTTCACGGATCGGGCCGTCAGAGAGCTGGGTCTGAAGAGATCCCATCCTTTCGGCCAGCATGGCGTAAGGCCTTAAGGTAGTAATCAGCTCAGGGCTGATACTCGGGACATTCACCGCATTCTTTACCGAGCCATACAGGAGGTAATCGACGATCTGTTCCGCAATGTCCTTCGATACCTTGTCTTGCGCCTCTCGTGTGGATGCACCGAGATGGGGCGTACATATAAAGTGTGGGAGACTCATGAGCTTACTCTTACCGGGTGGCTCTTTGCTGAAGACATCCAGGGCCGCGCCCGCAAGATGGCTTGATTCCAAGGCATCGTAAAGGTCGTCTTCATTGACGATGCCTCCTCTGGCACAGTTGATAAGCATTGCCCCCTGCTTCATCCTGGAGATCGTCTTTTTATTGATCATGTTGTTTGTTTCATTGGTGAGGGGAGTATGGATAGTGATGTAATCGGATCTTTGCAGGAGTTGATCAAAGGGAACGGGCTCGATATTCATTTTCTCAATGGCCTCAGGCTTGATATAGGGATCAGAGGCGATCACCTTCATCAGCAAACCCCGTGCCCTCTCCGCAACGAGCCTTCCAATCCTGCCAACGCCGATTATGCCCAGTGTTTTGTTGAAGATTTCCCAACCCTCTAGTTTGGTTTTATCCCAGTTTCCCAGTTTGAGAGATGCCGTGGCCTGTGGGATGTTTCGCGACAGCGCCATGATCATTGCAATGGTGTGTTCTGCTGCGGTAATGGTGTTGCCCTCGGGCGTATTCATTACCACAATCCCTTTTTTGCTCGCAGCGGGGATATCTATGTTGTCTAAGCCGATTCCGGCGCGGCCGATGACCTTGAGATTGTGAGCTTGCTCAATGATATCCGCAGTAACCTTGGTTTTACTCCTGATAACCAGCGCGTCGTAGTCCGTAATGACGCCCTTAAGCTCGTCAGCAGTGAGGTTATCCTTCACATCGACCTCAATGTCTGGGCTTTGCCGTAATATCTCAATACCCGTGTGCGATAGAGAGTCACTCACGAGAACCTTCATTGGGCTCTTTACCTCGCATTTGATACATTAAAACCTGTTACCTGTAACGCTTACTACTCCAACGCAGAGCGCAAAGACGGCCTGCAACATAAAATAGATTAGACGGTTTGGGCATCCACAGGCCTTGCGTGGATGACCTGACTGCCGGGCCATACCTTGAATATCATGGGCAGAGAGAAAGATAAAGCAGTTAGTTCCGTATGAGATATATCGATGTGGCATTCGACGAGTGTCATGAGTCTTCCATCATTAAGGAAAGGCTGGGAAGATGAGTCCCTCTGGCGTTAGCACTATCCGCTAAGAAATGCTAACGATTCAACCCTATGTGCTTTTTTCTCCGTACCTTATACGATAGTTCCCTGTCAAGATATTTTTCCTTCCGTACGTGAGCAAAGCAAGATCCCATCGCATTGGTACGGCACTATCTATCAAGCTTGGCGTAATTCCTTGATAAAGTCTTGAGGGCGAGGTATCGTAGGTAAAAATTTTATAAAGGGTAATTTCTTGCGGCTTATCTATTCTTTCATCACGAGATCTTCGTTGCTGACCTTCATGACTCGAAGACCCGAACCATAACCGTGGAGGGGGTGAAAATGAAAACTATTGGCATTATCGGGGGAATGAGCTGGGAATCAACGGCCGAGTATTACCGGATTATGAATGAGGCCGTGAAGGAGAAGCTGGGCGGGTTGCATTCCGTGAAATGTATCCTGTTCTCCGTAGATTTTGACGAGATTGCAGACCTCCAGCATCGAGGCGAGTGGGAGGAACTCACCATGCGAATGATCGGCCTTGCACGGAGCCTGGAGGATGCAGGCGCCGATTGTATCGTGATCGCCACCAATACCATGCATAAGATGGCTGAGCAGGTGCAGGGCGCTCTGCGCATACCGCTCCTCCATATCGCTGATGCGACCGGGGAGAAGATTATCGAGCAAGGGTTGCACAAGCCGGGTTTGCTGGGGACAAAATTTACCATGGAGGAGGATTTCTATAGGGGAAGGTTGCAGGAGAAGTATGGACTCGAGGTTATCGTTCCTCCGGATACAGACAGGACAGAAGTTGATGAGATTATTTACCATGAGCTGTGTGTCGGGATTATCACACAGAAATCAAAGGAACGATTTCAAGAAGTGATCAAGAGGCTTGTTTCACGTGGTGCAGACGGGGTGATATTGGGCTGCACGGAGATTCCGCTTTTGATCTCCCAGAAGGATGTTGATGTGCCATTGTTCGATACAACCACGATCCATTCACGCGCTGCCGTGGAGTGGGCCCTAAAATGATATCAATTGATAGGTTAAGCTAGGATCTATTATGTAGTCAAAATACGGTGGAAACATAATGGGAGTGCCTAAAGTGAGCTAAAGTGACTAAAATGCCTAAAGTAGATTGAGTAAGGATTTATTATTATTGTTCGAGGCAGGAGTGTTGCCATGGATATTCAGCGGATCTTCCATTTTACGAAAAAAGATTTTAAGCATTTAACCACTTGTTTATAAAGAGATTCTTCGCTCTTCAACGAGTTTCTTTCTAGTGAACACG
>Ga0315550_1003005_pt1 | contig 10240 bp, 10 predicted proteins | sample SalMarSW160190MG_2_FD_203100 | JGI IMG/M metagenome (GOLD analysis project Ga0315550, IMG submission 203100) | Salt marsh sediment microbial communities from the Plum Island Ecosystem LTER, Massachusetts, United States - Salt Marsh Sediment SW1601-90 ... | reverse complement strand
ATTTTTAGGAAGAACCCCTTTTTCTACTGCTTTAATTGCTGCTTCTGATTCTGCAATTGCTTCTGCAAATTGACTTTGAGTTAAGTGCTTTAACCTTCTTGCTCTCATAATAATCCAATGAAAATTGTCAACAAAATTATCTGTCTGCCCCTCCTCTCCAAAAACAATTTCAAAATTCTTATTCATAATATCTTTTAGGGTAGTTTCTTGTTTCTCTAATAAATCGCTTTTTCCAATTCCTTTATTTTGAATTCCAGACATATTAAAAAGCCTTTCATAAACTGTCTTTCTATTAGAAGATTTGGATGTGAAACCAGACTCCTTAAGCTGGAAATTAGTTGGTTTTCGAACAACAGGCATATTTTCTTCCAAAGAACACTTCTCACAAATTTTCACAATTCCTTCTCTGGAAACCACATCAAATAATCTCGCTTTACTCCCAGAAACACCGCACTTAAAACATTCCATAAAACAAAGGACACAGAGTTCTTTTTTAATATTTCTGTAGTGAAAAGGTAGTTTTATAAATAAGTTTTGAATTAAGAAATTATGAAAAAGGGTTCAATTGTCTGGCTGATTATTTCATTGATAACATTAATTATTGTAGTATACTTTTTACAAAATTCCAATTATGATAATGACGAATGGAAAGGTGCAGAAGTCTGGGATTTGGATTATACTACCGAATATTTAGATGAATGTTATGCTGGTTTAGATAAACCTCAAAAAGAATTATCTGAAGATCAGATATGGTGTTCTGACACAAACAAAATCCCTTCAAAAGAAGGCATAAATAAATTAAAATTATTGGATGGAACTAAAATTTTAGAAATCTGTAATATTAATAAAATAGAAAGCCCCCCCTACATATGTAGTTTATCCAATGATGTTTCAGAATCGTGCCAGAATATTTGGGAAATTTCTTATCAACGAATTGGGGTGAGACCAATGAAATATGTTATTTCAATAAATAGATGTGGGAAAGATTATTACTTACTATCTTCCTCTGAATTTGTTGAAGGGGGGGCTAAAACAGATAAAATCTCAAAAATCCAGCTTGACGAAGAAACTATTAATAAGTTGAAAGAACATTAATTAAGATGCCTCATAACATCTTCCATAGAATCTAATTCTGTAATTTTTATCTTCTCGTCAATTAAAATCACAGGCAATTCGCTTATTCCATATTTATCTAACAAAAGATTAATCGAAGATACGTTATTGTCTGCTGCCATAGGAATTAACATAATTTTATTTCCCTTTTCCTGTTTTATTTCACATAATAAATTTGAAAAAAATTTTTGCTTGGATTTCTGTTCAATTGAAGGATTGTTGTATTGATAAAAATAAACAACATTGTGGTAGTCAGAATTGCATTTTTCTTTTATTCTCATGCTGTTAATCCAAAACAAAGTCCTCAAAAGGTCGTATCTTTTGTGCTGAAAAATTATTTCCTGGTTAATCCTGTTTGCGTCTTCATATTTTTGGATAACCAATGCTTCCTCAAAAATTTTATCTGCAAACTTTATATTTTCTTCAATCATCGCAGTGCAGTTCAAATCAATAATTTCGAATGCATCTTTTTGTATCCTCTGGTCAAGCAACTCCAGTTCAGCCTCCAGATACCATATGTTTATCTTATCCACCCTTGATTGCTCCAGCATATATCCCATAAAAATCCCAAAATTAAAAATTACCAAAGTGATTACCAGTGCATACAAAAAAAACCATTTTTGACTTTTAACCATTTTACCTCCATGTTCCAGTTCCTTTAAAAAAATGATAAATTGCTGTTATCATAATAAAAGGATATATTGAAAGATAGAAAATAAAATAAAAGAACAGATTAAAAATGTTTTGTTTTCTCAAAATTTTTTCTTTCATAACCCCCAGAACCAAAATAGTGAACACAACCCCTGTGAGAAGGAGAATAACTCCTAAATAATTTAGGAAACTTGGAGTTATATAAAAATCATTCATAGTTATGAGGGGTGTTCCAACATATATTGAATAGTTCGCAAAGATATAATTGCTAATTATTCTTGTTGTAATTAAATAAATAAATATGCTCAAGCCCAACAATCCCAAAAAGAGTTGCAGAACGAAAAAAGGGAGTATAAAAAATCCAAGCATGCCTTTTTTTAAAAAACATCCCTTATATTGCGAGATGCACTGCAAACCCCCAATGTTCCACCTTCTCCTCTGCTTATACCATGGTTTAAATTTATTAGGAACAGTTGTTGTCGCGTATGTTGCCAAGCACATTTTCCTTTTGTAGCCTTCATAAGCCAAATGCCATGTCGCTTCTATATCCTCTGTCATATTTTTTGTGCTGAACCCGCCTATTTTTTCTAAAGCATTTTTTCTGTATAAAGCTAAAGGACCGGGAGTTACATAAATCGCGTCAACATATCCCAAAAGTTTTCTTGTAAAAGCAATCACATTATATTCTATTAATTGTAGTCTCTCAATAAACTTATTTTTATTCCTGGGGATAATTGAGCAAGTCGCAACTCCTACATCCTCTTCATCAAAAAAACCAATTAGTTTACTAAAAGAATCTTTAGCAGGGTAACTGTCTGCATCAACAACAGCCACCAAATCTCCCCCAGCCAGTTTAATCCCCTGATTTAAAGAATCTGCCTTTCCTGAATTTTCCTTATTGATTAATTTTAAGTTAGAGTATTTTTTCAGAAGTCGTTCAACTATTCTACCTGTGTTGTCTTTAGAACCATCATTCAAAACTATCAATTCTTTTATTGGGTATTCAGAGGAAAAAATTGCCTTGATTGTGTTTTCTATAGTGCCTTCTTCATTATAAGCAGGAACCAAAACAGAAATAGAATATCTTTTTCCAATCTTTGGTGCACCAAACAATTCTTTTCTATTCTTTACATACAATAACAAAAACAAAGAAAGAAAATAAATAGATATAAACATGTATCCCAGATAAATAATTGGAAGAGTTTCCATTTTATTTCTCAGTTGGTTTTGTTTTTAAAGATTCTTGTGATATTGTTTTAGAATCCCTGACATACAAAGAATTATCATTATCTCCTGAATCTTGTTCACGATTAAAAATTTCTTTTCCAGAATTTTTCACATTGAAATAATTATAAAAATCATCACTCAAGCTTAGCTCATATGTGTGCCCTGTTTTTTTCTTTTTAATCAAACCCACATCAGAAAATTTCTTTATATGCTCATAAGATTTGTTCCCCCTAATTTTGGCTATAACAGACTGCTTAATTGGCTGCTTAAATGCAATAATTGCCAAAGTCTCCTGTTCTGCCCCTGAAAATTCAGAAGAGCCTGTAGCCAGTTTATTTATCACAGAAGAATATTCCTGCCCAACGTCCATTTTCCACATGCTGCTCTTCTCAATAATTTCAATTGCAGAATCCTCTTTGTTATATCTCTCCTGAAGTTTTTCAATTAATTCCTTAATCACATCAGGATTCAAATCAGTAAGTGAAATTAATTCCTGCATATTAAGGAACTTTCCAGAAACAAAAAAAACCGCTTCAAGTTTTTTCAGGTTTTCGTTTGTTGGTTCCATAAATTAAAAAAGAAAGTATTATTTATAAGGATTGCCAGTATCTAATAAACATGAAAAAAGTCATTTTATTCATATCCCTGGGAATTTTAACAATTTTCTTTTTATTATTTCTCGCAAAGTTAATCTCTCCAAAAGAAATAGATAATGTTTCTCCGGGAATCTCCTGCGAAGAAGGATATTTAGAAAAAAGCTATTTTATGAGTAATGCCTAAATTCCAAGGGAAACCAATCTCAGAAAACAAAGAATGGTGTAAATATATTCTGTCTCTCAATAAAACTCTCGGGCTGCACGGAGTGACGCATGAATTTGAAGAATTTAATTCAAACAGAAATCAAACTTATCCTGAAAAAGGAATAAAAATTTTTGAAGAGTGTTTTGGATTTAAACCAGAAATGTTCAAACCACCCAAGATAGAAATATCAAATAAAAATAAGGAGCTAATTAAAAATAACGATCTAAAATTAAAAGGAAAAATTAATCAAGTAATCCCCAAGGGTTGCCCTTATGGAAATACTGAAAAATTTAGTAACAAATTTATTGACTTCTTCTAAAATCCAGATTATAAACCTATTTAAATGTTTAAACATTGATTACTATGCAAAAATAAAATGCTCAAAATTTATTTAATTAGTATAATCGCAGGTTTTATAATCGGTTTTTTGACAAATTGGCTGGCCATTCTTTCTTTGTTTAGACCAAGGAAAAATTTTTTGGGCATTCAAGGAGTAATTCCAAAACATAAAAAAGAAATCGGAGAAAAAATCGGCGAAAACGCCTATTTAGTTATGCCGGATTCTTTTAAAAAAATTTTAAAAATTCCTTTTCTTGGTGAAAAACTTCAAAGTTTTTTTAAAAATTCTGTCTCTAAGGAAATTATAAAAATGCCTGACAGGGAATTAGAGAAAATAATCAGGGATGTTACAAGTAAAGAATTAAGATACATAGAAATTCTCGGAGGGGCTATCGGTATGCTGGTAGGATTGCTACAGGCGGTTTTGATTTCTTTGTTTACTTAATAAATTTATAAAATTAATCCCATTTTATTTTTTAAGCTCTAAACTCTAAATCTCAAGATAGCCCCGATTCCAGAGAGATTATTGAACTGCTCTCCTTCAGAGGTATCAACAGAAATAATCTCGGCATTAGCACCAGTATTTTTTGCCATACTAATCAACTCCTTAGAAAGTTTAGAGTTGATTTTTTTAGACAGGAGTAAAGTTTCAACAGCACCAAATTTCAAAGCATTTCTTGTAATTTCTTCACCACGGGTTGTCAAATCTGGCTTTTCTCCTAATGTTTCAAAAAACTTTTCTAAAACTTTTTTCTCATGTATAATTTCCTGGTCAGCCAAAATATCTTGTGACTTTTCAACAAGTTCTTTCAAACCTGATTCGTCGCTCCCTCCAATATCCACTCTCCCGATTAGTTTTTCCCTCAATTTTGTAGCTAAATATTCTCCTTCAATAAATTCATCTTTTGTCGGAACAGGTCCTCCTATAATAATTCCCTTAAGTTTCGGCATATCAAAGAAAAATTTTTTCATCTCATCTGCAATTCTTTTATAGAATTCTTTAGTTAATCCTTCTGTAATTCTGTGAAATCTCTGCGAAGACTGCCCTCCAGCACGTATTTTGCTCGGAACACCAGAAGTCATTTTTTGTAAAACTTCTATTCTCTTTCCTTCCAACAATCCAATAGCCGCTTCTTTTCTATCCATTACGAGCAAACCAAAAACTTCGGAAATCTCAATCATTGACTGCAGGGGTTCTAAAACAAATTCCTTGTCACATCTATACAATCTGACTTTCAAGGGCATCGGAGGTTCAATATCCCACAACTGCAAATCCTGCTGCCCTTCAACATCAGAAATATTCCCGCAAAATAACGCGAGCCCGTTTTCAGGTGTTCTTTTAAGAGTCTTTAACTGCCGGACTATTTTATCAAGAGCATCAACAACATTTTTTCTCGTCGTGCTCGATTTAATATTTTTCGCAGTTGATTTCTCTGCTTCGAGCTGCTTCTGAACAGAATTTACATCATATCCTTCAGAAATATAAACACTAATAAGTTCAGTGTGCTTTCCCTTATAATTTTTAAGAGTTTCCAACAATTCTTCAAGTTCGTCTTTACTTAATCTCGCCATGATTAGTAAAGAAAAAGTGTATTTATAAAATTAAGTAGACTTTGTCCTCTGCAACAAAATTCCAGAAACAATAATAGCTAACCCCACAATTTCACTTACTAGAATCCTTTCCTTTAATATTATGAAAATAAAAAACAGGGAAATGAAAGGAGTCAAATGTCCTAAATTAGCAATTAAAGATGTCTTTCCGATTCGCAAAGATTTAATCCAGAGTAAATGGGCGATAGCAGTAGCAAACAATCCAATATAAAATGTTCCAAAAACTTCTTTTGAGAGTATTAAAAAAGAAGACTTGGTAAAAAACATAAGCAAAGCAATTAAAATCAAACCAACTACATTAAAAAGGAAAAGCGAAGCAATAGAATCTAATTTCTTTTTCTTATTGAAAACAGAAAAAATTGCCCAACTAATCGCTGCTCCGAGAGCAAGAACATAGCCCGATAAATATTCTAATTTAATAGAGAGAAGTGATCCTTGGGTAATTATTACATAAGTGCCAATCAAACCTAATACAAAAGCAACCAAAGTTTTCCAAGAAAATTTTTCTTGCAAGACAAAAAGAGAAAAAACCAAAATAAAAATCGGCCATAGATAATTAAGAACATTTACTTGTGCCGCAGGAGCAATAGTTAAAGCTGTAATAAAAAAAAGAGGATATAACCCCAATCCCAACATCCCCAAAATTATGATTCTAACTTTATGTTCTTTTATTATCTCCAAAATATTACTTAATTTCTTAGTGAATATCGCTAAAGCAAAAAGAGAAATAGTAGAAAACAAGGCAACATAAAAGATTAACTGAATGTTAGATAGGCTCCGTAACATAAGTTTAGACACCGCAGTCACAGTCCCCCACAAAACTATCGTTATCAAAGCATAAACTACTGCTAAACTTCCCCTTCTCATTTACAAAAATTTAACTCCAAACTTCCCTTTTTTAATTTCTTTAGCATTTGTAACATTTCCCAAATCTTCTAAAACATTTTTCAAATCTTTATAATGTATTTTGTCGATTGTCAGAATACAATCAGCATTCATGGGTTTTTTTGCTTTTGTTTTTGCTTGTCTGACTTTTGAGATTACTTCAATTAATTTTTCCCAGACTTTTTCCTTGTCTTCCCTTAATTTTTCATATTTTGGCCATGATGAAACATGAATTGATTTATCTTTTTCATATTTCCTAAAATAATTTTGATAAATCTCCTCTGTTGTAAAAGGTGTAAAAGGAGCCATCATTTTTAAAATAGCCAATAAAGATTGGTACAAAGTATGTTGTGCTGATTTTCTTTTGTCCCCTTTCCCCTGATAAATCCTTTTCTTAATAATCTCTAAATAATAATCGCAAAAATCATTCCAGAAGAATAATTCAATTTCCTGCTTTGCTTTTGAATACTCATACTTTTCAAAACTCGTTGTACAATTTTTAACTACCTTGTTTAATCTTTCCAAAAATAATCCATCTAATAGCTCTAATTTCTCTGGCTTTTTTCCATCCCAATCTTTTAGATTCATAAAAACAAATCTCGAAGCATTTAATAATTTTGTAATAAATTTTTTTCCAGCAATAACTTCTTTTTCCTGATAATCAAAATCCTTTCCAAGTTTTGAAGAAGCTGCCCAGAACCTTAAAGCATCTGCTCCGTATTTTTCCATAACTTCCTGGGGCTGAATAATATTTCCTTTTGATTTTGACATTTTCTCTCCTTTTAATGTAACAAATCCTGAAATCACAACATCTTTCCAGGGATTTTTTCCAAAGTGCAGTCGTGACTTAACAAGTGTGTTGAAAAGCCAGAATGAAATTATGTCGTGTGCCTGTGGTCTTAAATTCATTGGAAAAAGTTTTTTCTGCAATGACTTATTCATTAATTTAATTGCCAGCTGGGGGCTCATTGAAGAAGTGAACCATGTATTAAGAACATCTGTTTCAGGAATAAATTCTTTTCCCCCGCATTTTGGGCAATTCTTAACAGGAGGTTTGTCTTTAACAGGGTCAACAGGAAGGTCTTTTTCTTTTGCTAAAATAACTTCCCCGCATTTCTTGCAGTACCAAACAGGAAATGAAACTCCAAAATGCCTTTGATTAGAAATTAACCAATCCCACTGCAAACCCTTAACCCAATTATCATATCTGTGCTTCATAAATTTTGGATACCAGTTAAGCTCCCCTCCCCATTCCAGCATCTTTTTTTTCAAGTCCAGATATCTCAAAAACCACTGCTTGCTCTTAACAAATTCTATTTCTGTTCCGCACCTTTCATGAACATTCACAAGATGCATTATTTTTTTCTGTTTAACTAAAAATCCTTGTTTTTTTAAATCATTAATAATTTCCTTTCTTGCTTCTTTAATTTGCATCCCAGTGTATTTTCCCGCTAAAGAAGTCATCCTCCCATCCCTTCCAATTGCTTCTTTTATTGGAAGGTTGTAGGCTTTCTGCCATTCCATGTCTGTCTGGTCTCCAAAAGTCGCACAATAAGCAATGCCTGTTCCTTTTTCAGGGTCTGCTCTTTCATCTTCTAAAATCGGAACTTCAATATCAAATAAAGGAATTTTAGCTTTCTTCCCTTTTAGATGTTTATATCTTTTATCATTAGGGTTATAAAAGACAGCTACACTTGCAGGAAAAAGTTCTGGTCTTGTCGTGCTTATTACTAAATCCTTGCCATCAACTTTTAAAATAACATCCACAAATTCAGAAGGTATTTCTTTGTCTTCAACCTCCACCTGCGCAACTCCTGTTTTGCATTCAGGACAATACATTGCAGGAGCATCTCTTCTTTCCATTCTTCCTTTCTTATATAAATCTAAAAAACTCCACTGACTTATTCTGCGAGAATGCTCATCAATTGTAGAATAATAAATATCCCAATCACAACTTATGCCAATATTTTTCCAATCCTGTATAAAGCCGGGAAGTTCTTTTTTCAGAAAATCCGTGCATAATTTAATGAATTCTTCTCTGGACATCTCTTTTGATTTGATATTTTTTCTTTTCTCAACAAGCCTCTCAGTAGGAAGCCCATTATCATCTGTTCCAAAAGGATAAAAAACATTAAATCCCCTCATTCTCTTAAATCTGATTATAAAATCCTGCTGCGAATATGAACCTGCACTTCCAATGTGCATTTTTCCAGAAACAGTTGGCGGGGGGGTATCAACTGAATATATCTTTTTTTTACTTTTATGATTAAACTTGTAAATCTTTTCCTTTTCCCAAAACTTTCTCCATTTTTCTTCAATCGCTCTGAAATCAAATTGGTTTTTTTTAATCATATCTCACTAACTCATAACAACTTTTAAAAACTATCTGTGTCTTTCCACGATATGGCAGACAAGATAAACATGCCCGCAGGATTTGGCGGATTAATGAGATTCGACGAAGAATATTCAAGTGTGTTTAATTTAAAACCAACTCACGTAATTGCATTTATTATTTTAATTATAGGGTTAAGAATCTTTTTAGGAATGTTTCTTGGCTAGGTTAAATTTGGTTCATCATTAATTCATCATTGTGATTAACTAAGACTTCTTATCAATTTGCAATAACTGTTTCTTTATCAATCCCGAGCGGGTGTTTACGATGGTTGGATTTTCTCTGGAAGCCCATCTAAAAAACAAAAAATTTATTAAGGTTTTTTACTACTAAATTTTAATGAAAAGGAGGCTTACACCTCCCTGATTCCATTGTCTCTGTTAAAGTACAAATGAAATCAAAAAAAGATGATGCCCGCCCTATAAAAAGATGCTTGCCATCAAAAGTATATATTGTATGCTCACTGATAATCTTACTCGCCAGTATTTCAGCAAGTGATGTTTTAGTCTGGCAGGGGCAATATTATACAGGAACAACTTTTAATACAGGAACTTATGAATTTAATTTTAGTGTTTATGATGCCTTAACAGGAGGGAATATTTGCTATTCCAACACAACTACCTTAACAACAGGCAACTGGGGTGAGTGGAAAACTGAACAATCTGGAGTGAGTTTTGCCTGCAATAATGTTTCTAAAGATTATTTTTTGAATATAAATATTGATGGAGCAGATCAAACACCAAGAAGAAGATTAATTGTCTGGAATTATTTGAGAAAAGATGTTAATGAAACAACTTCTGGTGATTTTCAGATTAATACAAAAGTTATAGCACCAGTAGTTAATGCCACAAGAATTGTAGCAACAGAGCTCAATGTAACCAGTAATGCGAATATCTTAGGGACATTAAGAGGACACAGCCCATTAAAATTAGGGGATGAAATTAATTTTATTAAAACAGACGGAACTATCACATCTGCATTATATAATGCTCCGAGAGCATTTGCATCTGCACTTCCGTCTGTTTTTGAAGACTCATTAATCCATGATATTATAGAAGAAACCAATGATTATGGAATGCAGGAATGTTTCTGGGATGAAAATACAGAAACTATGCAAATGTGCATTAGCGGGGCATATTTACCAGCAAGGGCGACTACTGTTTCCAGAAGTCTTCAGGTAGTTGGAAACACAACAAACAAGCCAATAGATGAGAATTTTAC
>Ga0315550_1003001_pt1 | contig 10244 bp, 6 predicted proteins | sample SalMarSW160190MG_2_FD_203100 | JGI IMG/M metagenome (GOLD analysis project Ga0315550, IMG submission 203100) | Salt marsh sediment microbial communities from the Plum Island Ecosystem LTER, Massachusetts, United States - Salt Marsh Sediment SW1601-90 ... | reverse complement strand
GCACCAGGGGCGAAGCATCGGCCAAGGCGTTGACTAGAACAGGCCACTTGCGTTCGTCCTCGCAAGAGCGCAAGAGTCGGACCAGCGAGGTGGCAAAGATCTCGTCGCGGTCACTGTCCGCCAGGTAGGCCAGCATTTCGGACAGCCGGTTCCAGTCGCGCCTCCGGGCGGCTTCGATCAAGCTCGCACGATGAAGGACAGCGGCCTGGCGCTCGGATCCGTGCCACTCGCGAACCGTTCGGTCGGCCCACCGAGCGCTCTTGTCCGTGTGGCAGATATTGCACGCGTTGGGCGACTTAAACTGGATTGTCGCCGCCGGCGTCGGCGGGAGCATGGAATGATCGCTACGCTTCATCCGGGCGAACTCGGTCATGGGCATGTGGCAGCGGATGCACAAACCCCCCTCGCTGTTGGCCGCATGATGCGTGTGTGCAGCCGCATTGCCCACACGTTCCGTGTGGCACGGCAGGCAAGACCGATTCGGCTCATCCTCAAAGCGGAAGCGGCCGCTGGAGGTGTGACAGTGCACGCAATCGAGCCGGCCGGTCTGCACGCACGGGCTCATCCGCCACAACGTATAGGTGTAGTTCTCCCCCAGGTCACGCCCATCCGGATAGAAATCCGGGTGCTCCAGAGCCACCAAGTCGAAATGATCGAAGTAGCGATCGCCGGGCTGGAAAGTCGTTGACAGCACCACCATCTTGGCATGGCAGGGAGCGCACATGGTGTTGGTCTGTGCGCTATCGAACCGAGTCGTACTGATAATCTTCAGATCCTTCGGCGCGGGTCCCCCCGCTGCCTCCCGGCACACCCGAATGTGCTCTGCCCCGGGGCCGTGGCAGGTCTCGCAGTTGATGCCGGGCTCGGCCCAGACCGTGTCATAAGTGTCCCGGTCGAGGTCGTAGTTCGAGGAAAGTTGGCTCACGTGGCAACCGTAGCAGGATGTGTTGAAGGTGTACTCGCGGTCCGTCCAATGCAGCGGCTCATCGGAGTGGCCCGCGAAGTGACGGACCCCGCTGCCCGCCGTGTCGAACCACTCCCGGCGCCGAACATCGTAGGCCACCGGGAGGGTCTGCAAGCGGCCGCGTTCCGTCGGCGTCAGGAAGTAGTACACGTTCTTGCCGCCCAGAACGTGGACTATGGGTAACTTCTTCTCGCCCTCGGAGCCACGCTCCACCACCCAGCCTGCTCCCGGAGCGACCTCGGCGCGATAAGAGTGTCTGCCGATTTTAATCTCGCCTTGCTGCCTCGTCAGTTGGGACCGCGCAAAGTCGACCGTGTAGGGCTGCATGGCCAATCCATGACGTGATGGTGCCCACAGCTCATAGAACCGCTCGTGGCATTCTCGGCAACCAGCCGAGCCGGCCAAGGTGCTCGGAGCGGAGGGGCGTTGGACCTGCGGGGCGGCATCAGTCCGCGGTTCCGCACCTGCCGGTGCCCCATTATAGAGACCGAAGCAGAGCACTATCGTGGGCGCCAACAAGCGGCTGAGTGTAGCCATTCACGCCTCCTTCGCGGAGTTCGCGTTCTTTCATTACTTTCCGAGCCGGTTCACCTGACGAGTTCAACCGGGCCTATTTCGGGCCGTCCCGCCGTCAGTGTCGGAGTGATTCTACACCCCGAGACAACAGGCCGCACCAGGACTAATTGACCGAGAATCCTCCCCCGCAACAGCCCCGGCGGCTGACGGTATCTGCGACGGGCGCCGTGGCCCCCGCCACGATACCCACTTGCCTCGTCGGGTACCGCCGTAACGGACTACAACCGCAGGCCTGCTTACTCCACCCGGTGGTACCGGTAGGCGCCGCTTTCGGTGGTGAAGGACGTCGGACGTCCGGCGGAATCGACGGTGAACTCGATGATGTCTTCGACGTTGGCTCCCATGTTGAGTCGGTCTACGTGCGTGCGAAACGTCGTCTGGCTCAGGCGCTCGAGTGTGGTTGTGGCCCGTCGCAGGTCGTCGGCTTCCAGCCTGATCACTCGCAGCTTGTTACCCACGACCGCGACGCGGGCGTACTCGCCCCAGCGGTCCCGGTACAGACCCTCAAAGCGAGCCAGGTCAGGATCGGCAGTCACCGGTGCGTCGACCGGTTCAGCCGCCGTAGCGATGGGGCCCGCGACGATATCCATGACGCCCCGGGCAAGTTCACCCGCCGGGCCATCGTCCGCGTTGATGAGGACGATCACCGCTATCTTGCCTGCGGGATCAATCAGCAGGTTTGACTTGTACCCTGGCAGACTGCCACCGTGACTGAGGAAGATGCCGTTCTCTCGGCGGGTGAGGAACCAGCCGATACTCTGCCCGCGGCTCCAGTCCGGGGCCAGCCAGCGCGGGCGGTGCATGTCGCGCAGCGACCAGCCGGTAAGCACGGGACCAGTGTAGTCGTCCGTGGTCTTGAATTGCAGGGAGGCAAACTTGGACAGATCCCGCACGCTGGTCACCAAGCCGCCGGCGGCCAACATACCGCTGTTGTTCACTTGGCTCTCGATGGAGCGCTTGGCGTCGGGGAGACGGCGGCCGTAGGGAATGGCCAGCCCGGAGCAAGTCTCGTTTCCGTCCAGCAAGCGCGAGTCCGTCATGCCTAGCGGACCAAGGATATGTTGCGTTACGTAGCCCGGCAGCGGTGTTCCGGACAGCTCGCTAACCAGTAGCCCCGCGACTTGGAGGGCGTAATTGGAGTACTTCTGGCGCGTCTGCGGCGGGAAGGTCAGGGGAGTCCGGGGGGTGGCTCCCTGCACGGCTGCCGCGTCGGGTCGGTGGAGCCGGTCGAAGTCGGTTCCGGGGGTCTCGCGCCGCAGCCCAGCGGTGTGCGTCAACAGGTGCCAGACCAGCACCGGGTGCTTGGAGTCAGTGTCCCGGGGTGTAAACCAGGGTAGGTGCTTGGCCACGGGCTCTTGCAGCGACAGCCGGCCGCGCTCCGCCAACTGCATGACCGCGGTGGCGGTGAACAGCTTCGTAATAGACGCAACGCGATAGAGGGTCTGGCCGGTGGTAGGGATATTCTTGGCCAGGTCGGCGTACCCGTAGCCCTGGCTCCAGATCAGATCTTGGTCGTGCACGACGCCGACGGCCATGCCGGGAAGATCATCCTTCATGCGCTGGCCTTCGAGCCAGATATCGAGCAACTGCAACGCTTCGCGCACCTCACGGGCATGGGCGACCGCGGCCCCGGGCGTGACGGTGATGTTTGCGGGTATAGGTGCTGGATCCTGGGCAAGCAGAATCGAGCCGGTTGGGACCGTGCAAGAACAGAGCACCAGAACTAGGTGTCGAATGGACATCATACGTTCCTTTCAGCGTGTCTCCCGTCAGAACCCAGCCCCGCCCCCATTAACGATACCAGTTGTTATGTTAGTCCAGCCCCCCACTTTGCGATACCGGCCCAGACCATCGACACGGGTCTTTCCCGAGGGGAGGAAGCCGGGGGCTCGGAGGCGGGCCAAGCTGTTCGATACCCTCCCTCGTCATCCGAGGCAGCCCGACCGAGGCTGCCCAGAGGAAGAGCCTTCGACGCGGGAATCCGATGTCCGGTTCCTCCGCTGTGCGGATGGAGGGAAGAGACGCAGAGGCGACGGAAAACAGAAAGGAGGCCTCACGAAAGGAGAGGCCTGAGCTAGGAAGGTAAGCAGATTGGAGGCGGGGGGAATCGAACCCCCGTCCCGCGACACTTCCGGCCAGGTTTCTACGTGCGTAGTCGGTCTTTTGAATCTCGACGCCGGCGACGCCGATCGACAGGCTTCACCATTGTCCAGCTCGACTGTGTTCTCGCCCGCGGCCGGCCCAGCGGCAACCACGGGCCAGCCTTCTAATCGACGCCCCACTCCCCTAGAAGGCGTCAGGGGTGAGACGGGCTACGTGTTCTTACGCAGCCATGCGCAACTGTGAGTTGGCATGTAAAAGTTTCGCCAGGTGTTTTACGAGGCCTCCTGACAACCTCGGCACGCGGCCTGACCGTCAACTTGCCCGGTCGAACCCAATTCGCCCCCAATGGACAAACCATACCTACACACAATATAGCCCAAAATCGGCCCAAAGGCCAGCCGCACGGCTCGAATCCCTCCCGAATCCCTGCCAGTCACCAGGACCCCACGCGGCCACCCTCGGTCACAGACACGGACCTTACCCCGCGAAGTGCCAGATGGCACCGGCTGGTTTGACAGGCGATAGCAGGGCTCGTATTTACCCTGGAGGCGCGCCGGCTCGGACGAGGAACGCACCCGCCGGAGTTCGGGCAGTCGCTCGCTGACGCTCGGACACCCACTCGCTGGCGCTTGGGGCTCGGTCAGGCAGCGTTGGGTGGGGCACCGTCGGGACACTGTGGGGATCAAACGCATGGCCGGCGAAACCGTCGATAAGCAGACCATCCGCGAAGCGTTGCGGGTGGAACTGGAAACCGACCGGCTGCTGGGGTTAAGGATGTGGCCGGCGGTTGCCGCGCTACCGAGGTGTGGGGTGCTCAGGACGCAAGCGCTGGATGCGGCTGAATGCGAGGCCCGAGGGCGGCGGCCCCACCTGATGGGCAGTCCCAGAGGAAGGCTGACATGAGACAACTGAGGACCACAGTCCTGCTACTCCTGGTCACGGGGGTCCTGACCGCACTCGGGCTCCAGTCCGGGCCGGGGCCACACGTCGAAGGGACGGACGCCTTCGTCGCATGGGCGACGGAACACGCCGTGCCCATCAAGACCATCGATCCCGGCAGTGGCCACGAGGACTTGGCGGTTGTCAAGGACATCGTCGGGAGTGCCAGGCTGGTCTGCCTGGGCGAGAGCCGGCACGATGCTCACGAACACTTTCGGCTCAAACACCGCCTGGTCGAGTTCCTCGTAGAAAAGATGGGGTTTGCTCTCTTGGCCATGGAAGAAAGCCTGCCGTGCGTTGGGCCGCTTAATGATTATATCCTGGGAGGGCCGGGAGACCCTGAGGAATTGCTCAGCGGCGTCGGGGGATGGTTCATTTGGGACACGGAGGAGGTTCTGGCCCTGGTCAGGTGGATGCGGGCGTACAACGAGGACCCGGCTCACCCCAAGAAGGTCCGTTTTTACGGCATCGACATTGTGAGTCCATGGCCAGGAATAGAGGCTGTACATTCTTATCTGAGGACAGTCGATCCCGAGTACGCCGACGCCTGGGGAGCAAAACAGACTGATCTCCAGGTGTTCCGCACCAATGTCTGGATCGAGACCCTGGAGAACTACAGGCGCCTGCCTGCGGAAGATGTTGACGCGCTGGGAGAGACTCTGGGCGAACTGATGGCGCGCTTCCGGGAGAAGCGATCGGCGTACATGGCCAGCTCCTCCCCGCCGGCATATATGTGGGCGGCGCGCCAGGCTCTGGTGGCCAAGCGGGCGCACGATATGTATGTCACCGGTGTGCGCGGGACCTTCCAAGAGGCCGGCGACGTCCGGGAGAGGGCCATGGCGGACAATGTCAGCTGGCTCCTGAACGAACAAGGAAACGGCGAGCGACTCATCGTTTGGGCACACAACTTCCACGTTGGCCGGGACACGTTCGACCTGGACATACCCGGACGCCCCCCGACCGACGGTATGGTGAGTATGGCCCATTACCTTAGCGGCGATCTGGGTTCAGACCTGGTCACCATGGGCTTCTCGTTCAACCGGGGTGACTATCCGGACTCGCCTCTGCCACCCGCCGCCGAGGGCACGGTGGACGCCGCTCTAGCCCAGGTAGGACACTCCGTGTTCCTGGTGGATCTTCGCTCAGCGCCGAATGAGGGTCCTGTTCACACATGGCTCAACCGCAAGCAGCGAATGCGCGGAGAAGGGGGTGTGGCGGGACTGGTGCCGGCCAGATCATACGATGCCCTGGCGTTCACGGAGAGAATAACCCGAACGGTTCCGTCGGCCCGGGCCAGGGCGCGACTCCGCACGCTCGGTCAGCGATAGAGAGTCCGGCGGCGCGTTAAACGTGGGTGACCGCGGGAACCTGAGACCAAACTCATGAAAGACCCGGGCGGCGACAGTCAGGAGATTTCGAGCGCCCTATGGATGGAGCTGGAAACCGACCGGCTGCTGGGCCTGCGGGCCTGGCCGGTCGCGCCCGGATCCGCCGGGACCCCGCCCACCGGCGAAGTGCTCAGAACCCAAGCCATCGATCCCGGCGAACTCAAAGCCAGGACGCTGCAACTCCAACAACTCGATGAGCAACAGGTTCGCGGCTGCACCAAATGCGGGCTATCCAAAACGCGGACCAAGACGGTCTTCGGCCAGAGCCACGCGGCGGCCCGGGTAGTGTTCGTCGGCGAGGCCCCCGGCTTCGAAGAAGACCGCCAGGGGTGGGCCTTTGTCGGACGGGCCGGCCAATTGCTGACCCGCATGATCCGGGCCATGGGCCTGTCGCGCGACGACGTGTTCATCTGCAACGTGCTGAAGTGCCGCCCGCCGAACAACCGCACGCCGGCCGCCGACGAGGTGGCGGCCTGTTCGCCCTACCTGTTCGAGCAGATCGGCATCATCGACCCGGAGATCATCATCGCCTTGGGGGCCCCGGCGGCTCAAACGCTGCTGAACACCCGCGAGGGCATCGGGCGGCTGCGCGGACGCTTCCACGACTTCGTCTTGCTGGAGGGGCCGGCCGCCGGCAAGACCATCCCCCTCATGCCCACCTTTCACCCGGCCTATCTGCTGCGCTCACCCGACCAAAAGGGCAAAGCCTGGGAGGACCTCAAGCTGGTGATGGAGAGGTTGGGCTGGCCCATCCCTTGAGGATACGCCACGGCACCGGCAGGCTGGAGGCGCGAACACATCCCTACTGATTCGGCGGCTAACTGACCCGGCACTTCTTAGGGCAAGTGGATGGTGTCCTGGGTTTCGGAATCGGGCGTCCAGCGATGCAGGCCCGCGGGCAGTTGAATGTCGAAGGTGGTGCCCTCGGCCAGAGCGCTCGTGACGTTGATCTTCCCGTGGTGCTCCTCGATGATTTTCTTGGCTACGGCCAGCCCCAGGCCCGTGCCGCCCTGCCCCTTGGTGGAGTAGAACGGCTCGAAAACACGTGGGATGTGCTCCGCAGGGATGCCCGGCCCGTTGTCGGTTACCGTCAGGCGAATCATCTCGCGCTGCGGGTCAAACTCGGTGCGGACCACGACGCGCCCCCCCTCTTCGGAAACCGCTTCGACCGCGTTGGAAACCAGATTGAGCACCACCTGTTGCAGGCCGTCCGGGTCCACCGGAACGGGGGGCATCTTCTCATCCAGGTCGGTCAGCAGCATCACCCCGCGTTGGTCGGCCAGGTGATGAACCGTCTCCACGCCTTCCTCGACGATGGCGTTGATCTGGGCGGTGGCCAACCGCGGCTGCCGCTCCTTGGAGAAGGCCAGCATGTTCATGCTGAGGCTGTAGATGTTGTTCAGGTTGCGGTCGATCATTTCCCAGCCGGAGCGAATGCGGGACAGGTCTTTCTTGTTCAGGCCGGAGCTGATCATGTCACTGCCCCCGTGCAGCCCCTGTAGGACGTTCTTGATGGAATGGGAGAGCAGGGCCACGGTTTCCCCCGCCGCGGCCAGGCGCTCGTTGACCACCATGGATTGCACCAGGCGGGCGTTTTCCAAGGCCATGCCGGCCACGGCGCCGATGGCGTTGACCAGGCGTAGTTGCTCCGTTCCGTAGGTGTAGGAGGCCGAGGACGAGTCGATGTGGATGATGCCGATCAGGCGATCGCGCGCCAGGATGGGGGCGCAAATCACTGAGCGCAATCCGTAAGCATGGATGCTGCCCCCTCGGGCGTCGGGGCCGAAGCGCTCGTCGGTCATGGCGTTGGAGCAGATCACGCTTTCCTTGTTCTCCACCACGTAGTTGATGATGGTGTGCGAGGTGGTGATGCGTTCCTTGCTGGGCTCGGGTTTGATGGCGTAGCGCACCGCCAGGGGCACGAAGTCACCGGCCTCCCCTTCACGCAGCAGGATGAAGCCGCGGTCCACGATGACATGCTCGAAGATGATATCCATGACTCGCTGGAGCATTTCGTCGGGGCCCATGGTAGCGTTGAGGGCGTCGATCAGATCCAGGAGGACCCGCCAGGAACGAGCCGCCTCCACGGTTTCGGGTGCCGCGATGATGACACTCTCTTCGCTGGAAGGAATACTGCTGAGGATGGCCGCGTCCATGGACTTGCCGCTGGCATCCAGGTCCACCACTTCACGCGCCGGGATGGACTCGGGCAGGGGCTCGCCCCTGGGGGCCCCGCTGAGTACCAGCAGGGTGCTGCCGATCTTGATCTGGTCTCCGCGCTTGAGTTTCATGGGCGAGGTGGTGCGCACACCGTTAACGTAGGTCCCGTTGGCGCTATCCAGGTCCTCCAGAAACCAGGACCCGTTTTCCTGCCACATGCGGGCGTGCCTGCGCGAGGCGGTGTTGTCGGTGAGAGGAATCTGCTCACTGTGCCGCCCCAGCAGGAGGGGCTCGGAGAGCATCTCGAAGGTCTTGCCTTTGTCGGGTCCTTGAAGGACGTGCAGCGTAGCCACTTTTCCGCTTCCCCGGTTAGGCTTGCCATGGTCCGGCGTACCGGCCATCCCCTGGGGCGCCCGATACGGTCCGGCTGCCAGGCCGGGCCCCCAGCCTCTGGCACCGGCCACGGCAGGCTGCCTGACAGCTCTGCCCCTATGATGCTACGTTCACCGGGCGTGGTTTTCAACGAGGCGCCGCTGATTGACCACCCGGCAGGCGGCACGTATCCTCCGCCCGGCCGCCAGCGGAGCCCACCATGTGGCAGATCATCAACGGAACCGTGGTCAATACGGCCACCGTGCTGGCCGGCAGCACCTGCGGGTTGTTGCTGGGCCCACGGCTTCCGCAGCGTTACAACCGCATCGTGCTGCACGGGCTGGGGCTGGTGACGCTCGGGCTGGGCTTCGATGCCGCCATGCTCGACTTCCACGATACGGTGGGGCGTTACCGGACGGAGTTCGGTGCGGGGCGTACTTTCGGGGCCGACTTGGCCTTGATCGTGGTAGGGTGTCTGCTGGTCGGTGGACTGCTGGGCACCTGGGCCCGGCTGCAAGAACGCATCGAAAACCTCGGCGATTGGCTGCGCCGGCGGTTCGCCGCGGACTCGCCCGCCAACGTGGCCAAAGGCTTCCTGACTTCCAGCGTGATCTTCTGCGTCGGACCGCTGACCCTGCTGGGCTGCCTGGCCAACGGGGCCGAGGGCGATCCCTCGCTCATCTACATCAAATCACTACTGGACGCGTTCAGTTCCATCGCCCTGGCGGCGACACTGGGGGTGGGCGTGCTGTTCAGTGGGGCCACGGTGTTGGTCTTCCAGGGTTCGCTGTGCGTGGCGGCCTATCTGCTGGCCCGCGGGGAGCCGACCCTGGGCATCGCCCTGATGAACGCCGTGGGTGGCTACATTCTGCTGGGCACAGGGTTGCTCTTGTTGGAGATCAAATCGCTGCCCCTGGCCAACTACCTGCCCGGCATCTTCCTGCCGCCTTTGGTGGTAAGCCTGCTCATGCGCTTGGGCTGGTTGGGGGCGTAGCGCCCATTCGGGCCCGTGGCGAGGCCACCTAAGACTGGAACACTTCCTCGGGATCCAACTTGCGGAACAGCATGTCGAGCGGGGCCAACTCCGTCCCCGGGGCGATCGGCGTATCGGCTTGGTCCCAGCGCACCGCCTCGGGGTCCACACCCAACATGCCCAGCACCCTCGAGGCGGAGAAAGGCATGAACGGATACATCACCGTGGCCAGTCGATAAGAAGCCTGCACGCAAACCTGCATGGTCAGTGCCGTGCGGGCCAAGTCCTCCTTGCGCGTCTTCCACGGGGCCGCGTCGTTGATCCACTTGTTGCACACCTGGCCGAACTCCATGACCTGCCGGAGCCCGTCCTTGAAGCGGTATTCGTCGAGGCAACGCCCCACCGCATCGGTGACCTTCTGCCCCCCCACCAGACCGACCAGTACCTGCCGGTCCGCTTCGCTCATGGCCGATTCATCCCACGGCGGCACCTGGCGCCCGAAGTCCTGAGTGATGATCTTCTGCCAACGATTGAAGAAGTTGCCCAGATTGGCGATCAGCTCGGAATTGTTGCGCTGCACGAACTCGTCAATATCGAAGGCGGTGCGCTGCGATTCCGGGGCGATGGCCGTCAAGTAGTAGCGCAGCGGATCGGGATCGAGCATCCTAAGGTATTCCTCGATCCAGATGGCCGTGCCGCGCGATTTGCTGATCTTCTCCTCATCCTTGCCGGGGAACCTGATGTTAACGAAGGCGTTGGCCACCACGTT
>Ga0315550_1003000_pt1 | contig 10245 bp, 8 predicted proteins | sample SalMarSW160190MG_2_FD_203100 | JGI IMG/M metagenome (GOLD analysis project Ga0315550, IMG submission 203100) | Salt marsh sediment microbial communities from the Plum Island Ecosystem LTER, Massachusetts, United States - Salt Marsh Sediment SW1601-90 ... | reverse complement strand
TATTGCGAGCCGTTGGAACTTTTTGTTAAAAGTAAACAGTTCAGATGTTCCCAATGCGGTATTTTTGGGTGGAGTCCCTGAAAAACGTTTTCTGGCTGTTTTTAACCGGTCTTTAAATGCCAGCGATTTTGTCGGACTCTGGTCAGCCCACACGGATGCTCGGTAGTTGAGATGACCAACGTAACCCTGTAACCAATAAGGATTATTGATTAAAATGAATATCAAGGACCTTATTCAGGACGGTAAGCTTTCAGACGCCCGCAGTCAATTGGTCGAGGCGGTTAAATCTTCACCCGGCGACCAGAGCAGTCGCACGCTTTTGTTTCAGGTTCTGGCTTATCTGGGCGAATGGGACAAAGCCCGACGCCATCTTGAGATTATCGCTGCCCAGGACGCGACCCGGCAGGCCGGGGTCCAGGTTTATCTGAACCTGATTCAGGCCGAAATCGAACGGATCCAAGTTACGCAAAACCAAGGACAACCCGATTTTTTGCCGAAATCTCCAGCCTATATAGAGCAGTATAAAACCGCCTGTCAAAAACTGGATAACCAGCAGTTCCAGGCCGCCCAAACCATATTCCAGGAGATCCACACCCAACGCCCGCCCGTCTCGGGAACGCTGAACGGCAAAGATTTTAATGGGTTTCGGGATACGGACACCCGACTATCCTGTTTTCTGGAGGTGTTTGTTCATGAACGATATGTCTGGTTGCCCTTTGAATTCCTCCGGGAGCTGTGTGTTCCCAGGCCCAAAACGTTTTTGGATCTTTTGTGGACCTCGGCACAAATTACCACCCGGGATGGGCTGACCTTAAACTGCTTTCTGCCGGTGCTTTACCCGGAGTCGTTTCGCCATGAAGATGATCGGCTGAAGCGGGGGCGCATGACGGATTGGATGGATCTGGGCCAAGGTTTTTACCAAGGCGTGGGACAGCATGTTTTCCAGGTCGGTGAGAAAGAAATCGGAATTCTGGAAATCGAAGAAGCCGTTTTTAAGCCAAATCAATCGGAGTAAAAACATGAAGCGTACCATCGACATCGATGCCATCCTGGTCCCGCTCCCAGGGGACAATCCTGCAGGAGAAAACCTCCGATATGCTCCGGTCTATGATGAGATAAAGGAGGCAAGACGGGCGGATGATCCTCTGGATCGCGGGGACTGGGACCGTGAGATCAAAACATCTGACTGGGACAAGGTCATTGTTCTTTCTGTGGAGGCACTTACTGAGAACACCAAAGATCTTCAAATAGCCGCCTGGCTTACAGAGGCATTAACAAGGACCGAAGGTTTTGAAGGACTGATTGCCGGCCTGAAAATTCTTACCGGTTTTTTGAGTAATTTCTGGGACACGGTCTATCCCGAAATAGATGAAGACGATCTTGATTACAGAATAGGGCCTCTTGAGTTTTTGAACAATAATCTCTGGTTTCCCATTAAAGAGGTTACGGTTACCGACCGCAGTGTAACATCGGGCTATTCGTGGTTACAATGGCAGGAGTCCCGTCAGGTGGGCTATGAAAAAGATACCCTTAATCAAAACGGTGATGTGGACGACAGCAAAAAGGCCGCACGTGATGAAAAGATAGCCGAGGGCAAGCTACCTGCCGAAGATTTTGATAATTCTGTCGCCGTGTCGTCAAAGGCGTTTTATGTGGGGTTGGAGAGCGTTCTTGCCTCATGTGTGGAAGAATTCAAAATCTTTGATCAAACAGTGGATGAAAAATTCGGAAACCAAGCGCCCAGATTGTCTGAACTGAAACAGTCCATCCAAGACTGCGACCTTCTTATTTCACGGATATTAAAAAAGAAGAGGGAAATCGAACCCGATCCAGAACCGGAATCCGAAGCTGAATCCGAAGCTGAATCCGAAGCTCGGACAGAAGGCGTTTCAGAGGCTGTTCAAGATGAATATGAAATGGAAACCACCGAACCGGTGCCTCCATCCGCACCCCAGCCGGAGATCGGCGCTTTTTCTGCTCCTTCTGTGCCGTTTCCTTCGGGAATTACCAGCGATTCCGATTCGATGGAGCAGGAACTTTGGAAAGACGCACTGAATACCTTGCAGGCATCCGGCGTAAAAGAAGCTCTGACAAAACTCCTCAATGCCTCTTGCAGTGCGACTTCCGTAAGACATAAAAACAGGTACCGGCTTCTCATCGCCAGGCTTTGTCTTAAAGCAGGAAGGCCGGATATCGCAAGACCCGTGATAGAAGAACTGCATGCATTGATAGAACAGTTGGGCCTTGAACAGTGGGAATCTCCCCTGTGGATTGCCGAAGTGCTTGATGCCTATTATCAGTGCCTGACATCGGAAGGGGCTTCTGATGATGACCGGTACAAGGCCAACTCTGAACTTTTCCAAAAACTGTGTACAAAGGATATAACCAAAGCGATAAAATATGAATAATAATGCTTACAAGCAGAAAGGAGAATGAACCATGGCTAAGGAGAGTTTACAACATACCCTCGACCGGGTAAGGGCCCCCAGGGTTCAGATAACCTATGACGTGGAGGTGGGTGACGCCATTGAAATGAAGGAAATTCCTTTTGTCGTTGGTGTCCTGGGTGACCTGTCCGGCAAACCCGATGAACCCTTACCCAAACTCAAGGACAGAAAATTCGTTGAGATTGACAGGGACAATTTTGACAATGTGCTTGCCGGTATGAAACCCAGACTGGCCTTCAGGGCTGACAACAAGCTAACGGATGATGACACGAAAATGGCTGTAGAACTTCGGTTTAAATCCATAGATGATTTTCACCCTGAGCGTGTTGCGGAACAAATCACACCGGTGCGCAAACTGGTAGATGCCAGAAAACGGCTTTCCGATTTGCTCAATAAACTCGACGGGAACGACAAACTGGATGAATTGCTTCAGGATGTTATCTCAAGCACTGATTCACTGGAAAAACTCGGGTCCGAGGTGGGTGTTAAAAAATCGGAAGGGGAAGAAAGCGAATAACTGAAAGGGGGTGATGTATATGGCTGAGAATCAGCAGGAAGAGCAGCAGGCTCAGGCAGAAGAAGTACAGGAAGAAAAGAGCCTTCTGGATCAGATCTTAGAAGAGGGGAAACTGGCCCGTGACGAGAGTCAGAGAGCGGGGGCCAAGGATCTCATCGGCGAGTTTGTCGGGCAGATTATGGAAGGAACCATAACGGTTTCCAAAGACACGGAGGCCATGATTAATTCCAGGATCGCCCAGATAGACAAACTGATTTCCGATCAACTGAATGAAGTAATGCACCATCCTGATTTTCAAAAGCTTGAAGGCTCATGGCGGGGGTTGAAATATCTTGTCAGCCAGAGCGAGACCGGGGAGCGGATGAAAATCAGGGTGATGAATGTATCCAAAAAAGATCTCCTTAAGGACATGGAAAAGGCCAGCGAGTTCGATCAGTCCGCTCTATTCAAGAAGGTTTATGAAGAAGAATACGGTATGTTCGGCGGTGCCTCCTACGGCGCTATGATCGGGGATTATGAGTTCAGCAGCCATCCGCAGGATATTGCCCTTCTGGAGAAGATATCGCAGGTTTCTGCAGCGGCCCATGCGCCGTTTATCTCTGCGGCGGCCCCCCAGTTGTTTAACTGGGACAGCTTTGAAGAACTCGGTGGTCCCAGAGATCTTTCCAAGATTTTTTCAAGTGCTGATTATGCCAAATGGAAGTCATTTCGCGAAACCGAAGACTCAAGATATGTTTCTCTGGCCCTTCCCCATATCCTGATGAGGCTCCCTTACGGACAGGATAATGTTCCGGTTGAAGCCTTCAGCTTTGAGGAAGATATTGATGGAACAGACAGCAGTAAATATCTCTGGGGAAATGCCGCCTATGCCCTTGGCACGCGTTTGACCGACGCCTTTGCAAAGTTTAGCTGGTGCGCCGCTATCAGAGGTGTGGAAGGCGGCGGTCTTGTGGAAGGCCTCCCGGTCCATACATTTAAGACGGATGAAGGCGATGTTGCGCTCAAGTGCCCCACTGAAATAGCGATTACCGACCGGCGCGAAAAGGAATTTGCTGACTTGGGTTTTATTCCTCTGTGTCATTGCAAGGGAACTGACTATGCAGCGTTTTTCAGCACGCAGACCGCAAATAAACCCAAGGTTTATGATTCTGATTCTGCAAATGCCAACGCAAGGTTGTCTTCCCAGCTTCAGTACTTGCTTGCCACATCCAGATTCGCACATTACCTGAAGTCCATGATGAGAGACAAAATCGGCAGTTTCATGACTCGCCAGAATGCAGAGGATTTTCTGAACAGATGGATTACCAATTATGTTCTTCTGGATGACAATGCCACCCAGGAGATGAAGGCCAAATATCCATTGCGTGAGGCAAGAATTGACGTAAGCGAGATTCCGGGAAAACCAGGCGCCTATCGAGCGGTGTCATTTCTAAAGCCTCATTTTCAGCTGGACGAATTGTCTGTTTCACTGAGGCTGGTAGCGGATCTGCCGCCACCGGCAAGTGGATAGGATCAGTTAAGCGGATTGGCCGAGTATTTGTAAGGGAATGAAAGGAAACGTCGATGTATCGGGGCGTTATCTGAGTCAAGAGAAGTAGCGTAATAGACAAAAAACATTAAAGAGGAGGGTTTTTATTATGGCAATAAGTGATTATTTGAAAATTGACGGGATGGAGGGTGAAAGTACAGATGGTAATCATAAGGGCTGGTTAGATGTTGTTAACTATTCCTGGGGAGTTCATCAAAGCAAGACCGCTGTTTCAGCAACAGGAAAGCCTGTAGCCAGCAAGGCGGGGTTTGAAAATCTTAATGTTAATTTATTTGTTGAAAAGTCAACAACAGACATCATCAAACAATGTATCATAGCAACCCCCGTTATTAAAGAAGTGATACTGCATCTGTGCATTGCGGGGGCAAGCCTAGAGCCATTTTTAATATTTACAATGAAAAACTGTGTTATCTCTAACGTCACATTCCGTGGCGGCGGTAACGTAGAACCCACGCAGAATATCCAAATTAACTACGAAGACCTTACCATAGAATACAAGGCCTACAAAGATGGTAAGGTGACCGGGTCAAAGACAGCACATTGGAATCTTAAAGAAAACAAAGCATAGGCAGATAAGGCTTTTTGCGTATGCACATCCGGAACAAACAAAACATTCGGGTATCGATTCTGGACAGGCTCATGGATGAGGAACCGGACGTTTCCCATGAGCCTGCCCAAGCCCGTTTGTTCGATATCAGGCAGGTCAAGGCGATGGTAACGAGGGATCTGGAAAATCTCCTTAACAGCAGACGCCAGATATTGAAGATTTCTGCTTTATACAAGGAGGTCCATAATTCTGTCTTCATGTATGGCCTGGGAGATTTTACCTCAAAAAATCCCAAGAGTCCGTCCGCGAGGCAGTTCTTACGGCAGGATGTTGAAAAAACGATTTCAAGGTTCGAACCCAGGTTGAAGAATGTATCCATACGCATTGAAGACTCTGAAGAGGGGCGAAATCTCAGATTCAAGATCAACGGTTTGTTAATTACGGACGCTGAAACAGAACCCGTGTCGTTTGATACATATTTTGACACCAACAGGGGCCAATACGTTATAGAGAAATAGGCTGTCAGGCCGCGGTATGCCGGGAGATTGGGAAGCCGGGAGGCTGATCTATTATTGCGCTGAATCCTGATCCGCTCATTTGTTCATCGATACATCAGCTTGACAGCATCCCAAGATCCCAACTTTCCAGCCGATCACCTTAATTATGGAAGATAGTTTGCTAAATTACTACGAACGTGAGCTGACCTTTATCCGAGAGATGGGGGCGGAATTTGCTAAGAAATACCCCAAGATCGCAGGCAGGCTTCAGCTTGAACCTGACAGATGCGATGATCCCTTTACCGAGCGCTTAATAGAGGCGTTTGCATTTCTCAGCGGACGTATTCACAAAAAGATTGAAGATGATTTTCCTGAAATAACAGAATCTCTGTTGAGTATCGTTTATCCTCATTACATCCGCCCGATACCTTCCATGTCTATTGTGAGATTCGAGCCTATAAAACAGACGATTCCACCGGTTGGATATGAAATAGACAAAAACGCCGTGCTTTATTCCAAATCCGTGGGCGGCACTGCCTGCCAGTACGCCACGTCCTATCCTGTTACCCTGTGGCCTGTTGATGTTGTTTCAGCAAGACTCCAGGATCCGGTAAAACAGATCGGAGGCGCTCAACAGATTCTTTTAATCCAGTTGAAGGCATATAAAAGTCAGAGTATTTCCAAGATCGAATGGGAAAAACTGCGCTTTTTTCTAAACGGCCCGCATCAGCACGTTTTTCATCTCTATGAACTTTTGTTCAACCACGTCTGCCACGTAGAATGTGAGGCAATGAACAGCCGGGGGAAAAAGGAAGTCATAACCCTGACGCCGGAAGACATATCCCCTGTTGGGTTTGATTCCGATGAAGGTGTTCTTCCCTATTCGAAAAGGTCTTTTCCCGGCTATATCCTTCTTTTCGAGTATTTCTGTTTTCCCGAAAAGTTCCTTTTTTTTGATCTTCAAGGACTGAACCGGCTTAAAGGCAAGGGTTTTAAAGATACGCTTGATATCCGGATATACCTGGACAGGGAGGCCAAATCAAATCTTGTCATAAATGAAGATACTTTTTGCACCCATGCGACACCTGCAATAAATCTTTTTAATCGTATTGCCGAACCAATTCGTGTTGAACAGCGAAAAACCGAATATCGTGTGGTTCCCGATGTAAGAAGACAGAACTCAACAGAGGTTTACAGCGTCAACAGTGTCACTTCCTCGTCCCAGTCATCACCGGGCAAGGAAGTCGATTTCAAGCCGTTTTATTCCATCAGACATCACCTTGATGAGGAAGATAGCTTTGGCCGGCGCGCTTTTTGGCATGTGGAGCGGCGTCCCTCGGGTAAAAAGGGAGACAGCGGCACCGAGGTGTTTCTTTCCTTTGCTGACCTGGATTTCAATCCTGCGGATCCGGGGGTGGAGGCCCTGACCGTTCATGTCACCTGCACCAATCGGGATTTGCCTGTACGCCTGTCTTTTGGGGATTCATCCGGTGATTTCAGTATGGAGACGGCCGCCCCTGTTTCCCGAATAAACAGCTTGATAAAGCCGATCCCCACACGCAGGCCTTCCCTTGGGGCGGCATTGCAATGGCGCCTCATATCCCACCTCTCCCTCAACTACATGTCCATTGTGCAGGGCGGAGAAGATGCCCTCAGAGAAATTCTCAGTCTCTATGATTTTGACAATTCACCGGCCACCCGGCAGCAGATAAACGGGATTGTGTCTCTGAGTTCTCAACATATCACAAAGCGGATGGGGCAGGGGTTTTGCCGCGGGGTGGAGGTCACCATAGAATTTGACGAGGATAAGTTTGTGGGCACAGGTCTTTATCTGTTTGCATGTGTTCTTGAGAGATTTTTAGCCCAGTATGTCTCGGTCAATTCCTTTTCCAAGTTGATAGCAAAAACCATTCAGAAAAAAGAGGCAATAAAACAGTGGCCCCCAAGAAACGGAAATCGGGTACTCCTTTAAAAGACCGCCTGTTTGAAGAATTCTACGGCTTTTCATTTTTCAAGGCTGTAAATCTTCTGGAATTGCTTTCTCCGGATAAAAAGCCGTTGGGTCAGACTCTGGTGCCTGCGGAAGAGCCGGTAAAATTCTCAGTAAGACCCGGCTTCACTTTCCCACCCAGTGATATTTCCAGCCTGGAACAAGGCGATGAAGAAAGCCCTGCGAACATGGCCGTCACATTCATGGGGCTTATCGGTCCAAATGGTGTCCTGCCGTACTGGGTTAATGAACTTGTAGAGAAAAGGAACCGGAAGAAGGATTTCAGTTTAACCGCCTTTCTGGACCTTTTTCATCATCGTTTAATAACCCTTTTTTATCTTGCATGGAAAAAACACCGCTTTCCGGAAAACTATCTGCCAGGAGCAAAGGACAGGCTTTCCAGATACATGCTGAGTTTGTCCGGTCTGGGAACCCGGGGACTCAGCGGAATGATCGGATTGCCGGAGGAGTCCCTGGCATTCTACAGCGGCCTTTTATCGAGAGCTGCACCCTCAGCGGTTGCCATTGAGGCTGCGGTATCATATCTTTCCGGTGCTGCTGTCGGGCTCGACCAATTCATAGAGCAGATGATCCCTCTGGAGCCGGAAGATCAGACCCAGATGGGATCGGCAAATGCCCGACTGGGTGTTGATTCCATCTGTGGAAGCTATGTCTGGGACTGCCAGGCAAAATTTCGGGTCAATCTGGGGCCCATGGGCTATGATGATTTTCTCCGCTTTCTCCCCAGTGGCGATATGCTTGGCCCGATTTTCTCCCTTATAAAATATATGGTTGGAATGGAGTATGAATTTGAGACAAGCATAATCTTGAAACGTGAAGAAGTTCCCCCGTGCCAACTGGGTGCAGAGACACAACCGCGTCTGGGCTGGACAACATGGATTAAAAGTTCCGAGGTTGTTCATGAAAGGGATCCTTTTATTACGTTTCGCGAAATTGATTTGATGCAGGCAGGGAAGCCGGTAGTTGAGGATGCCGGGAAGGTATGAAGCATGAATTAGCGTACAATCGTTTTGTTGATCATAATACTTATTTGCAACGAACATAAGGAGCAAAATTATGGCCGTATCCAATCTCAAGTCCCTGATCGGAAAACTGAACAACACGTGCAGAGGCGCCCTGGAATCGGCTGCCGGGCTTTGCATGTCGCAAACCCATTATGAAGTCGATATCGAGCATTTTCTCATCAAACTTCTTGATCTGTCCAATACGGATCTGGAGAAGATCCTGAGGTATTTTGAGATCAATCAGGATCACTTGATCGCAGATCTTACGCGCAGTATAGAGGGTTTCAAAACCGGCAATGCCAGAACACCGGCCCTCTCGCCGCGCATACCCGATATGATAAAGAACTCATGGATGATAGCATCCATTGACTTTCAGGCAGCCAATGTCCGGTCAGGCCATATTATTTTATCCCTTTTGAGCAACGATCAGACGGCAAGGATGCTTATATCAAGCGCTGATGCCTTTAAGAAAATTTCTGTTGAAACTCTTGAAGACAGCCTGCTTGACATTGTGTCCGGCTCTGCTGAAGACAGTGAGGCTGCAAAGACCGGCCTGCCCTCAGCCGTCGCCGGAGAGGCAAGGCCCGCAGGAACCAAGGCACTGGATCAGTATACCGTCAATCTGACACAGATGGCGAAAAGCGGGAAAATAGACCCTGTTCTGGGTCGTGACTTTGAGATCAGGCAGATGGTGGACATTCTGATCCGGCGCCGTCAGAACAACCCGATTTTGACCGGTGAGGCAGGTGTGGGAAAAACAGCCGTTGTTGAAGGGTTTGCCTTACGAATCGTAGAGGGTGATGTCCCTCCTGCCTTGAGGGACGTTACCATCCATACCCTTGACATGGGGCTTTTGCAGGCAGGGGCCGGCATAAAAGGAGAATTTGAAAACCGTCTCAAATCCGTAATCAATGAAGTCAAGGCATCTCCTGTGCCGATCATTCTTTTTATTGACGAAGCACATACTCTGATCGGCGCGGGGGGCCATGGGGCCGGTGATGCGGCAAACCTTTTAAAACCCGCTCTTGCCCGTGGCGAACTTCGCACCATCGCTGCAACCACGTGGGCGGAATACAAAAAGTATTTTGAAAAAGACGCAGCCATGGCCCGTCGTTTCCAGGTTGTTAAAGTAGAAGAACCGGACGAGGAAAAGGCCCTGATCATGATGCGGGCCATCGGACCTTTTCTAGAAAAACACCACCATGTCATGATCACGGATGATGCCCTGGCAGATACGGTTTCCCTTTCCCATAGATACATTTCCGGAAGGCAGCTTCCGGACAAGGCGGTGAGCGTTCTGGATACGGCCTGCGCAAGAGTGGCCATTGGCCTGACAACCAGCCCGCCTCCCATTGAAGAGGCCACAAGACATATCGCTGATATTGAAAGAGAGGTAAAGACCCTTGAAAGGGAAACTCTCATGGGCCGTGACCATGCAAAGAGACTGGAAGTTCTTGAAAAGGAAAAACAAGAAGCCCAATTCCGTCTTGATGACCTGAACAAGAAGTGGGAAAATGAGATGGAGATTGCAGCAAAGATCGTGGATATCAGACAAGAGATCCGTGATCTTTATGAAAAGGAGCCTGAAAGCGAAGACTTCTCTGAAAAACAGGAAACACTCAAAAGGCTAGAGTCAGAACTTTCCGAAAAACAGGGGGATACCCCTCTTGTGC
>Ga0315550_1002999_pt1 | contig 10249 bp, 7 predicted proteins | sample SalMarSW160190MG_2_FD_203100 | JGI IMG/M metagenome (GOLD analysis project Ga0315550, IMG submission 203100) | Salt marsh sediment microbial communities from the Plum Island Ecosystem LTER, Massachusetts, United States - Salt Marsh Sediment SW1601-90 ... | reverse complement strand
GAGCACGGCAAGATGGCCGCCCGGTATGGCGTAGCCACCGACGACCGCGACGATAACGACGACTGCACCAACGATGACCAGCATTGCCCGCCCGCGACCCCTTCTTGAACCACCGCGCCGGTATTGTGCGGGTCCGGGGTTAAGATCGGTTTAACCAGCTTCTCCGGGGCTTTAGGTGGAAAATGCGGGCGGGCGGGGGCCTAAGTCAGGGCCTGCGCCAGATCGGCGATCAGATCGTCGGCGGCTTCGATGCCCACGGACAGGCGGACCAGGGAATCGTTAACGCCCAGCTTCGCCCGCACCTCCGCCGGGATCGAGGCATGGGTCATGATGGCCGGGTGCTCGATCAGGCTTTCCACGCCGCCCAGGCTTTCCGCCAGGGCAAAGATCTCGACCCGTTCAAGGAATCGCCGGGATTCGGCCATGCCGCCCTTGAGGACGGCGGTGACCATGCCCCCATAGGACGCCATCTGGCGCTTGGCCAGGGCATGCTGGGGGTGACTGGGCAGGCCGGGGTAAGTGACCCGTTCGACTTTCGGGTGGGCCTCCAGGTATTCGGCCACGGCCTGGGCGTTGCTGCAATGGCGCTCCATGCGGATGGCCAGGGTCTTCAGGCCGCGTAGGGCCAGGAAGCTGTCGAAGGGCCCCTGAATGCCGCCGACGGCGTTTTGCAAAAAGGCCAGCCGGTCGGGCAAATCCGCGTTCTCCCGGACCACCAGGATGCCGCCGACCATGTCGGAATGGCCGTTCAGGAACTTGGTGGCCGAGTGCATGACGATGTCGATGCCCAGTTCCAGGGGCCTCTGCACCCAGGGGCTGGCGAAGGTGTTGTCGCAGGCGGTCAGAATGCCGCGACGGCGGGCGATTTGCGCGATCGCCTCCAGATCCACCAGTTTGAGCATGGGATTGGTCGGCGTTTCCACCCATATCAGGCGGGTTTCCGGCCGGATCGCCGCCTCCAGGGCGGCCGTGTCGGCCATGTCGACGAAACTGAACGAAAGCCCGGCCGTTCGCCGGCGGACGTTCTCGAACAGGCGGTAGCTGCCGCCATAGAGGTCGTCCATGGCGATGATGTGGCTGCCGGCATCGAGAAGCTCCAGGGCCGTGGCCATAGCCGCCATGCCGGAGGCGAAGGCAAAGCCGGTGCTGCCGCTCTCCAGATCGGCGATGCAGCGCTCGTAGGCCATCCGGGTCGGGTTTTGCGTGCGGCTGTATTCGTAACCTTTATGGACGCCGGGACTTTCCTGCACGTACGTTGACGTCGCATAGATGGGCGGCATGATGGCCCCGGTGCTGGGGTCCGGCGCCTGGCCCGCGTGAATGGTCCGGGTGGCGAAATGTTGCCGGTTCTGCCGCCGGGACTTTTTTTGTGAATCGTTCATCGCATCCGCCGCCTTAAGTGGTTCAGGAGATCGATCCGGGTGATCAAGCCCAGGAAGTCGTCGCCGTCCACCACGATGGCTACATAGCCGTCGTCGAAGATGGGCAGCAAAGCCTCGATGGGTTCGCTCACCTGAAGGGTTTGCACGCGCGACGTCATGGCGCCGCTCACCGGCTCCTTGAAGCGGTCCTCGTCGCCGACCACGGCCAACAGGATGTCGCTTTCGTCGATGATGCCGACTGGCTGGTCTTCCGCATCGAGAACCGGGAGTTGCGAAATGTCATAGAGCTTCATGCGGCCATAGGCGATCAGCAACGTGTCCTCGGGCCGGACGATGACCGCGGCATGCTCGGTGTGCCGCCGGGCAATCAGATCGCGCAGGTCACCGTACTGCTGGCGCTCGACAAACCCTTGGTCGAGCATCCAATAGTCATTGTACATCTTCGACAGGTACTTGTTGCCGCTATCGCACACGAAGGTGACCACTCGCTTGGCTTGCGTCTGTGCCCGGCAATGGCGCAGGGCGGCAGCGATCAAGGTGCCGGAGGAGGAACCGGCGAGAATACCCTCCTTGGCGAGCAGTTCGCGCGCCGTCAGGAATGCCTCCCGGTCGGAGATGGTATAGGCAGTCTTCACCCGCGACAGATCGGCGACCGGTGGCAGGAAATCCTCGCCGATACCCTCCACCAGCCACGAGCCGACGTTGGGGCTCACCTTGCCGGTCGCAACGTACTCGGCCAGGATCGAGCCTTTCGGGTCGGCCAGGATCATCTCGGCGGTGGGTGCCACCTTGGCGAAATAGCGGGACAGACCGGCCATGGTGCCGCCGGAACCGACACCGCACACCACCGCGTCCAGGTCGTGCTCCATCTGCTCCCAGATCTCCGGCCCCGTGGTCGTTTCATGGGCCAGGGGGTTGGCCGGATTGGCGAACTGATTCACAAAGCAGGCGCCCGTCTCCTCGGCGATGCGCGCGGCTATGTCCTGGTAATATTCCGGGTGGCCCTTGCCGACGTCCGAGCGGGTCAGGATCACCTCGGCGCCCAGGGCCTTGAGGTGGAAGATCTTCTCCTGCGCCATCTTGTCGGGCACCACGATGGTCAGGCGCAGGCCCATTTGTGCCGCCACCAGGGCCAGGCCCAGACCGGTGTTGCCGGCTGTCGCCTCGATCAGGGCGCCACCGGGCTTGAGGCTGCCGTCGCGCTGCGCCGCCTCAATCATGGATAGGCCGATGCGGTCCTTGATCGACCCGGCCGGGTTCTGATTTTCCAGCTTCAGGAAAAGCCGGCAAGGGCCTGTATCCAGGCGCTTTACCTCGATCATCGGGGTGTTGCCGATGGTCTCCAAGACACTGCTGAAAACGGGCGCGGCCACCGTCGACTCCTTCCGGCTGGATGTTGGCAGTGGCGGCTACAGTGACCGGGCGTGTGCCGGGCCGCAAGCCCCCACCCACGGTCAGGCGGGGGGTAACGCCGCCGGGGAAACTTGTCCCTCGTCCGAGCGGGCCGAGAGCACGCGGGTGGGAAATCCACCGGTGCGCAGGCTTTCGATAATCTCCTGGACGTGGTCGCGGTTGCGGGTTTCGACGATGGCGTCCACATCCGCCTGCTTGGCCGGCACGTCATAGAACAGGCGCTGGTGATAGACCTCGATGATGTTGCCGCCGGTATCGCCGATCAGCTTGGTGACCTTGGCCAGGACGCCGGGCCGGTCGACGATGCCGATACGCAGACGCACCATCCGGCCGTCGCGCACCAGGCCGCGGGTGAGCACCCAGGAGAGCAGGCGCACGTCGATGTTGCCACCGCCGATGACCACACCGACGCGGCGGCCGGCAAATCGTTCCCGCTCTTTCATCAGCGCCGCAATGCCGGCGGCGCCGGCGCCTTCGGCCACCACCTTTTGCTGCTCGACCAGGATGTGCACGGCGCTTTCGATCAGCGGTTCGTCCACCAGCACGATGTCCTCGACCAGGCGTTCGATGATCTCGCGGGTCAGCTTTCCCGGGTTCTTCACGGCGATGCCATCCGCCAGGGTCTGCCCGCCGGCAGTCGGTGCCAGGCCATTCACGGCTTGATACATGGACGGGAACAGGTCCGCCTCGACGCCGTAGATCAGGATGTCGGGCTTGATCGATTTGACGGCGGTGGCGATGCCGGAGATCAGCCCGCCGCCGCCGATCGGCACCACAAGCGTATCCAGATCGGGCTGGTCTTCCAGAATCTCGAAGCCGATGGTGCCTTGCCCGGCAACGATCTTGGGGTCGTCGTACGGATGGACGAAGGTCAGGTCCTCTTTTTCCGCCAACTCCCGCGCCGCGACGGCCGAGGCATCCAAGGTATCGCCGATCATCACCACCCGGGCGCCGAACTGGCGCGTGCGCTCCACCTTGCTGAAGGGAGCAAACTCCGGCATGACGATGGTGGCGGGAATGCCCAGGCGGTTGGCGTGATAAGCCACCCCTTGCGCGTGATTGCCCGCCGACATAGCGATGACGCCAATCTTGGCCTGTTTCGCGGTCAGGCTTTTCAGCTTCACCAGCGCGCCCCGGTCCTTGAACGAGCCGGTGAACTGCTGGCATTCAAGCTTCAGAAAAAGCTCGCAGCCCAGAGCCTGGCCCAGGCGCGCCGCCGGCACCAGGGGGGTGCGAACGACTTCGCCCTCGATGAGCTTGGCGGCGGCTTTGATATCGTCGGCGGATACACTCACATATGTCGGCCTCCCAGCCGGTTCGAGCGCAGCAACAGATTACGGATTAAGCTTCAACGTGTGCGCCGGTGCTGTCGCGCCGCCAACAAGTTTCACAGTGTCTCCGTCCCGCCACCGGTTGACCAAGCCGCCATAGGTGGATGACAGCGGATTGCCCGACTGGCCGGTGGCGATCATGAAGCGCGAGTTTTGCAGATCGGCCAAGTCGTAAACAGCACGAAACCCCGGCCCATGCACATCCTCGAACAAGCCGCCGGACCCGTCGGCAAAGCTGACCCCGGCGCGGTTCACCGTATAGCTGCCGCCGTCGGTTCCTACCGCGTAGGCAAAGAGGGAACCGAGTACCGGGATGCGGCTGAGCAGCGGGTGATTGAATCGCGCCATGTGCGCATCACCCCACCTTAGGTGGCTGATGGCCGTGGAAAAGCGCAGGGCCAGTTTGTTCAGCGCCGCTTCCAGGGCGGTGGACAGTTGTGTCTGGCAATCCTCGACCGGCCCGCTCTTCACATCATCGCACCAAGCCGGCCCTTCGCTCAGCACTCGGGCTAGAAGCTCTGCATTGGGCCGCTGAAAGTCGGCGAAGTCGTCGCCCAACTCATCCGCCAGTAAGGTCTGGTTCAGCTCGCGCATCCAAGCATAGAAGAGCAGGGGCGCGGCGGCGTCGCGGCGCATGCTGCCGTCCCAGTTGGCCAGCACGCTTAGAGCCTCGCGGGCGCGGTCGGTTTGCGGCTTTGTCCGCAGCAGCAACGGCAGCAATTGCCGGGCGGCGAGCGATACGACGTCCTGTTGGATGGCCAGTGAACCTTCGACGGTGGCCGGCGTCTTGGCGCTGGCATCCAATACATCCTGAATCCGCTGCGCCCGATAAGGGTCCGGCCAATCGGCGGTCAGGAAATAGGGATAGGTATCGGGGACGATCTTGTTGTTGGCGACGATCACCCGCCGGGCCGGCGGATTGACGGTCATGGGCAAATCGGCGGCGGGGATGATTCCCGTCCAATCGTACTCACCGGTCCAACCGGGAACCGGAAACCGGCCGTCGCCTGCCTTGCGGATGGGCACCCGCGCCGGCGCCACGAAGCCGATGGTGCCCGTGGTGTCGGCATAGACGATATTCTGCTGCGGGCTGTCGAAGTGGTCGGTGGCGGCGCGGAAGTTGTCCCAGTTCGCGGCCCGGTTGATGGCGAGCAGGGCCTCGGCCGTGCGGTCGTCGGTGCGCAGGGCCGGCCAGGCCAGGGCGAGTACCGACTTTTCCCCGCCTGCCGCCTTGGCGGCCGCCGCAGCCTCGTCCACCGCGTCCGAGAGCACCGGCCCGTGCCGCGTGGTCCGCACGGTGATGGTCTCAGGCGCCGCGCCGAGGATGCCGATGGTCTCCTGGCGCGTGTCGAACGGTTGCGATCCGCCGGGGGTCAGATAGCGATCGGGATTCGCGGGGTCGATGCGCTCGACGAACAGATCCTGGGTGTCGCTGTGCGTGGTGGTGAACCCCCAGGCGATATGGCCGTTGTGGCCAAGGATGAGGAAGGGCACGCCGGGCGCGGTGGCGCCGGCCAGGACACGCCCCGGCGTCTCGATGCGCGCCATGTACCATTGACCGGGGGCGCTCAGCGCCAGATGCGGATCGTTGGCCAAGAGCGGCTTGCCGCTGGCGGTCAGTGCGCCCGACAGGGCCCAGGCGTTGGATGCGTCCTTGGGCGCCCATTCCCACGGCAACACGGCCGCCAGATCGCGCAGGGGCAGGCGGTCCAAGTCGCCGGCGACCTCGGCCAGAGTAATCGGCGCATCCGCGGGGTAGCCCGGCCACAGGAAATCGACCTGTTCCGGCGTCAGATGGCGGGCCACCCGGGCGCGCAGAATCTCCTCGGTCCAGTTGCCGGACAGCTGCAAGGCCATCAGGCGGCCCCACACCAGGCTGTCTGCCGGGCGCCACGGCTCGGGTTTGTAGCGCAGGAGTTGGAATTCCAATGGCAACGGTCCGCCGGGATCGGCGATGAACGCGTTGACCCCGTCCGCGTACGCCGCAAGCATGTCGCGCATTGCCGGCGAGGCCTGCGCCACATTGGCTTCCGCCACCCGATACAGGCCCAGGGTGCGCATGAACCGGTCCAGGCGGCGGGTGGCCGGACCAACCACTTCCGACAATCGACCGGCGCCGCTGCGGCGCATGAAATCCATCTGCCACAGGCGATCCTGGGCGTGCACGAAGCCCAGGGCGACGGCGGTATCATGGTCGTTTTCCGCGCGGATGGTGACGATCCCATCGGCATCGCGCAGCACCTCGACCGGCGCCTCCAGGGCGGCGATACGCAGGGCGCCCTCGGTCTGCGGCAATGAGCCGCGCAGCCAAACGTACGCGCCACCGATGCCCAAGACCGACAAGATAACCAAGCCGGCTAAAACACGGGCGGCCCAGACGATGGTAGACTTGATTCGCACCCTTGGCCCTTTCGCCTGTGCTTCACGCGGCGACAGATTAGCGTTGCCGCCGGAAATTGAAACGGCAATCGCGACTGGGATCGCGGGCCGGATGGCATCAGGCGTGCGCGGAAGGTCCGCCGAAGCGTTCGCGCAGCAGGCTCTTTTGCACCTTGCCCATGGTGTTGCGCGGCAACTCGTCGACGAAGAACACGTGCTTGGGGATTTTGAAGCCGGCCATCTCGCCCTTCAGGTGGCCGACGATGGCCTCGGCGGTAAGGTCATGGCCGCCGGTGGCGCGGACGATCACCGCCGCCACCGCTTCGCCGAAGTCCGGATGGTCGAGGCCGATGACCGCCGATTCCGCGACACCCTCGATGCGGTCGATGTGCTGCTCCACCTCTTTCGGATAGATGTTCAGGCCACCAGAGATGATCAGGTCTTTGGCCCGGCCGACGATATGCACATAGCCGCGCTCGTCGATCTTGGCCACATCGCCGGTGATGAAAAAGCCATCGGTGCGGAATTCGCCGGCGGTTTTTTCAGGCTGCCGCCAATAACCGGCAAAGACATTCGGGCCGCGCACTTCGAGGACTCCGATTTCGCCCTGCGGCAGGACCCGCCCGCTTTCATCCGCGACCCGCGCCTCGACATCCGGCAAGGGCAGGCCGACCGTGCCGGGTCGACGTTCCCCATCCAGCGGGTTCGAGGTGTTCATGCCGGTCTCGGTCATGCCGTACCGTTCGAGTATGCGGTGGCCGGTGCGTTGCTCAAAAGAGAGGAAAGTTTCTTCCAATAGCGGTGCCGAGCCGGAAATGAACAGGCGCATGTGGGCGCAAACCGCGCGATCGAATGCCGGATGCGCCAGCAACCGGGTATAGAAGGTCGGCACACCCATCATGACGGTGGCCCGAGGCAGCAGACGGATCACCTCGTCGGCGTCGAACTTGCGCAGGAACAGCATGGACGTACCGTTCAACAACACGCAGTTGGTGGCTACGAACAATCCATGTGTGTGATAGATGGGCAGGGCGTGCAGCAGCACGTCCCCGGCGCGAAAACCCCAGACCCGGTGCAATGTCTGTGCGTTCGAGGCCAAGTTGCTGTGGGTCAGCATGGCGCCCTTCGGCTGTCCGGTGGTGCCGCTGGTATAGAGGATCGCCGCCACATCCGTCGGCGCCCGCTCGGCGCACCCCGCATCCGGGTTCTCGCCGGCCGCGCCTTCGGCAAAGGTGCCGCCGCCCGCCGCATCCAGGGTCAGCACATGCGCCACGCCTGCGGATTTCGCGGCGTCCAGGAGCGAGTCCCGTGTCTCCGGCCGGCAGACCAATACCCGCGGTTGCGCATCGCCGAGGAAATAGGCGATCTCGGCGGGGGTGTAAGCGGTGTTCAACGGCAGATAGATGGCGCCGGCCCGTAGGCACGCCAGGTAGAGGCAGATCGCCTCAGGCGATTTTTCAACCTGCGCCGCCACGCGCTCGCCCGGGCCCGCGCCAAGGCACACAAGCAGGCTGGCGTATCTCCCGGTCATGGCGGACACGTCGGCGTAGGTATAAATGCGGCCATCGGCCGTCTCGAGGCAGGGGCGGGTGAGGTCGGCGGGAAACCGGCTGTCGAGCAGATGATAGAGGTTGCCGTTCATGGCGTTGTCGCCGCCGGCCCTAGGACGCCGTGGCTTGCAGGTAGTGGGGCGGCAGCATGGACACCAGATCGGTGAAGACCTCGCCCTGCACGGAGACGTGGGCACGCATCGCTTCCGCCGCCCGGTCGGCATCACCGGCCAGGATCGCCGTGACCACCGCGTCGTGCTCGGACAGCGAATTCGCCACCCGCCCGGCCTGGTGCAACTGGAAACGGCGGTAGCTGGAAAGCCGATTGCGCAAGGTCCGCGTGGTCTCTTCCAAATAGGCGTTGCGGGTGCCGGAATAAATCACCTCGTGGAAGATCCGGTTGGCTTCGTAGTACCGCTCCGGGTCGCGGCGGCGCGCCAGATCGACACACGACTTGTGCGCCCGTTCCAGGGCCTGGCGCTCGTCCGGGCCCATGCGTCGCGCTGCATAGCGGGCGCACAGCGCCTCCATCTCCGCCATGACTTCGAACATCTGCAGCAACTGCTGCACCGTGATGGCGGCGACCACCGCGCCTTGCCGTGGCCGCATCTCGATCAACCCGGCGGAAGACAACTGCAACAGGGCCTCGCGCACCGGCGTGCGCGAGACGCCGAACCGACGCGCCAAACCATTTTCGTCCAGTCGCTCGCCCGGCCGCAGGGCGCCGGAAAAGATTTCCCGTTCCAGCCGCAATCGCACGCCTTCCGCCCGCCGTTGCGAATCCTTTTTCGCCAAGCCGTGTTGGTGATCAGTGACGTTCGCCATTGTTTTTCCACCTAATCTCGCGGCGTAAGACGCACGCCCAGTATAGCTGTATGCGGGCGGTGAGAACAAGAATGCAAATATGATGATCTTGTATACAAGCCTGGACAGTGGTTACCCTCGGGTGTATCGTCGGCGGACAAGAACACGTGGTTGCCGGCCGCGCGGGCGCGGGATAATGGCACCAGCAAACGGGAGGAGACGAACATGGGTAAGCTATCCAGAGTGTCAATTTTATTGACCGGCGTGGCCGCGGCGGTGGCGATTACCGGATCGGCGATGGCGGCGGAGATGACCTTGCGCGCCTCGCACCAATGGCCGGCTGGCAAGGGCGATGTGCGCGACGAGATGGTGCAGATGATCAAGACCGAGGTCGAGGCCGCGAACGTCGGCCTGACGATCCAGGTGTATCCCGGCGCCTCGCTGTTCAAGCCAAAGCAGCAGTGGGAGGCCATGGTCAAGGGACAGCTCGATCTTTCGGCCTTCCCCTTGGATTACGCCAGCGGCATGCACCCGCAATTTAGTGCAACCTTGATGCCTGGCCTGGTGAAGAACCACGATCACGCCAGACGCCTCAATGCTTCGCCATTCATGGCTGACATCAAGAAGATCATCAACGACGCCGGCGTGGTTGTCATTTCGGATGCATGGCTGGCAGGCGGTTTTGCCTCGTCGAAGAAATGCATCCTGGATCCGGAAGATGCTAAGGGACAGACGTTACGCGCCGCCGGTCCGGCGTTCGAGCAGATGCTCGCCGCCGCCGGTGCTTCGATCAGCGCCATGCCCAGTTCGGAAATCTATACGGGTCTGCAAACCGGCGTGCTCGATGGTGCCAATACCAGCTCAGGCAGCTTCGTTTCCTACCGCATCTATGAACAGGTGAAATGCTTGACCGAGCCGGGCGACAACGCCCTGTGGTTCATGTACGAGCCGATCCTCATGTCCAAGCAAAGCTGGGATAAGCTGGACGATGCGCAGAAGGCGGCGATGACCACGGCTGGCAAGAAGGCCGAGGATTTCTTCGTCGGCGCCGCCAAGGGGCTCGATACGGAACTGGTCGACGTATTCAAGAAAAACGGCGTCAAAGTTGTCGGCATGACGGCCGAACAGCAGGCCAAGTGGATCGCGATTGCCAAGGAATCGTCATACAAGAACTTCGAGGAAAAGGTTCCGGGCGGCCAAAAATTGATCGACGAGGCACTGGCCGTTCAATAGCTACAGCGCGCCGCACAGGAATGTGTTAAAGCACGGCCGCCGAAAATCATCTCGGCGGCCGTTCGCTTGTCGGTGGGAAAAGTCCGTGATGACCGTGTTCATTCAGTCCGTACGCTGGCTGTCCAGGGTGTGCGGTATCTTCTCCGCCATGTTGCTG
>Ga0315550_1002998_pt1 | contig 10249 bp, 7 predicted proteins | sample SalMarSW160190MG_2_FD_203100 | JGI IMG/M metagenome (GOLD analysis project Ga0315550, IMG submission 203100) | Salt marsh sediment microbial communities from the Plum Island Ecosystem LTER, Massachusetts, United States - Salt Marsh Sediment SW1601-90 ... | reverse complement strand
CCCATACGACCCCCTAAATACTTCCCAATGGTGTTAGTAATCTGCACTCCTCAATAATAAGGTTCTTTTTAATCTTCTTAATAATTCTTTCCAACATTAGCTAATATCGGGCAAGTTGTTGAAGCCCGCTATTAAAGGTATCCATTCTGGCGCTCAATTAATTGGATGAACAACAAGAGATCGTTGATCCTGGCACATTGTGGCAATGGTGGCAGTATGCCAGACAGCAAATAGAGGTAAGACAAAAGGAGTTGATGGTTTGATGTCTTGGTATCCCTATGGAATTCGTGCCATAGTTATCTGGCAGCAATGCTATACAATGTATTCCCCACTTTATCTTTTCACTATACCCCCGTTCAGATATTGCACTGAATTCAAATGGATAATACAATACAGGGAATAGGCCTCTATTGGCATTAAAAATGCATTATATATCAAGGAGTTATGATCGAAGGTATGCTGGGCGATAAGAGCGGGAGTTATAAGGGAGAGCAATTGAGGTTTTGACTGCCGTAATCTATACTTTGTTGATTTTTCCTGTTTCGGCAAGAATTGTTACCCCCGAGGTTGCTCCAGAAAACTGTATGCTGAATTAAATCTGGAACTGTAAAGCGGATAATGAACATATCCTCAGTACATTCTCAAACAAACCCTTGCCTTGTGGTGGTTTTTATGTTTCAATCAAACACGGTAGTCAACAATCCTATGCCGCTACAGAGATTGAAGATGTCTGGTCGTTCGACCTTGAGGCCTTTCGGCCCTGAGCTCAAGGCCGAAGGGCTCTCGACAGGTTGTCAAATGGCGCAACACGTGCTCTCTCTCATTTCCCACTTCTTACCTGTGACCGTTCAATGAGAAGCCTGTTACTCCCGATTACATCCTGGAAAGTACAATCGATGACCCTCTTAGTTTCGCTGATGAAGCTGAGAGGGCTTTTTGAAGAATTGGAATAAAGGATTATATCATGGAAATAAAAGTTGAAGGACAACAAGAAAAACAAAAGATTACTCTAATAGCTGTCCTTTTAGCTGGCTCTTGCTTTCTGACATACTATTTTCATCAATTTCTTCAAACCGGCACTGTTTTTACGCACCTCTTCTATATTCCCATTATCCTGGCATCATTATGGTGGAAAAGAAAAGGCGTAGCTGTAGCTCTATTCTTAGCACTATTTCTGCTCTTTAGCGACACCATCCTTAGAGAGTATGTGCTGACTGCCAATGATTATCTTCGAGCTTGTATGTTTGTAACTATTGGCGTTGCAGTTGCCTTGTTAAGTGAGAGGATTGCCAAGACGCAGGAAAAAACCGCTCATCTCAACAAGGTCCTTTACGCTATCCGAAATGTCAATCAGCTCATCACAAAAGAAAAAGACCGTGACAGGCTGCTGAAAGGTGCGTGTGACAATCTTACGCAAACTCGTGGTTATTATAGCGCCTGGATCGCTCTATTGGATGAAAATAGGGATGTGGTGACAACCGCTGAATCCGGTTTGGGCAAGGACTTCTTGCCAATGGCTAATTTGTTGAAGGGTGGCACTTTGACTGACTGCGGAAAGAAGGCGCTCGGCCAAACAGAGGTGGTGGTAACCAAAGACCCTCTTTCCACCTGCATTGATTGTCCCCTGTTGGATCAATACAGGGGCAGAGGGGCGATGACTATTCGGCTCGAACATGAGGGAAAGATTTACGGAATAGCATCTGCCTCCACCCTCATAGATTTCCTCTCTGATGAGGAAGAGCAATCTTTGTTCCAAGAGGTAGCTATAGATATTGCTTTTGCCCTGCACAACATAGAGTTGGAGGAAAAGCACAAGCATGCCGAGGAGGCATTGCAGAAGAGTGAAGAGAAGTATCGCTCGTTGACTGATGATGTTCTTGACAGTTCATCAGTTGGCATCTTTATCCTCGATTCTGACTTCGGGGTTGTCTGGGTGAACCGGGCATTGGAAGACTACTTTGATGTAAAAAGGGATGATATTATCGGAAAGGACAAAAGGCAGCTGATTCGCGAGAGAATTAAGGATATTTTCGAGAATCCAGATAGTTTTGCTCATACGGTATTCACCACCTATGATGACAATACCTATATCGAGCGTTTCGAGTGCCATGTGCTACCCTATGGCACGCGTAAAGAACGTTGGCTTGAACACCAAAGTCAACCTATTCAATCAGGGCTTTACGCCGGAGGTAGAATCGAGCATTACTATGACATCACCACCCGCAAACAGGCCCAAGACAAACTCACCGCCTCCCTCAAGGAAAAAGAGGTACTCTTAAAGGAGGTCCACCACAGGGTAAAGAATAACATGCAGGTCATCTCAAGTATGCTCAGTCTTCAATCACAGCATATCACAGACAAAGCCTCCCTGGAGATGTTTCAAGAAAGCCAGAACCGTATCAGGTCAATGGCACTCATCCATGAGAAGCTCTACACCTCTGAGGATCTTGCACACATTGACATTGCCTCCTATATCCACTCCCTCACACACCAGCTCATCACCACCTATCACACTCTAGCATCCCGTGTGAATATGGATATCGCCATCACCGATATCTTCCTTACTATCACCACTGCCATTCCCTGCGGGTTAATCATCAATGAGCTGGTGACAAATGCCCTCAAGCATGCCTTTCCACACCAACAAAAAGGCACGATTACCATCTCCATGACCCCGTCCAATAAAGACAGCCTCATACTCACAGTCAGTGATACTGGTGTCGGCTTTCCAGAAGGAATCGATTTCAGGAATACCACGACCCTGGGCATGCAGCTGGTCACCAGCCTGGTAGAACAGCTCGATGGCACCATCACCCTGGACAGGAGTGAGGGAACCACCTTCACCATTACCTTCAGGGGGGGGGTAGAGTATAAGAGAAAGAACATAGAACATGGCAAAAGCACGGATACTGATCGTTGAAGATGAGGCCATTGTGGCCGTAGATATACAGAAGACATTACAAAAATTAGGCTACGATGTCCCTGCCATTGCCTTCTCAGGTGAAGAGGCCCTGAAAAAGGCAGAGGAGCTTCACCCGGATGTCGTACTCATGGATATTGTGCTACGAGGACAGATGGATGGGATAGGGGCTGCACAAAAGATTTACGAACGCTTTGGAATTCCCTCTATCTTTATGACTGGCTATTCAGAAGAGCTTTTAGAGCGACTCAATATACTGCAGCCTCTTCTCTATGTGATAAAGCCGGTTGAAATTAATGAATTAACAACAGCCATTGATACGGCCCTTAAGGAGGCTTAGTCCCTCGATTCATAAATTCGATGACATATTTATTTAGAAAAAAATAGATTCATAGAGGTTGTTCATGCCCCGTTTAGATACGCGTGATGTAAAAGAAATACTTGATATGCTTGAGGATGAGATTAACTTTATTCCAAAACTTGACAAGATAGAAAAGATGAAGATGAGAAGCAAGATCAGAAAACAGGCTGAAAACAGGCTAATTGGCTTTTAGCGTGGAGCAATCCTACTGCAGAGATGATATATCGAAGATTAGAAGAGAGGCTTTCTGATGTATTTTCTCTCTATCCTTATGGCTTTAGTGATAGACTTAAAAGGCTCTTAATAGTAAAAACAGAGCGTTTGCGTGCTAAGTGAATTTCGAAGAAAAAATGAAAAAGATTCTTTCGACTAATTACTCCACCCTTGTGAATCCTGCACTTTCATTAGAGTATCCATATTGAGAGAATTTCTGCATTATGCTAGATTTGAATTCGTATCGATAAAGCAACATGATACAATTTGCTGTCCTCCATCATCTCTGGTATTGTGGCTAAAGCGATGTTGAATCTCTCCAGAAGGCCTGATTGCTGGCTGTGGTAGCCTACATCAGAGAAGTCTCCAAGATTACTCATGGCTGAAAAATCAAGTTGTGGAAAGATGAAGTAAAGGATCAAGGAGATAAAAAAGAGGCTGTTAAGCAGCAGGCAGGCAAAGTAGCTTGAGGAGTCCATCACATCGGACAGGAGTGAAGGAAAGAGGTTTCGGATAGAGTTCAGTAAGCAGGGGTAATAATAGGATTTCCTGGAGAAGCAGAGAGAGCGGAATTGAGAATGAAGTGTTTTTGGGCAGTGGTACGAAAGACACGGTGTGCCAATTTACTACTAATCAGGTGCCAAAGGAGGTATACGTGAGTAAGCCGAGGATTTTGATTGTTGAAGATGAGGCCATAGTTGCCAATGACATACAAATGAGATTGAAAAAATTGGGATATATTCCTTGTGCAATCGCATCATCTGGAGAGGAAGCCATTCAAAAAGCAGCGAAGATGCAGCCAAATTTAGCATTGATGGATATTGTGTTAAAGGGAAAGATGAATGGTATAGAGGCGGCACAAGAGATACGGGAGCGCTTTGGGATTCCTGTGGTGTACCTTACTGCCTATGCAGATAAAAAGACACTTACGCGAGCAAAGATAACCGAGCCCTTAGGCTATATACTTAAACCGTTTGGGGATAGAGAATTACAAAGCGCCATCGAAATAGCTCTTTACAAACATGAGTTAGAAAGAAAATTACAAGAGAATGAGCAATGGCTTTCTACAATACTCAAAAGCATAGGTGACGGCTTGATTGTCACCGATCAAAATGGATTTGTAACATTTATGAATCCTTTTGCCGAAGCACTCACAGGATGGAGGCAGGATGCCGCATTAGGTAAAAACGTGACAAAAGTATTTCGTATCATCGATGAACAGACACGTGATCTAAGCGAGCCCCGTATAGCAAAGGTATTTCAGGATGGCATTGCTGTGAGTGTTAGTCTGGAAAATCAGATCCTTCTTGATTCCAGGGATGACACAGAAACTGCTGTTGATATCACTGCTGCACCCATCATTGATGATAAAGGAAACAGCACGGGGAGCGTGCTGGTCTTTCGAGACATCACCGAGCAAAAGCAGTTACAGAAACACCTCCAACACACTCAAAAGATGGAGGCAGCTGGAACATTTGCTTTAGGAATAGCCCATGAGTTCAATAATAGTTTGGCGGCAATCCATGGTTATGCCCAGCTCCTGGTAAGGGAGCTAAAGCCCAAGAACCCTATGGTTGAATATCTCCAGAAGATCAGTGAGAGATGTAAGCAGACAGCAGAGCTGGCTCAGAAAATGCTCAACTACTCTCGGCCGGATATTGGGGAGATGGCCCCTGTAAACGTGAACCAGGTGTTGGAAGAAGTTCAGCAATTACTGAGACAGACCCTTCCATCTCAGATCAAGCTGGAGTGTAAACTTCAGAAGGATCTTTCTTTTGTGATGGCTGGGTCAACGCAGCTTGAGCAGGTGTTGCTCAACCTGGTGATGAATGCCATTGATGCCATGCCCAATGGCGGGAAGGTTTCCCTTAAAAGCCGCATGGTGGAGCCGGATGAAGGGTTCCGCCGTACCCATGTTTGGGCTAAAAAAGCCCGCTACGTTGAAGTGATGGTGAAGGATGCAGGAAAAGGCATGCCCCCGGAGGTCCTTGAGCGTATTTTCGATCCGTTCTTCACCACCAAAGAGCCCGGCAAGGGCACTGGGCTGGGACTCTCTATCACTTACTCCACTTTAGAAAATTATGACGGCTCCATTCTGGCTGAGAGCCAAGTAGGGCAAGGAAGTTGTTTCAAGATATACCTTCCTGCTATGATAGATAAAGAGGTGGAGGAGGCTCTGAGGGCTGCTGGCAAAGAGGAAATTGCCCCAAGGTAAGGGAGAGTACTTTCTGGTTGTGGGCGAGGAAACCGAACTACATGATATCGCCCTATGGATGCTGTAGACCAATGGATACTGAGGAGCCTTGAAGGCCAATGGCGCCGATACATTAATGTATAAGCACTCCAGTCCAGGCTTTATTGCTGACAGTTTTTGGCATTAAAATTGCTAATATTAAGATATTACAAGGGCATCACTTGTAGGGGAATTACCAAGGTCCTTTGACCTAACTATGCGAATTTCCATCTTTTATTTTCTTTTGAGAAGCTTTTAATGATAGGAAAATTTTATACAGTTTATTTAGCGCTATAAAAACATGGAATTATTGCTATGGAATTATTACCATAGTTGGAAAAATAGGAGGGGAAAAAGAAGATGAGCAGAGATGGTAACCACGAGGATTTAGGAAGGACTCTGATTTATTTCCCTGTCATTAATAATACCCAGGCTGATACGGCTAATCTTAGGGAATCGATGTGGCAAATAACACTCCAGAAGTTGGGGAAAAATGATCGCAAGCTCAAAGCAAATTTAATAGATGAACTGTGGTTTCATATCGAACGGTCTATTCATTATTGGCCACTCTCTTATGAAAAAGTTCGTCTTTATCAGGATGGATTGCCCGTCTCCCGCCGGAAGACCAAAATAGTTACCGAGATGGCAAAGGCGGGGAGTTTAAACCATCGGCTCCTTCTCCAGTTAATGGAGAAGGGCGCAACGATTATGGGGACTGAATCTCCCGAGCTTCTTATTCAGGAGTATGAGCTCGTTAAACAGACTCTCTGTTGTTCGGATACCATGCAAACAGCCAAGGCTGTAGCCTACCAGAATGCCCTTAGCGAGTCCCTCCTTAAAAGACGTGGTCAATACATTGCTGATCGCATCAATAGCACTCTTCATATTGGAGAAACAGGTATCCTCTTTTTAGGGATAGTTCACTTGCTGGGGAACTGGCTCGATAAGGATATCCAGGTAATATACCCTATCAATCGACCTTTTGGTTATGGAAACAAAGGAAATGAAAAAACAAAACGCCTCGATTCTGATCGTCGATGACGATAAAAACATCTGTGAGATTCTCTCTCTTCTCGTAAAAAAAGAGGGGTTAAAAACCCTGGTGGCCCACGAAGGGGATACAGCACTCAAGATAATCCGCTCTCAAACGCCCGACATAGTGTTGCTGGATATCAAGATGCCCGGTATGGACGGGGTCGAGGTTTTAAAGCGAGTAAAGGAACTGGACGAGAACCTTCCAGTTGTCATGATCACTGCCTATGCTAATATTCAAGGTGCTGTGGATGCAATCAGATTGGGTGCACACGATTACCTTGCCAAGCCTTTCGATGATCATGAGGTGATACGGGTGGTACATCGGGCCTTGGCAGAACGGAACCTCAAGCTTAAGCTCAGGAGCCTCTCTAACAGGATCCAAGGAGATAGCTACATCAGGGGAATGATGGGACCAAGCGATGTCATTGGCCAGCTCATTTACGACGTAAACTGTGTTGTAAAATCGGATTTTACGATCGTGATCCTCGGAGAAACAGGATCCGGAAAGGAGCTTATAGCCCGGGCCATCCACGAGGCCAGTTCCCGGGCAGGAGGCCCTTTTGTGCCGGTGGATTGCGGGGCAATTCCGGAGACGCTTTTGGAGAGCGAGCTATTCGGTCACGAAAAAGGAGCTTTCACAGGTGCGGAGCTTAAGAAGCCTGGAAAATTCGAATTAGCCCAGGGCGGAACACTTTTCCTGGATGAGATTTTAAACATGCCATTAAGTTCACAGGCCAAGCTCCTGCGTGTGCTTCAAGATAAGAAGGTCTCCCGCGTAGGAAGCACCAAGCCTATAAATGTTGATGTCCGCGTCCTGGTTGCCAGTAACCGGGATCTTGAAGATGCAGTTGTATCAGGTTCATTTCGCAGGGACCTCTTCTACCGTTTAAATGAGTTCACCATCAAGATCCCCCCACTACGTGAACGCAAGGAAGATATCCCTTACCTTGTAAAACGGTTTCTGGATCTCACAAATAAGGAATTGAAAAAGAATGTGGAGGGGTTTTCGGAATCTGCCATCGAAAGATTGACTGCGTATGATTGGCCCGGAAATGTCCGGCAGCTTCGATCCACCATTCGTCGGGCTGTGCTCCTGGCCAATAAGATGATTACCGAGAAACATCTTGATTTGAAGAAGATGTCTTTGCCTGGTCTTGCAATCAATCTAAAAAAGGTTGAAGGAATGCCGTGGAAAGATCTTTCACTTAAGGAAATCGTGCAGAGCAAAATAATCGAAGTCGAACGGGATGTCCTTGGCAAGGTGTTAAAATATACAGGAGGGAATAAAGCCAAAGCTGCTCGGATACTTCAAATAGACTACAAGACAATTCATACAAAAGTGAGGCAATTAGGTATTCCAATAGATTGACACGGGCATGAATAGGAAGAAGGATACGTGGGCGAGTCATCAGCTGTGTTGTCGGTCTGAACTCCCTAACCGCCGTGCCAGTGACTTCCTTCTCCCGAAGTAAGGAGATACCTCCATTATAATATAGAGTTTATTCCATAGCATCAATTCCTCAAACGCCTACCTTACAAGCTTCCAACCAAAATTATTAAGGAATTCAGGGGGTTACTAAAGAAAGAAGTCCTTCTTTATATGGCATGCATTTCGCTATTATAGTATAGCAGGTTTCTGAGCTAGCGCTGGCTATTATCCCGATGTCTGGTATTGCTTATTATAATTTAACTCGGAGTCGGGATACGGGTGCCAAACTTACCAAAAAAACCTTGTGGGTCTCTCTCACGGCACTGCGTATCCCATTGAGCAGTTGCTCACGGAAAACCAGCGCACCTCAGCTACCCTGGCGGGAGAGCAATAGGTGGCACAGTTCATGGCCTCGCTGAAAGGAATAAGGTCAGTTGCCTGGGTCAGTGTAGGGTTGGTCACAGTGATAGTCTTCATTATGTCTATTCTGTTTGAACGTGGCAGAAGAAAGAGCGCAAGCAGGCAGTGGAGAAGCTTGAAGGAGCACTCAGAGCACCTTGAAGAGATGGTAGAAGAGCGCACCAGAGAACTCAAAGATGCCCAGGAGCAGCTGGTGCGTTCGGAGAAGCTTGCGGTTATTGGACAGCTTGCAAGTGGCGTCTGCCATGAGCTCCGCAACCCCCTTGGTGTTATCGGAAATTCAGCCTATTATTTGAACACAAAGCTAAAGGATGCGGATGAGAAGGTGATAAAGCACGTGAACAAAAGAGAGCTCAAGAGATAGCGGAATTAATCCTTAAAAGAGAGGCGATTAGCATGCCGGCAAAGAAAAAAGAAACTGAACAAAGAAAGGCCATAAAATCGGAGTCTAAAAAGACTCTTGCCAAAACCAAACGGACTAAGGAATCTACGCCGCCTCCTCACAAAAAAGAAAAAGGTTTCTACATTGTTGGCATGGGAGCCTCTGCGGGCGGACTGGAAGCTTTTGAAAAGTTTTTCCGAAATACTCCTGGAGATTCCGGTATGGCCTTTGTCCTTGTTTCCCATCTGGACCCCACCCACATCAGCATCCTGGCCGAGCTGGTGCAAAGATGTACGAAGATGGAGGTCATCCAGGTACAAGATGGGATGAGGGTTCAACCAAACTCAGTGTATGTCATTCCACCCAACAGGGATATGGCCATCCTGCACGGAACACTCCAATTAATTGAACTGAAGGGTCATAGTGGCTTAAGGCTGCCCATTGATTACTTTTTGCATTCTCTGGCGGAAGACCAAGGAGAAAGGGCTATCGGCATCATTCTTTCCGGAACGGGATCGGACGGTACCCTTGGGGTAAGAGCGATCAAGAGTGAAATGGGAATGGTCATGGTTCAAGATCCCAGCTCTGCCAAATACAATAACATGCCAAGCAGTGTCATAGAAACCGATCTGATGGATTATGTTTTGCCCCCGCAAAAGATGCCAAAGCAATTGCTCAGATATATAAAACACGCTACCCTGAGGGTAATCCCCAGAATCACACTCATTAAGGACAAGATTCCTGACACAATGCAGAAGATTTTCATTCTCCTTCGAGCCCACACGGGACACGACTTTTCGCTTTACAAGAAAAATATGATTTTCCGGCGAATTGAAAGGCGGATGAATGTTCACCAGATTGATAACGCGACAAACTATGTCCATTATCTTCAAGAAAACCCGGATGAAGTCGAAAGGCTTTTCAAAGAACTTCTAATCGGTGTCACCAGCTTTTTCAGGGACCCTGAAGCCTTTGAAGCTCTCAGACAAAAGGTGTTACCGCAACTGCTTAAAGACAAACCCGTTGGTTATTCCTTACGAGTGTGGGTCCCCGGCTGTTCAAGCGGTGAAGAGGTCTATTCCACAGCCATCATTCTACGGGAGTGTATGGATGAGCTCGAGCGAAATTTCAGTGTCCAGATTTTTGGCACGGATATTTCCGATGATGCCATTGATACGGCCCGTGCCGGTATTTATCCTGCGAGCATTTCCGCTGACATGAAACCGGATCGCTTGAGGCGATTCTTTACAAAGGAG
>Ga0315550_1002997_pt1 | contig 10249 bp, 5 predicted proteins | sample SalMarSW160190MG_2_FD_203100 | JGI IMG/M metagenome (GOLD analysis project Ga0315550, IMG submission 203100) | Salt marsh sediment microbial communities from the Plum Island Ecosystem LTER, Massachusetts, United States - Salt Marsh Sediment SW1601-90 ... | reverse complement strand
CACCCCGCCGTTGTCGTGCAATTGCAGCAAACGACGATAGGCGCGGCGCTCGATGCTGGCGCGCGCGTAGCGGAAACGCTGCCTGATCAGATCGAGATGCGACGGATGAAGCTTCTTGGCCTTGACCAGCACGTTCTCGCGCACGCCGACCTTGCCAAAGTCGTGCAGCAAGGCCGCGTAGCGCAGTTCACGCAACTGGTCCTTCGTGAAACGAACGTCGCGCAGGGCGGCGGTGTCGGCGCGGTCGACGGCGACCGCCGTGCGCTCGGTGAAGTCGGCCACGCGAAACGAATGTCCCGCGGTCGTGGGATCGCGCGCCTCGATGGCCTGGACCGAGGCCATGATGAAACCCTCGAACAACCGCTCGATGTCGGCGTAGAGCAGGCTGTTTTCCAGCGCCACGCCCGCCTGCCCGGCGAGCGCGAGCGCGATGGCGCCATCCTGTTCGTCGAACGGATGGACGTGGTTCTCGTAATCCTCCGGCCGGCGCAGCAGCGCGTCGGGGCTGTCCTTGCGGTTGACGAGCTGCAATACGCCCACCACGTCGTCCGCCTTGTTCTTCAGCGGCACGGTCAGGAGCGAACGGGTGCGGTAACCGATGGAACGGTCCGAGGCGGGATTGAATTTATACGGTGCGTTCGGCGCGATCGCGTAGGCGTCGTCCAGCATCAGCGCCTTGCCTTCGCGCGCGACGTAGCCGGCGATGCTGTATTCGCCGACGAGCGCCTTCTGGGCGTCGGAGGTGGCCCCGGTCGAGGCGTTCTGCCACAGGCGGAAATACAGCTTGCCGTTGGCATCGCGCGTATATATCGAGGCGCCGTCGGCGCCGGTGAGGTTGCGTGCGTGCGTGAGTATCAGACCGAACAGGACATCGAGGTTCTTTTCCGAGGCGAGCGCGCGTCCGATCTCCAGGACATGCTCGAGCATGCGCGAGGCGCGCCGTTCTCCGCCCTGCTGCAACAGGGTCAATGCCGACCTGAGCGCGGCGTACGCCGTTTGTTTCGAGCTGCGCGCATCCAGCGCGCCCGCCACCTGCGGATGATTGAGCAGCGCGAGGTCGACCGGCTGTCCGGGATCGTCCAGCCACAGCACGACGGCGAATTTCGGGGACAGGGTGCTTTCGGAGCGGCGCCGGGAAAGCGCCTCGCGGGCCATCTCCGCGGAGACGATCAGGATGGATCCCTCGATATCTTTGCGGATTTCCGCCAACGCGCGGAACCGGCGCTGGCGTTCCGGCGCCGCGAAGGCCCGTAGAATCTCCCCGTCGAAAACCGCCTCCTGCGTGATCAGCAAGGCGGGGTGCGTTGGCGTCATCGGTTCCCGCGGTATTATTGCGCGACGATAGCAAACACCCTACAGTCACTTGGCGCATGGCGCAACAAGCCCCCGGCATCCGTATTTTCCGCTGAACGACGAACCATGGCAGACCAGAAAAGCGTCCTGATTACCGGCTGTTCCACCGGCATCGGTCACTGTCTCGCGCGCGGCCTGCGGGAGCGCGGTTACCGGGTGTTCGCCACGGCGCGCAGGGAAGCGGACGTGGCGGCGCTGACGGCGGCGGGCCTCGAGAGCCTGCCGCTCGACCTGGATTCCTCCGGCTCGCTGCGCGCGGCCGTGGGAACGGTGCTCGAACGCACCGGCGGACGGCTCTACGCGCTCATCAATAACGGCGCCTACGGACAGCCGGGCGCGGTCGGGGACCTGTCGCGCGAGGCGCTGCGGGCGCAGTTCGAAACCAACGTCTTCGGCACCCAGGAACTCACCAACCTGGTCCTGCCCGCGATGCACGCCGGGGGCGAGGGACGGATCATCAACATGAGCTCGATGCTGGGCGTCATCTGCCTCGCCTACCGCGGCGCGTACAACGCGAGCAAATTCGCGCTGGAAGCCCTGTCCGACACGCTGCGCCTGGAACTGCGCGGGACGAATATTCACGTATCAATTATCGAGCCCGGGCCGATCGAGAGCCGCTTCCGCGCCAACGCCTACGAGGCGTTCAAGCGCCATATCGATCGTGAGCACAGCCGCTACCGCGAATACTACGCGCGCATCGAGAAGCGCCTGGAAGGGCCCCGGCCCCTGCCCTTTACGCTGCCGCCGGAGGCGGTCTTGAAGAAAGTGATCAGAGCGCTGGAGGCGCGCCGGCCCAAGGCGCGCTATGGCGTTACCTTGCCGACGCATGTTTTCAGCGCCCTGCGACGGGTGTTGCCGGTGCGCGCGCTCGATGCGATAGCAGCCATGGTCGGCAACGGCGGCCGGCGCTAACCTCTTGGATTCATTGAAACCGCCAAATTTCCGGGCGGCGACATGCAGTGATGGCCCCACCACTGATAATCAGGATTCAAATACTAAAATAATGATTGAGTATTGCACTCGGTCAATTCTGTACTAGATTGAAAGTGAAGCATATTTGAACTCAAGGCGGACGGCGACCAGGCTGCGTTACATGCCAAGGATGGCCGGGCAAAGACCACCCGATAGATAAAACGACACGGTCTGAACAGACGGTTCTTTACGGGGCTTAGATGGCAATATCAGCATTCGTGCCATATAACCCGAGCCGGCCCCATGTTCGGGCTGCTTCGACAAGGGGTCAGTACTGGCATGCGGAAAAAAATTGCGCTGGCATTTGTCCTCGTCACGCTTGGCTGCGTGGCCGTGCTGGGCGTGGCCACCTACCTGCGCAGTCAGGCCATGCTCAAGGAACGCATCCTGAGCGAATCGGCACAGGCCCTGGCGACGACCGAACTCAAGATCAACCAATCGCTCGAGACCGTCAAGGAAGATGCGCTGTTCCTGGCCGGCACGCCGCCTTTACACGGGATCATGCGCGCGCGCCGGCACGGCGGGTACGACAAGGAATCGCGCTCCACCTACGACATGTGGGTGGAGCGCCTTCAGGAAATCATGTCTTCCCGGCTGCGCAGCCGTCCCGACTACTGGCAGATACGCTACATCGATGAGCGCGGGAACGAACGCGTGCGCGTGGACAGCCTCGACGGCGTAATCAAGGTCGTGCCGAAAAAGGCGCTCCAGAACAAAGCCGAGTACGCCTATTTCACCGAGACCATGAAGCTCCCCGCGGGCGCCATATATGTCTCGCCGCTCAACCTCAACCGTGAGCGTGGGCGCATTGAAATGCCGCATCGACCGACTCTGCGCATGGCGACTCCCGTATATAGTGCCCTGGGGGAGCATCAAGGCATCGTCGTAATCAACCTGCACGCCGTGAAACTGCTCGAGAACATACGGATACCGCGCAGTCAGGCCTATCTCGTGAACCAAGACGGGTTCTTTCTCGCCCATCCCGACCCGGCGAAGACCTTCGGGTTCGATCTCGGTTTCGACTATCGGCTGCAAAATCTTCACCCGCGCCTGGCGGAGAAATTGCACGGCGATACAAATGAATTCGTGGAATACGTAGACGATCCGGAGCTGCCCGGCGCCACAAAGAATGTGCGCGGCTTTCGCAAGATACACTACGATCCAAACAACCCGAAGAACTACTGGGCGGTTGTCTTCGATCTGCCCGCCTCCGTCGCGTTCGCGCCGATCGCGAAACTGCGAAATGACTTCCTGAAATTCGGCGCTCTCATTGCCGTACTCGGCGCCATCGCCGGATTGGCCTGGGCCGGGCGGTTCTCAGGGCAGGCCGTCGACCTCGCCACGACGGCCGAGCGTATCGCGCAGGGACACACCGATCTGCGCGTTCCGCTCGCGAACAAGAGAGACGAGTTCCTCACGGTCGGCCAGGCGTTCAACCGTATGGTGGAATCGCTCGTGAGCGCCGAGCGGCGTCTTGCCAATATTCTAGACACGGCGGGCGATGCCATCATCAGTGTCGACGAGGACCAGCGTATCGTTGCCTACAACCGTACGGCCGAGCAGATCTTCGGTTACGCAGCCGCCGACGCGCTCGGCAAACCGCTTGATATACTGCTCCCCTCGGACATCGCATCAGCGCACCACCAGCACGTCCATGCGTTTGGTTGCGAAGCGGGATCGACCCGCGGGGTGGGCGGGGGTCGGGAGATCGCCGGCCGGCGCGTCGACGGATCGGTATTCCCGGCCGAGGCCAGCATCTCCAAAGTCACCGAGGGCGCGCGCACGGTGTTCACCGCCATCCTGCGCGACATCACCGAGCGCAAGCGCGCGGAAAACGCGCTCCAGGAAAAAGATAAATTACTGACCGCCGTGGGAACGATGGCTAAAGTGGGTGGATGGGAGTTTGACGCGCGAACGCTGCAGGGGACGTGGACGGACCAAGTAGCCAGGATTCACGACATGAATCCCAAGGAGGGAACCGGCGCGCAGCTCGGCCTGACGTTCTATCAGGGAGAATCCCGGGAAAAAATCGAAACCGCGGTCAAAGATGCCATCGAACAGGCCAAGCCGTACGATTTGGAACTCGAGATGACGACCGCCAAGGGCAAGCGCAAGTGGGTGCGAACCATGGGCCAGCCCGTCGTGGAAAACGGCGTGGTGGTCAAGGTGATGGGAGCCTTCCAGGACATCACCGAACGCAAGCATGCCGAAGAGGAAATCCACCGCCTGAACGCGGACCTGGAACGCAAGGTCATCGAGCGCACGGCGCAGTTGCAGGCCGCCAACCAGGAGCTCGAGGCGTTCAGCTATTCGGTTTCGCATGACCTGCGCGCGCCGCTGCGCGCCATTGACGGCTTCAGCCAGATACTGCTGGAGGACAACGCCGGCAGTCTCAACGCCGAGGGGAGCGATTCCCTGCAACGCATACGCGCCGCCACTCACAGGATGGGATCACTCATCGACGATCTCCTGAAGCTCTCGCGCGTCACGCGCGCCGAACTGAATCCGGAGGAAACGGACCTGAGTGCGCTCGCGCAGGACGTCGTGCTCGACCTGCGAAGGCAGGATCCGGGACGGGACACCGAGCTTACCATCGCCGGGAATCTCAAGACACAGGGTGACCCACGGCTGCTGCGCATAGCACTGCAGAATCTGCTGGACAACGCCTGGAAGTTCACCCGCGGGCGACCCGGCGCGCGCATCGTTTTCGACGTGACCCGGCACGAGGGCAAGACGACGTATTTCGTGCGCGACAGCGGCGTCGGCTTCGATATGGCGCACGCCGGCAAGCTTTTCGGCGCTTTTCAGCGCCTGCACGACGCCCGCGAGTTTCCCGGTACGGGCATCGGGCTCGCGACCGTGCAGCGCGTGATCCACCGGCACGGTGGACGCATCTGGGCCGAGAGCGCCGCGGGACAGGGCACCACCTTTTATTTCACTTTATCGTGAATCCACACGCGGAGGCGGACATGGAAAACAAGGCGATATTACTCGTGGAGGACAATCCCGACGACGAGGCGCTGACGCTGCGGGCGTTCAAGAAAAACAAAATCAAAAACGAGGTGGTGGTAGTGCGTGACGGCGCCGAGGCGCTCGATTTCCTCTTCGGTACCGGTCGGCATGCCGGGCGAGACGTTAACGACCTGCCCCAGGTGGTGCTGCTCGATCTCAAGCTGCCCAAGGTGGACGGATTGGAGGTGTTGCGCCGGGTCCGGGAGGTCGAACACACACGGCTCCTGCCCATTGTCATCCTGACCTCCTCCAAGGAAGAGCAGGATCTTATCAACGGCTACCGCCTGGGCTGCAACAGTTACGTGCGCAAACCGGTGAACTTCGATGAGTTTGTCGAGGCGGCGCGCCAGCTCGGACTGTACTGGCTGGTGCTGAACGAGCCACCGCACCAGTGATATGACCGGTTTCGTGATGCCAAACACCCCCGCCACCGCTGCGCTGCGCGCCCTCGTTGTTGAGGATTCCGAGGACGATACCCTGCTGCTCGTGCGCGAACTGCGGCATGCCGGATACAGCGTGGATCACCAGCGTATCCAGACGCGCGAAACGATGATCAACATGCTGCAGCATCGGCTTTGGGACATCGTCTTCGCCGATTTCACCATGCCGAACTTCTCCGCCTTCGAGGCACTGCAGGTGCTGCACGAGTCTGGACTCGACCTGCCCTTCATCATCGTGTCAGGTACCATCGGCGAAGACCGCGCCGTCACCGCAATGAAAGCCGGCGCGCACGACTATATCCTGAAAGGTAACCTCAAACGCCTGATCCCGGCGGTCCAGCGCGAGCTGCGCGAGGCGCGCATCCGCGAGGAACGCCGGCTGGCGGAAGAAAAAATCCGGCATCTGGCCTTCTATGATCCGCTCACCGGACTGCCCAACCGGATTCTCTTCCGCAACCAATCGGAGCAAGCCATAAAGACCGGGGTCGAGAAGAACCATCCGGTGGCCCTGCTGCTGATGGATCTACAGCGGTTCAAGGATGTCAACGACACGCTCGGACACCATCGCGGCGACGAGCTGTTGCGGCAGGTCGGCGCACGTCTCCGCCAGGCGATGTTCGAAAACGACATGGTGTCACGGCTCGGCGGCGACGAGTTCGGTATCCTGCTGCCGAAAATGGCGGCCGCGCGCGATCTCGCCGCCGTCATCCGGAAAATCCAGAACGCGCTCGAGACGCCATTTGTGATCGAAGGAGTTCCGATCGCGGTCGAATCCAGTGTCGGCGCTGTCATTGCCCCCGACCACGGCACCGACGCCGATCTCCTGCTGCAACACGCCGACGTGGCCATGTATCAAGCCAAACAGACGGGGACCGGTTTCATGCTGTACGATCCCGCGCGCGATCCGCATAGCCCGCGACGACTGGCTCTGATGGCCGAATTGCGACAGGCGATCGAGCATGAGCAGCTGTTGCTGTACTATCAGCCGAAGATCGAGCTCGCGAGCGGCAAAATGATCGGCGCGGAAGCGTTGGTGCGCTGGCAACATCCTAAACACGGCCTGGTGCCGCCCGATCAATTCATCTCATCGGCGGAGAACACCGGTTTGATCAAGCCCCTCACCAGCTGGGTGCTGGCCACCGGCCTGCGCCAGTACACCGCCTGCCTCTCGCACGGCAGCGCGCTGCGTCTGGCCGTGAACCTCTCGGTGCGCTCTCTGCACGATCTGCGTTTTCCAAACCTGATCAGCGATCTGCTGCACTCGACCGGCATACCGCCCGAGAGGCTGATATTGGAGGTCACCGAAAGCGCCATCATGGTGGATTTGCAGCGCTCGGTGGAAACGCTGACCGTGCTCAATCACATGGGAGTAATGATATCCATCGACGACTTCGGCACCGGGTTTTCCTCCCTCAACTACATCAAGAAATTGCCCGTGCACGAGATAAAAATCGACAAGTCGTTCGTGATCGACATGATGACCGATGAAAACGATTTCACCATCGTCCGGTCCATCATCGATCTGGGTCATAACCTGGGGCTCAAGGTCGTCGCAGAAGGCGTGGAGAACAGGGCCATCATGGACAGTCTCACCGATCTCGGCTGCGATCACTGTCAGGGTTACTACATCAGCCGCCCGTTGCCTTACGAGCAGTTCAAGGCGTGGCTGGAGAAACCGCCTCACAAGACCTGAACCACCGTTCTATTCAGCGCTCGTGACAGGTCCGTCGACGAATTTTAGATAAACGGCATGCAGACCGTACGAGCAAGGCATTCCCGAATCATGTCATGCAGAGGGTTTAGCGAATTCCGGTCCCGATCCCTGTCGCCGGGGCATTTACCTGACCGGCCCCGGTCTTGCGGCTGAGGTAGGCGTCGAGATCGGCCGCCGTCACCGGACCGACCTGGCGCGCCACGAGCTCGCCGCTGGGCGACAGGATATAGGTGGTCGGCAGCACCATCAGGTTGCCGAAGGGGGTCTCCGGCGACGTGCCCGCGCGCAACACCGTATACTTCATCGACACGCTGTGCATGAAGTCCTTCAACCAGGGCAAGGGGATGTCCTCGAAGTTCACGCCCAGCAACACGACGTCGCGGTCCTGGTGCCGCTTGTGGAAAGCCTTGAGCTCCGGGATCTCCTTGATGCAGGGCGGGCACGAAGTCGCCCAGTAGTTGACGACCACCCACTTGCCCTTGTATTCCGCGAGCGTGTGCACCTTGCCGTGGATATCCGGATACGAAAAGGCGATGTGCCCTGCCGCCATCGCCGGCACCACCGGTATCATCCACATCATCCACGCAACGAGCAGAAGATTTTTCATTTCAGTCCTCCCCGCGGCCGCCAGCCGCCGGCAATATCGGACAAGGCACGGCACTCCCGACGCCGCGACGATCGCTAGCGCAGCTCATGCTGGAGCACCACGGCTTTGTCGTAGTGGGCCCAGACGTCCCCTTTCTCGCCGATCATCTTCGGGTGACGCGAGGGCACGCCGTATTTGTTGACGCGGTGGCAGGCCCCGCACTTCACCGGTCCATGGGAGCCGTCGGGATTGAGCTGCGCCGCCTGCTGATAGCTGGAAATATCCACCGCCGGGTTCACGGGATAAAGGCCGTGGGTCGATTCATGGCAGCCCTGGCAGGTGATGCCCGCGTGCCCCCGCGAATGGCGCATCAGCGCATACTTCCCGGGCTGATCGATGGGAAAGGCGCCGCCGCCCATGCTCTCGACGAAGGGCGGCCGGTGGCAGTCGGCGCAGTGAGGCTCGCCGGCCGCCAGCCAGTAATCCTTTCCATGCGTGGCCGCGGCGTAGGAAGCCGGCACACCCTTGGCGCCGTCCGGGTCCTCGTCCACGAGAATGACGGAGCGGTCGCCGTCCACGTCGGGCGGCGTCAACACCGGCTTTCCTTGTTTATCCACCTCGATCCTGCCGATGGCGGCGAGGGTCTGCCCGCTGCGGTCCCAGGTCCGGTAGACGCCGCTGGTGGCATCTTCACCCCGCATCGGGACCTTGGGGTTGAGGTAATCCCGCATCAGTTCGTCCACCGAAACGCCGAGGGCGGCGGCGATTTGCTTCAGCGGCCGGTTGCGCAGCGTCCGGCCGGTCTGCTGCACCGCGTCGGTGAGATGATCCGCCTTGTACAGCTCGCGCGACAGCATGTTGTGGCAGTTGGTGCAGTACAGCCCCTTGTCCTTGCCCTTGACGGTGGCCACTTCCGAAACCAGCGCGGTACCGACGGCGTTGAGATAGCCGGGAATTCCGGACACGTCCTTACCGCGATGGGGATTGCCGTGCACGTCGCGCTGGGTATAACAGCCCTTGGCGTCGCGCACATCCCCGGCGGCGAAATAGTTTTTTCCGTCCCGGGTAATCGGAAATTCGTCCATGGTACGGTCGCTGCGATGCGCCGGATGACACAGCTGGCAATTGCCGGCGAACCCCAGGCTGTCGGGCAACGGGGCGTGGCGCTCGTGACTGCGGTGCACCGCTTCCGTCAGGGGGGAAATCAGATGTTCGGGATCGGGAAGCCGCGGACTATCCGGCCGGATATCCTCTTTCCGCATGTCCCCAGCCTTGCGCGAAGACAGGCGGCCGACGATGTTGTCGGCGTGGCACCCCTGGCAAACGATCGTATCCCGTCCGAAGCGCAAATACACGCTCGAGCTCGCGGGCCATTTTGCCAGGAAGTTCGTGCCGTGCAGGTCATCGTGAATCTCCAGGATGGAAACCGCCGCCGCCTTGATCTCGGCGTAGTATTCGCTGGTGCCGCGCATCTCCCTCCAGAAATCGTGTTCTTCCTTGTACTTGAGATACTTGGTGCCATTGGCCCGTTCGTTCGAGTGACAGTGCGTGCAGTTGGGCACGTCGATGGGATTCACGCCGAAGAACCGCACGACTTGGCCCGAGGAGTCGATCACGGGCGCGCGCGTCTTGGCGTCCACCAGCGTCACAACGGACTGCTGGAACGGCTGAAACTGGGTCTCGTCCAGCGTCGTCAGCGCCGTGAACTGATCGTTGAACGGCGTGAGCGGCAGCCCGAGGGCCTCCCAGATCCCGGGACCCGTGAGCGTGATCGGCACGTTTTCCATGACCGGAGAATCGGCAAAGACCACGGTTCCGGTGGCGCCGGAATAACGCAGAAAGCCCTTCCCGACGTACTGGCCGGTCGGACCCTGGTTGATCCTTATAGGGGTATCGATGCCGATACGGCGCTTCTTGGCGTTGGCGCTGGTGTGTTCCGGATTCGACCCTTTGAGGTCTTTGTAGAAGTAGAGGCTGCTGAACTCGGAGTCGGGAAGCTCCCTGCCGCGGTAAGGAACCCCCCAATACGCCAGTTTCTTGGAATACGAGTAGGTATTGGGTATCCCGTCCGGATCCCGGTGGGTGTAGGCCAGGCGAAAGCGTTTGTCCCCGTCGACCAGCACTTCCGGGTCATCAGGGTCGGAGCCGAGCAAAACCGGCTTGTCCCCTTTC
>Ga0315550_1002996_pt1 | contig 10251 bp, 9 predicted proteins | sample SalMarSW160190MG_2_FD_203100 | JGI IMG/M metagenome (GOLD analysis project Ga0315550, IMG submission 203100) | Salt marsh sediment microbial communities from the Plum Island Ecosystem LTER, Massachusetts, United States - Salt Marsh Sediment SW1601-90 ... | reverse complement strand
CATCCCCTGCAGTGTATCTTCGGTGACAATAACGTCTACCGACTGTTGCTCAGCAAGATATTCCAAAGCTTTTTCACCGCTTTGTTTCCAAATAACCTCGAATCGAGCAGCTTCATATTTTGTGAGATAACCGCTTATTAAATCGGCATCATTTTCAAGCTCATTTACATATAGTACTCGAACTGCTTTAGTATTCATCGCTATTCACTTAACTTGTAATTAAATTACCAACTGCCGGAAGCGCCGCCGCCGCCCGACATTCCGCCGCCGCCGCTGAATCCGCCGCCAGAACTTCCGCCGCCAAATCCTCTAAATGATCCGCCTCCATAGCCCCAACCGGAAAAATAGTTATTTCCGTTTGAATTTATGATCGAACGCCGGCGTGATGATAACATAGGCAATAAGACAAATATTCCGAATATTATTATTAGGAATACCAATCCGGCTGAAATAGCGGGAGCTTTATTACCTTTGGTGTCCGCTTGATACTCGCCTTTTGTTACTCGGATAACTGCACCGATACCTGTCACAATACCGCCGAAATAATTGTCTGCTTTAAAGTACGGCAGAATTTCATTTCGGATAATCCGCGAAGATATTGCATCTGTCAAAACACCTTCGAGGCCGTATCCCACTTCAATCCTAACCTTTCTATCCTGCTTGGCAATTAAAAGCAGTACACCGTTGTTTTTTTTCTCCTGACCGATCTTGTTCAATACAAAGGTTCTATTAGCATATTCCTCAATACTTTCTCCCTCAAGAGAATTGATCATCAAGACAACAACCTGGGTTGAAGTAGTATCCTTATAGCTTTTGAGTTTTTGATCTAATTTTTGCCATTCCTGATAACTCAGCGTATTTGTAAAATCAGTTACACGCTGATCAAGTTTAGGAAAATTTGTTTTTGCAGTTACGGCATATGTGCACATAACAAGCGTAACGAATAAAAAAGCATGCCGGAAATTTTTCATAATTAATTCAAAAACTAAATCTGTAAATCCTCTCTAATCACTTACTATATAAATAACTTTTCTCTACGGGGCAAGTGCTTCACCTGGCAATAAATAATTCCGGCAAATTCTATTCCATAATGCCGTTGTAACTATTTTTTATTCTATCTTACAGAGCAGGCGTAATTTCAGTCTGCTATTCCGATTTCTTTTCCCGGGCTTTATTTTTCTTCGACAATACCAGGAGCCCAATTGCAACGGCAATTATTAAAATCGCCGCAATAATAATAACCGTCGATAATGTATTATTCCCTTCATTTAATTTGTAACCGCCTTTTGTTGCCCTGACTATTGCATCAACCCCTGTTACAACACCACCGAAATAATTGTTTGATTCGAAATAAGGAAGAATTTCATTGCGAATAATCTGCGAAGATATCGCATCCGTAATAATACCCTCAAGATTATACCCTAATTCAATTTTTACCTTTTGATCCTGCTTGACAATTAAAAGCAGCACACCGTTGTCTTTTTTCTCCTGACCGATCTTGTTCAACACAAAAACTTTATTGGCATATTTTTCTATGCTTTCCCCTTCAAGAGAATTAATCATCAAGACAACAACCTGTGTTGAAGTAGTATCCTCATAGCTTTTCAGCAGGCGATCCACTTCCTGCCACTCTTGAAAGCCCAGCGTGTTTGTAAAATCGTTCACGCGTTGTTTGAGTTCTGGAAATTGAGTTTCCGCTTTAACAAACGACATGCACACTGCGGCAAAGAGTGCGATAATGACCAGGCGTAAGTTTTTCATAATTATCCTCAGAACTTTACCTGCGGAGCCTTATCGGCACCCGCAGTAGATTGAAAGTATTGTGCTTCACGGAATCCGCCGAAGTTCGCAATTATATTATCAGGGAACTGGAGGATTTTGGTATTGTATTCCTTTGCTGTTTCGTTGAAATTACGGCGTTCGACGGCTATACGATTCTCTGTGCCCTCTAATTGCGATTGAAGCTCAAGAAAGTTTTGGTTGGATTTCAATTCGGGATACTTCTCAACGACAACCATCAATCTGGATAATGCCGAACTCAAGCCATCCTGTGCCTGTTGAAACTTCTGGAATGCCTGCGGATTGTTCAACACTTCCGGTGTCACTTTCATCTGGCCGACGCTTGCGCGTGCTTCGGTAACACCAACCAGCACTTCCTTTTCCTGCTTTGCAAATCCTTTGACTGTTTCCACCAAATTCGGTATTAAATCTGAACGGCGCTGATATTGGTTCTCTACCTGGCTCCAAGCACTCTTCACGCCCTGATCTTTAGAAACAATATCATTATACATACCTGTGGCCCATCCGGCAATTAAAAGCACAACCAAAAATAATCCGCCAATAATCGAAAGCGTAATTATTAATCCTTTACTCATATTGCGCTCCTATGAATTTATAATCAATTGTTTTGGAAAATATTTGGGATCGTTCCTCTAAACACTGTAACACAAGAGCCGCTGCACTGCTGTCTGCCGCTGCTGCCCGCCAGTTGCGAATAGAAACCGGCACTGCCTGAACTTCCATCGTATCTTTTGCAAAACGCACCTTCAATACAGCTGTTTCACTGTTCGCACATTTTAGATTTCCGCCAAAAACAAAATTGCCTAAAGAGTACGCAACAGTTCTGCCGAGATACTGTTCTATTCCCTGCAATACGTGCGGATGATGCCCCACTATTAAGTCGGCACCACCTTCGATTATTTGATGCGCAAGAATAATCTGACTGCTGTCCGGTTCAGTTTCCAATTCTTGGCCCCAATGAAGATTGACCACAACAAAGTCTACACGCGGCCTTAATCTTCTTATGTCGTCGAGAATAAGCCATTGACTGCGCGGCGCGGTACCGGGCTGCGTTCTTGAAGCAAGAAATTTTTTTGTACCGCCATATCCCAGAAAACCGATTCGAATATTGTTCACATCGAGAACAACCGGTTTTCGTGCTTCTGAAAGATTTCTTCCGATGCCTGTATGCCGTATCCCTGCTGAATCCAGCTGCCTGATTGTCTCCAAAATTCCTTCAATACCAAAATCCGCCGAATGATTGTTGGCACAATTGACAATTGTAATTCCTGCATTAGACAATTGAGAAAGATATTCGGGTTTCATTTTAAAAACGAATTCTTTATCCATGCTGTCCAATGACCGCGTTACGGCATTTTCCAGATTAACCATCATTAAATCATATGCGCCGATGCTTTTCCATTTTGCAAAAACGTTGATAGTTCTGCGTTTCGCAGCATACTCAAAATTAGCTGCGAGATTGAGATCGCCTGTAAAGATGATTGTCGCATTGCTATCCGGTTTCTGCTTTGGCCATAGGAATCCCGGAAGAAGACAAAGAACAAATGCTCGTCTGAAAAATTTCATATTTATTAATTATTAATCCGCCGACAGCGGATTGAGCTTATATTTGACCGCATGGTAGCAAAACTTCAAAACAAAAACAACTCTTTCACAATCAAAAAAAAGAATAGTCAATCGGGGATATTACGAAGGAAAATCAAGGGTATATTCACCAACTTCTGCTGCTTGTTCCAATAGAATTAAAATGAATCAACCAATAACCTTCTCACAGAAGAATCCCCGCTAAAAATCAACGGGAAGTCCGCTGACGTTCCCGAATTAATACATGCCGGGATGGAAATCTACCTGCTTGATTTCTTTAACAGTCAGGCAGGCTTTTCTTGACTTCCGCCAAACAACCGGTTGACAGGTCGTCAGGATCACAATGATTTTTTCCTTTTTTAGCAGATTGCCACGTTTCCGCCTTCAGCGGAAACTCGCTTTACTTTTTAGGGTGAATTCAATTCGCCCCTTTAGCTTTCTTACGAAGAATGACCTGTCCGCTATCTATATAGCGGAAGTCTTCAACCACCGTAATTCAAATTCTTTTTGGACAATCCACTAACATATACTACACATGTTCCTTCAATCCTGCTTCATTTCCTATACTACAATTGTAGCGAATTGAGAAAAAATGCAAAATATGATATCTAAAGGCAGGAGGAATAAGACACTCAAACAACGATATTTTTGCATATCCGGTGACTTGTGAGTACTTTTAGGTGTACAATAAAACAGGGATTTTAAATTATGCGGATATATCTTAGGTCGAAAATACACAAAGCTACTATTACCGAAGCAAACCTTCATTATGTCGGCTCAATTACAATTGACGAACACTTAATGGAGCTTGCCGATATTGCCGAGTATGAGAAAGTCCTGATCGTGGATAATACAAACGGCAACCGGCTTGAAACCTATGTTATTAAGGGGAAAAAGAAATCCGGTATTATCGGTATAAACGGAGCTGCAGCACATCTAGTACACAAAGGCGATGAAGTTATTATTATGTCGTTCCAGATATCCGACCGGCCTAAAAAACCGATTAAAATTCTGGTTGACAAAAATAATCATTATATGAAACATCTGATCGAAAAATCAGAGATGGACGAGTGCTGAAAGCTGTCTCACGTCTGCCGGCAGCGATTGAAAATTTAAGGTGCCTTACCCTTTTTACTGCAAACAACTATCTCTTTTTGAACAAATAGGATTTCACCTCTTATAGACAATTCAAATAATCTCTATTTACGTATTGGCGCAATCAGTATATCAACTGTTCATTACTTTGAGGAATTCTTTATTCGTCTTTGTGCCTCTCATTTTATCGAGCAGGAGTTCCATTGCTTCGCTGGGCTCCAAGTCGCTCATAAACTTGCGAAGAATCCATACGCGATTTAAATCATCCGGCTCAAGCAGCATTTCTTCTTTACGCGTTCCGGAGCGGTTCACGTTGATTGCAGGGAAAATTCGTTTATCGCTCAATCCGCGATCGAGCACAATTTCCATATTTCCAGTGCCTTTAAATTCTTCAAAGATCACTTCATCCATCCGGCTGCCGGTCTCTACAAGTGCAGTCGCAATGATCGTCAGGCTTCCACCCTCTTCGATATTTCGGGCAGCGCCAAAGAACCGTTTTGGCCGATGCAATGCATTTGCATCGACACCGCCGGAAAGTATTTTTCCGCTATGCGGAACCACGGTATTGTGCGCACGCGCAAGACGCGTGATACTATCAAGAAGAATTACCACATCCTTCTTTGATTCAACAAGTCTTTTTGCTTTTTCCAGCACCATATCTGCAACTTGAACGTGACGCTCGGGGGGTTCGTCGAACGTGGAACTTACAACTTCGGCACTTACAGAACGCTCCATATCCGTCACTTCTTCAGGGCGCTCGTCTATAAGCAGTACAATTAATTTAGCTTCCGGATGATTTCTTGTAATACTGTTTGCCATTTTCTGCAAAAGGATGGTTTTTCCGGCTTTAGGCGGTGAGACTATCATACCGCGCTGGCCTTTCCCGACCGGAGCAAGGAGATCGAGAATGCGCATCGCGTATTCACCGGGAATGGTTTCCAGCTTTATTCGCGACGACGGATACATAGGCGTAAGATTCTCGAATAGGACGCGTTCACGGATTAGATCCGGATGGTCATCATTTACTGCCTCTACACGTAAAAGCGCAAAAAACCGCTCGCCTTCTTTTGGCGGGCGAACCTGGCCGTTTACGGTATCACCCGTACGCAGCCCGAATTTTTTAATCTGAGACGGCGATACATAAATATCATCCGGCGAAGGAAGATAATTGTAATCGACCGAGCGAAGAAATCCGTACCCGTCGGGGAGCACCTCGAGCACGCCTTTACTAAATCCCAGGCCGTCTTTCTGGGTCTGTGCTTCGAGAATTTTAAAAATGAGATCTTGCTTGCGAAGATCGCTGTAACCTATGATGTTGAGTTCTTTGGCAATCGCGTTTAGTTCGGCGATCTTTTTGGATTTTAATTCAGTGATATCCATTGGCATGAAAAATATACCTGTGATAATGATAGAAGGGGATTAAGATTTTTTAAAAACATCGTCAAATATCAGACAATTTTATCTTTGATAAATAATTGGAATGGAACGAAATAATTTTTTTATGAAGTAACCCTGGTCGGATAAACCGGAAAAAACTTATCTATAATCTTACCCTTTTAGTATACACGATTATTGATTGATTGTCAAGTATTTTTCATTTTTTAAGAAAGCAATTGCTTCGCCTACTACAAAATGCGAGCCTGTAATAAGTATCGGGATATCATTGTGCTTCTGGAGAACTTCCTTAACACCGCCTATAACATTAGTGAATTCTACTACCGGCGTTTTTAATCGGCGCAATTCTTTTGCTAATTCTGATGCATTACGAGACCGGTCTGTAATTGCCTCCACAACAAAAAATGATTTTGCAACCGGCCGCAGCAATCTTAGAATCCGCTTATAGTCTTTATCCTGCATTAAGCCAAATAATATGTGCATTCTGCCCAGATGCAGCCTCCGAATCGAGCGGCAAAGGGCTTGAATTGCCTCAGGATTGTGTCCGACATCGGCAAGGATAAGAGGATTTTTTCGAATAATCGACAGCCGCGCTTGAAGTCCGGAATACTTCTGGATATTTCTTAATCCTGTCCGAATAGAATGCTCACCGATTTTAAAATCTCTTCGCCGGGTCGCCGTTTCTATTGTATTCAGCGCAATAGATGCATTCATTACCTGATGCTCACCTGTAATCGAAACGTACACATCCTTCATTCTGATCCCTGCTGCAGCAAAATCGAATACGATTCCCTGGAGAGAAATTTTTTTTATTTGTTTTTTTCCGGGCCGGACTCGAATCAATCGTGATTTCCGTTGATCGCATATATTTTGCAGAAGACGAACGGCGCTTTCCGATCTTGCTCCGGTTACGCAGGGAATTCCTTTTTTGATAATACCTCCCTTCTCAAAAGCAATATCTGTTATTTTCATGCCGAGGATATGAGTATGTTCCAATCCGATTGTAGTGATAACGGAAACAAGCGGCCGAAGCACATTAGTTGCATCCAGCCTCCCTCCCAGACCGGTTTCAATAATTGCAATATCGACTTTAGAATCCGCAAAATGCTTGAATGCCATCGCCGTTACTGCTTCGAAAAAAGTGGAAGCGTTCCTTTCGACTTCCGGCCGAAGAACCGATACAAGCCGCGACACCGCACGCGAGGAAATCGGCTTGCCGTTTATTCTGATTCGTTCATTAAAATTTACAATGTGCGGGGAAGTGAATAAACCGGTTTTATAACCTGCAGCCGTAAAGATTGCCGCAATCATCGATGCAGTAGATCCTTTGCCGTTTGTACCGGCGATATGAATTGAAGGAAATTGCTTTTCCGGATGGCCGAGGAAGCGGAGCAGCGCTCTGATTCCTTGTAACCCGAATTTCACCCCGAACTTCTGGAGATTGTAGAGAAACTCGATAGATTCAATATATGTCAACGTAGTACCAAAGATGGAAAGAAAAAACAGTTTTATCGGCAGGATTACAACCAGGATTGAAGAACAGAAAACTTCAAATCCGCATCCAATGCGCCGACAAGTGTACCGATATCTAAAATTCCATGTTCACCGGCATAGACTGCCATCCCGTCGGCAATCTTAATGGAAATTGCCGGATCAACAAAGTTCATCGTACCAATTTGCACCGCCGTTGCTCCCGCCAATAAGAACTCAATTGCATCTTCAACGCCGGCAATTCCGCCAATTCCGAAAATGGGGATTTTCACCGACTTAGCGACTTCATATACTTTTGCCAGCGCAACAGGTTTGACGGCAGGACCGGAAAGGCCGCCGGTAACCGTAGAAAGTTTCGGCTTTCGTGTTTTGATATCTATTGCCATTCCGATAAGCGTGTTCATTACGGAAACTGCATCAGCGCCTTCTGTTTCAACAGCGCGGGCAAATTCAGAAATATGTGTCACGTTCGGCGTTAATTTTATTATAAGCGCCTTGTTCGTCAACTTACGAAGACTCGCGGTAATTTTTGCCGTCATTGAACAATCGGTGCCGAAATTCAGGCCGCCCTCCTTCACGTTCGGGCACGAGATATTGATTTCATATGCAGCAATTCCATCCTGACTTTCCAGCAGTTTCAGAACATCGCAATATTCCTGCAGAGAACCTGCGGCAATGTTTGCTATTATCTTTGTATCAAGCGTTCGGAGGTACGGCAGTTTTTGTTCAATAAATGAATGAACTCCGATATTCGCGAGTCCGATGGAATTCAGCATGCCGCCGGTTGTTTCGACAATTCGCTGCGGCGGATTGCCTGCGCGCGGTTTTAATGAAAGCGATTTTATAAAAATGCCTCCGAGCCGGCTTACATCTGCCAATGAACGGACTTCATCTCCGTATCCGAATGTACCGGATGCGACAAAGACCCTGTTTTTAAATTCAACTCCGCGAAGAGTGAATGATGTTTTAACTTTATTTTTAATTTTCGGGGACATCACAAAGTAATTTCCGTTGTAAGGAATACCGGTCCATCTTTACAAACAAGGGCATATTTCGCACCATCACCGGTGCGTTCCACAGGACATCCCTGGCAAATTCCAATTCCACATGCCATATATTCTTCCAGGGATACTTCACAGCAAATTTTTCTAATTTTCGCAAGTTCCGCAAGAATCCTAAGCATGGCAGTTGGGCCGCAGGCAAATATTTTTACTTTTCCAAGATCCGTCCGATTCAAGAACGATTCGAGTAATTGAACAACTGTTCCATGAAATCCCTTACTTCCATCATCTGTTGCTATATGGATATTCTGCAGATGTGAAGTATAAATCTGCCTTTCATTTCTAAATCCGATAAATGTTTCAATACATTTGTTTCTTTTGATTAAATCCTGTGTTAGGAATGGAAAAGGCGCCACACCGATTCCGCCGGCAACAATAAGCGCCGTATCATATTCGCTATCGGTACTGAAAGGCCTGCCAAGCGAGCCCAGAACATCGATCGTTTCGCCGGGCCGTTTTCGTGAAAGAAGGTTTGTGCCCGTTCCAACAACATTAAAAAGCAGCTCAATAACATCACCATCGATACGCGCAATACTGAAAGGCCTGCGCAACAGCGGATCTTTGCCGGTCTCGGCAGCCAGCACGTTAACAAATTGTCCGGGTCGTGCAGAAGCAGCAATTTCAGAAGAAACAAAACGAAGCAGAAATGTATTTGCAGCAGTTTCGCGGCAAGATTGTACCTCGCATAATTGATGTACCGTTCCGTTTATTGTATTCTCTTTTGCGGCCATTTACTTCTAATTTACTAATTTCTTTCCCGAGACAACAGTATCTTTTCCGGCTTCCACGGAATCTGGAACCTTTTTGTCCATAGGGCCGGAATTTATTCCTGATGAGTCTGTCTTTATTATTTTCGCTCCGGATGTATCTATTCCCAAAGTTTTTAATCCGGATGTATCCGATTTTTCAATTTTGATTGTATCCATTTTTACCGTATCGGTCTTTACTGTATCTATCTCCACAGCCTTGTTTTTTGTTGTATCTACTGCGGTTTTTTGAACTTCTGATGTTTTCACTTTCACATTAAAGGTCTTAGCTGTATCCTGTTTCAATTCATCATATTGTTTAAGGACATTTGATCGTTTCTTGGCTGCCCTTGCGTACTCCGTTCCGCTATAATTCTTCACAACATGTTTATACTGTGCCGCGGCTTTTACCGGCCTTTTAAGACTATTCTCAAAAATCCATCCTATCGCATATTCACTTTTAGCAGTATAAGGCGACCGGGGGTATGATTGTACGATGCTGCGCAGCGTTTTAATTGCATTATCGTACTGTTTTGCATCGATCTGTTTTTCAGCCTGCTCGTAGTAAATAGCTGCAGTATCGGCTTTCTTTTCGGAACTTACTTTTCCAAGCAGCCGCTGGGCTTCTTTTGCATAGACGGATTCCGGGAAATCACGGTTAAGACGCACATAGTATTCTTCAAGTGTTTTATAGTTTTTACCGGCATTTTTTCTGGAAAGCTCCGCAAGAATATAAAGAATGCGCGGGCTCCTGTAGGAACCATAGGACCAGGTGAGAGATTTTTCATACCAAAATAAAGCAGAGTCAGGAACTGTCAATTCTGTATAGAAGATATCACCCATGTCCTGCGCAGCAATAGCTTTGATTACGTACAGAGAATCTGTAACTTGATCAACTATATGGGATATATCTCTTTGTATTGAATCAGCAATAAATTTAAGTACTGCCAGCGAATCAGCATCGATATAAGATTGCGGAGACGAAGCCTGTTCAACTGCATATTTCGCCGAATCTAATAAAGAACGAATTGTTTTCAGCGAATCGAAAATGGTTCTCGTCTTTTCTAATGCAACCGTAT
>Ga0315550_1002994_pt1 | contig 10253 bp, 7 predicted proteins | sample SalMarSW160190MG_2_FD_203100 | JGI IMG/M metagenome (GOLD analysis project Ga0315550, IMG submission 203100) | Salt marsh sediment microbial communities from the Plum Island Ecosystem LTER, Massachusetts, United States - Salt Marsh Sediment SW1601-90 ... | reverse complement strand
TTAAGGACGGCCGAATCATCGTCAACAATAAATACTGTTGGTTCAGATTCAGACATGAACATTTCCTTTCAAAGGTAGTGTGAATCGAAACAAGGCGCCACCAGCAGGATTTAACTCTGCCACGAGATGCCCTCCGTTTGCCTCAACTATCGAGCGACTGATTGATAAGCCGATGCCCAGTCCCTTGGATTTGGTCGTAAAGAACGGCTGGAAAACTATGTCAATATTCTCCATAGGCAAGCCCTTGCCAGTATCACTTACCGCCACTTCAATCGCATCATTTGTGTCTCTTGAGACTCGGATGGTTACCTGGCGTTTGCCATCGTGCATATCGCTGATTGCCTCGAAAGCATTTTGCAGAAGGTTCAGTAAAACCTGTTCAATGCCCATTGAATCCACCGTGACCAACGGCATCTCCTCTGACGGCTCAACCTTCTCAATTGTGATTCCCCTAAGCTTTGCTTCGGAATCCACGAAGCTGACGGTTTCCTGAATAATATCCTTTATATTGACACTGGACTTATGCGGCTCTTTTTGGCGAACCAGTTTTGCCATCCGATGGACGATTTGCCCCGCTCGTTCAGCCTGTGCTGCAACATCCCTCATTGCGTCTAAGAGCTCATTGGAATCCCACGCACCCGATTCCATCATTCGCAGAGATCCCTGGGCATAACTTGCAATGGCACAGAGCGGTTGATTAAGCTCGTGTGCTAAACCGGAAGCCATCTCCCCGACAAGGCTGATTCTTGAAGCACGGGCAAGCTCGGCCCGATGTTCATCTTCACGCTGCTCTATCCGTTTCTGCCCGGTGATATCCCAAAAAATGCCTAATATTCCAACGACATTGCCTTGCTCATCTTTGACAGGCGTTTTGACTGTATGGATAATCATTTCCTGTCCTTGCTGAATATATCTCTCTTCAAAATCTTTTGTTTCTCCCGATTCAATAATTCTTTTATCGTCTGCCCTGTATTTTTCAGCCAACTCCCTCGGGATAATATCGTAATCATTTTTTCCAGTAATTTCCTCAGCTTTAATGTTAAAATCCTTGGCGAAATTCTCATTGCAGGAGACGTAAACTGAGCTCCTATCTTTAAGGAATATCTTTTGAGGAAGGTTCTCAAGAAGTGTTCTATACTTATTCTCGCTCTTGCGAAGAGCATCTACCGTTTGCCTATACTCGGTTACATCCGTGGCAATTAAAGTCATAGCGACAACTCGCCCATCTTTCTTGATAGGCCCCAGACGGCTCTGATACCAAGAGGTACGCCCATCGGGCCCACAGCCGGCAACCTCATAGCTACATGTTTCGCCAGTTCGCACGACCTGCTCAAAGGCATCCCTCAATGTCTGCTGGTAGTCAGGTGGCACATACTCATAAACGCTTGTCCCGACTGCCTTTTCCGGTGTGAAGGGCGGCACAGTACGATTGAGAAACAGAATTGTGCCATCGGGGTCGATAGTCAAAATCACATCGGGTGCATTTTCCGCCGGTGAACTCCATTTCTGTTCAGATTCTCTCGACGCCTTCTCCACCTTCTTGCGCTCAGTGATGTCAACCCCATAAGCATTTACATACCCCTTCTCAACCACCGGTGCTAATGTTACCATAAATAACCTGCCATTATCACAGTTGAACTCAAACGTGGATACCTTACCGGAATTTAAGGCTTCTTTTACCGGCTTGCAGCAATCTTCCGGGAGACTCTGACCTGCTTGAATTCGCCATGTTTCGAGGACGGGATAACCGGCCCTATTGGCGTAGAGGATTGCACAATCCTTTGATATCCTCAGGATGGGATTAGGATTTTCTTCCAAAAGCTTTGCAGGCATAGCCGTTTCCTTTTTCCATCCGCTTTCCTGAGGTAATATCCCAAGACATACCTTGGACGTCCATTATTTCAGTTCCATTGTAGGTGGGCTTAATATTCCTTCCACTTGGGATTTCTCATTTTAACACAAATTCCTTTATATCTCTCCAATTTCGGGCATGGTTCAATCTCGCAGGCTCAAGGTTAACACTTTTCAATTTAGTTCAATGACCAGAAATACCCATAACAATTTGTTAGAGCAAGAGTTACGTAGAATACGCCAATTCGCTGGGTTCAGAGAAGTGTTACCTTGTTCTGAACCATGCCCAATTTTTCTGACCTTATGAGTTCTGCAAAATTGAGGTTAGGCATACTTTGAAAAGAAAAAAAACGTTTTTTGTTTTTTCTTTTCAGACAGTAAGTTATTGTTTAATAAGCAGTTAGGCGATTATTTAAGAAAATCAAAAAAACAGATTTTCTTAAATAATATATGCCTAACCTCAATTTTGCAGGAGCCTTTCTGATCTTAGGATAATAGATTTGCGTGAAAAACACAAGGAAAGAAAATTATCTTTACAGCCATAGCCACTATTAGTTCAATGAGCGTTAAGCCGGGCCACCACCGCTCCTTATCTGCTACCTGGCGAACATATCCCACAAACCACCCCGTTTGATAAATAAGAGGAATAGAGGGGGGCTTTGGGCCACCCTTGGGCCTCCCTTTTTACGGAGTCCAGGCACCGAGATGATCCAGCGTCATTGTAGCAGGAACCAATGTGACAGCACTTGGCGTACAAGAAATTGTATATGTCAAGGACGGGGTAAGCGTTGAGTCGTAAGCTGCATTGGCCCAAGTAAAGTCTCCATCCACGAAGTACGTACCTGTTAAGTCGCCAGGCACGAATCCCAACTGAGTCAATGATGGCGGCCATGTACCAACATCACCTTTCTCAGCACCATAGGCACGCAGTGCGGTCGCTATGGTACCCATCATCGCCCTTCCTTCCGACCATTTCGATGCGTCGATTCTGCCTCGCATAAGTGGAACCGCCACCGCAGTTAAGATGGCGACGATCATAATGACAGTCATAAGCTCGACGAGCGTGAAGCCACTACTATCTCTCTTCTTTCCCATCTTCAAATTCCAAAGCAGGCAGCAGGCAATGATAGGCAGATGCACTATTTGGGCGTGTCCGCACATATCACGTATGATAATCATAGCTCAATGCACGTAAAGGTGGCTATGGCCACAACAGCCATAGCCACCATTAGCACAATGAGCGTTAACCCGGGCCACCGCCGCTCCTTATCTGCTACCTGGCGAATATATCCCACAAACCACCCTGTGTGATAAATAAGAGGAATAGAGGGGGGGCTTTGGGCTGCCATTAGGCCTCCCTTTTTACGGAGTCCAAGCACCGAGATGATCCAGCGTCATTGTAGCAGGAACCAATGTGACAGCACTTGGCGTACAAGTAATTGTATATGTCAAGGACGGGGTAGCCGTTGAGTCGTAAGCTGCATTGGCCCAAGTAAAGTCGGCATCCACGAAGTACGTACCTGTTAAGTCGCCAGCCACGAATCCCAAATTAGCCAATGATGGCGGCCATGTACCAACATCACCTTTCTCAGCACCATAGGCACGTAGTGCGGTCGCTATTGTACCCATCATCGCCCTTCCTTCCGACCACTTCGCTGCGTCGATTCGGCCTCGCATAAGTGGAATCGCCACCGCAGCTAAGATGCCGACAATCAGAATGACGACCATCAGCTCGATCAGCGTGAAGCCCCTTCTCTCTCTTTTCTTTCTCATCTTCAATCTCCTAAAAAATGTTTTGAAAATTACCCTGTTTCCGATATTCTCATATTGCGTCTTCCATTTGTGCGCTTCGTATCACGCAATACACACGCTCAATCCTTAAATTCTCTATCGACTAAAATCACTAACAACTATATGAGTTTTTCGAGTTTTTTATCGCTTATTTCATCAAGGGGTGGGAGCACGGATTACACAGATTTTTTATTTGTTTTTAGTCCGTATAATCTGCAAAATCTGCGGTTAAGACTCATCCCCCACAATATTGGTTATTTAAAGTATAACACAAAAACCCAAAAAAGCAAATGGTGAGTAGTTAATTGGTGAGCTGAATCCTCACTACTTACCCCTGACTACTCACCACCTATGCTCCGAGATTGAACTATCCAGCCCCTGCCACGTCCGACATTGTGAAAATCGGCAAATACAGTGCAATAACTACCACCGACACAACAGCACCGACCGATACAATCATTATTGGCTCAAGCAGGCTGGTCAAAGTGGTTACCGTGGAATCAATCTTTCGTTCATAATGCTCGCTGGTCTTTCCGAGCACTATTGGCAAAGACCCGCTTTCTTCCCCGACCTGTATCATTTTGATAACCATATTGGGGAAAAACCCCGCTGCCGACATACTCGAAGAGATGTTTGAGCCTTCGACAATATTTTCTCTGGCTTGTACTACCGCAGACTTCATAATATCGTTAGCGGTCATCCCACTGAGAACATCGAACACCTCAAGCACGGAAACCCCCGAAGACAATAAAGTTGACATAGTTTTGCAAAACATTGCAACGAAGGCCTGACTGAATACATTGCCAAGCAAAGGTATGCGCAGAACTGCTCTGCTAAATAAATAATGTCCTTTTTTGGTCTTGTTGAAGAAACCACCGAAAATTATCAGGACAAAAACAAACCCGATCATATAAATAATATTGTGGCGTAGAATATCGTAAAACCCCATAAATCCCCGTGTAAAGGCCGGCAGCTTCCCCCCGAGCTGGTCAAATATCGTCTTGAACCGCGGGACAATAAAGGCCATTATAAATATCACTATCAGGGTAATAAAAGACATTACAAAGATCGGATAAGCCGTTGCCCCTTTAATCTTTCTGGCCAATTTATCACGGTTGTCAAAATACTCTGCCAGCTTACCCAGCGCGCCTCCAAGATTACCGCTGGTTTCACCGGCTAATATCAAAGCGCAAGACAAGTTGTTGAAAACCTTGGGAAATTCGGCAATACCGTCCGAGAAAGATTGACCTTTTTTCACCGTTTCCGAGATACGCTGCAGAATCGGCCCAAGATTTGAATTTTCTGCATCTTCGGCAATCGTGTCTAAAGCTACGGTAATAGGAATTCCGCCCTCGATCATTGTGGACAACTGCCAGCAAAGCGCTGCAAGGTTCGCTGATTTGATTTTTTTGCGCTGTTTTACTCGCCGGCTTTTTGAGGGTCCTGCGGATGTCTCATCGATAGAAATAGGTGTAAGCCCCTGCTCTCGAAGATGACTAAGTACGTCATTTGAGGAAGCTGCCTGCACAAGACCTTTCTTCTGGGTCCCTGTTGAATCTCGAGCGATATATTTGTAGCTTTTCATTTACCAAACCTTCTCAAAAGCACATCTATCTATCCGGTTGTCTCTAATCCTTGTCTATGTCACGAAAGTAACTTGCGCAGTTAGGCTTTGTCCACCCGTACAGCAAGGCAGCAAAAGCGCACCTTTCTTACCATTTCACGTTTATTATTTATCGGTGTCTGAAAACCTTGAGTTTAGTACAAATCTCATTCTATATGGTTAATTAAGTGGTTAATTGGTGAGTGGCTAATTGACTACTCATTACTCACAACTTCCAAAGGTTCTTGCCCCCATAACTGGCACCGGCTGCTAAACTCATCCTGTAAAAGCTACACTAATGACCTCTTCGGCGGTTGTTAAACCCGCCAATGCCTTATTCACGCCACTTTCAAGTAAACCACCATAACCTTTTTTACGTGCTGCTTGTCTTATCTGCGCCTCGCTGCTATTGGCAATTATCAGCTCTCTTATTTCATCATCTATAGCCAAAAACTCAAATATGGGTAATCTGCCTAAATAACCTGTTCCTGCACACGTTGTACAGCCTCGACCGTAGTGGAAGGTTGTATTCTTGGCTTGCTTGAGGTCAATCTTCATACGCTTAAGGACTTCCTCACTTAAGGTTATAGGCTCTTTGCAGTTTTCACAGATCTTTCTAACCAATCGCTGGGCAACAATTAAATTCAGCGACGAAGCCAGCAGATACCGCTCAATCCCCATATAGAGCAATCTGCTTATCGCACTGGGTGCATCGTTGGTATGAAACGTGCTCAAAACAAGATGGCCTGTCAATGACGCCTTTATTGCAATTTCGACCGTTTCCTTGTCCCGAATCTCACCTATTAGAATTATGTCAGGGTCCTGTCTCAAAATTGCTCGCAGGCACTTTGCAAAATCGAGGTCAATTTCCGGCTTGACCTGAATCTGGTTAATTCCGGCAAGACGGTATTCGACAGGGTCCTCGACCGTTGTAATATTCTTCGCCGGGTCCTTGACGTAATTCAGAGCAGAGTATAACGTGGTACTTTTCCCACTGCCGGTCGGCCCGGTAACAATCATTATTCCGTGGGGTCGTGCCAGCATGTCTTTAAACTCTTCGAGAAGCTTAGGCTCAAGCCCAAGTTGTGCCAGGTCGTGCTTTACCGCCGATGCATCCAGGATTCGCATCACTACCTTTTCACCATATATTGTCGGAATTACCGATACTCGAACGTCTATACTTCGGCCGGAAGTTTTCATTTTGAATCGTCCGTCCTGGGGCAGCCTGCGCTCTGCGATATCCATCCGCGCGACAATCTTAATTCTGGCAATTACCGCTGCCTGCATCTTTTTGGCCGGGGGCACCATATCACGGAGCACACCATCAATTCGCATGCGAACTATCGTTGCTTTTTCCTGTGGCTCTATATGAATGTCACTTGCTCTGCTTTTCACCGCCTGGCTCAGGAGCAGGTCAACGAACCGAATCACCGGTGCTTTGTTTGCATCTTCTTCGCCGCTGGTTTCCTGTTCCTCTGAAAATGCATCTTCCTCTATTGTCCTTTCTTCGTCGCCTTCACCCTCAACAATGCTGCGAAGCTGTTGTTCTTCAACATCCGAACCGTGATAAATGAATTCTACCGCCCGGCGAATTTCCCGAGGAGAGCTAATCGTCGGCTTAATCTGACGCTTCATTTTCAGGGCAACTGTATCTATGGCGATAACGTTGAGCGGGTCAGCCATTACAACGACAACTTTGTCATCAGCCTCACCTATAGCCACAAGACAGAATCGCTTTGCGATACTCTCAGGCAACATACGAGCGATATCCATATCTATCTTGTCCATCTTGTTGGCATCACCTAAACGGATATACTCCATCGAGAGGTGCTCAGCCAGGGCCAGAGTAACATCCTCGTGATTTAGCTTCTCGAGTCGAAGCAGTACCTCACCCAGCCGACCGCCTTGCTTGCTTTGCTCTTTCAGAACTTTCTCCAATTCTTCGCGACTTATCAGACCTTTTGAAACGAGCAATTCTCCGAAAGGAAGTTTGGCTTCCAATTCCGCTTCAGGAGTATTGGAGATGGTTTGCGTTGACCCAAAAATCTTGGAGATGCTTTGTGCAGAGTCCATCCGATTAATGTTACCTCCACTTCAAATACGGATACATACGCCTCTACTAATAGGCGTACTGCTATTTATCGACTCTAATTGGTAAGTCCGCCCAAAGACGGCGGATCTTCGACGGTTAGTTAATTGGTGAAAAAAAATATTCACCACTCACTACTCACCAGACTCCCTGTTTAAATATAAAATAAAAACCAGCAAAGACAAAAAACCGCCTTTGTTTTGGTTTATTGACAATAGTAAATTGCCTGAGCTGAATGGTTTTTCGGACAATCTGCAGAAGTAATTTAATCCTATCTTGGAAATCCACGATATAGGACGTTGAAATTCCCTGTATTCGCACAGGATGCTCGTGGTCTTCAAATGCAATGTAAGCCCTTGTTTATAAAAGCATTAGGCTGCTGGATGCTCGTTGAGAATCAAGTATCGGGTGTCGAGATTCGAGACTGCTTGTGTAAAGCCTGTTATGGTTTATGGGACGGTTTGGTCCCGCACCAATTAGCCGTGAGCCTTGTTATGACCAAAGGGCATCCCTTCGGGAGAAATCAGTGCTGCAAGCCTGACAGTCCACTATGTGAAGTAATTTTGCTCTGTTGAAAAGCCACAAAAACTGTCATTCCTTCGCTTTGCTCAAGGACAGGTCTGAACCCTTCGCTTCGCTCGAGGACAGGCTCCGCGCAGCGGAGTGAAGAATCTCTTTATAGCTCAAGAAATGAGATTCTTCGGCCCTTCGGCTACGCTCAGGGCAAGCTTTCTTTCGCCTCAGAATGACAGTCCAAGTTTTCAACAGAGCAAAGTAATTTCTAAAATGGTTTATATTAAAATTCTTGACGAAACGGCGGTAATCGTTAATATTGGTATCACCTTGGACATTGTTGTCCGGGAAGTGCGCAAAAAGAAAACCTTGCGGATGTGGCGGAATTGGCAGACGCGCAGGCTTCAGGTGCCTGTGGGCTTCGGCCCGTGGAGGTTCGACTCCTCTCATCCGCATTAAACTTGCCCTAATCGAACAAAACCAGTCTTTTTGGCCTAATATCTCGCATGCAGGCCGCGATTTAACGAAAATTGTGCAAATAGGCCGATAAATAAGGAATAAACTAACCCCCGTTTTCACGGGGGCGGGCAATAGGTTCGCGCAGCTTATAAGAACGCTATGCTTCAAATTTTACAAGATTTAGAATCCGCCATTGGCGGAACGGCCGGTCTGAGCCCTGTAGTTTTGCTCGGGCCTGGGTTGGTTTGCGTTATAGCCGGTTTATTTATCTGGCTGGGCGGCCTGGGCTTTAGAAAACTTTTACTCCCAACTGCCGGCGCGATTACCGGGGCTGTTTGTGGATTTTTTATAATCGGCCAAAACCTCATCTCGGTAGTGTTCTCGGCGGCTCTTATCGCAGGTATCGCAACAATACTTGATAGGCTATTTATCGCAATACTTACAACCGCATTAGCTGCGGTGTTTGCCTTTGTCGTTTTAGCCGGGCCCTACATTGAAAATTCACAACAAGGAGCTACAATAAGGCCGGGCGGAATGTCAGCTCAGGGCACAGCTATCAGCGTTCGCGAAAGTGCAAAAATAATGAAAGCTTATATAATTGGTGCCGGCCAAAGGATAAAACACGCCGGTTTACAAATGCCGATGTATCACTGGGCGATAATAATGGTGTTGGCACTAATTTTTATAGTGGCGGGATTTTCCCTGTGGCGGCTGGCCATGGCTTTATGCTGTTCGGTCCTGGGAACGATACTTATTTTCGCCGGTATGATTTTGCTGCTGTTGTATAAAGGGACTGTGCCTGTCAGCATCATTTGCAGTAAGTCATCATATTATGCCACTGCCTTTATAGCAATGATAGCTTTCGGCACGATTGAGCAGCTATTACTTTGTAAACATCCACAAACACACTCTGGGCGAAAAAGACGAATTAGTATGAATAAGGAAGGACCCGACCGAACAAAGGAAAGCTGGCGGACGTCATAACAGCCCCGGCGTTTTGAAAAAAACCCAGCTACAAAGAAAATGAGCTCTGCAAAATTGAGGTTAGGCATACTTTGAAAAGAAAAAATCGTTTTTTGTTTTTTCTTTTCGACCAGTAAGTCATTGTGTAATAATCAGTTAGGTGATTATTTAAGAAAATCAAAAAAAAGATTTTCTTAAATAATATATGCCTAACCTCAATTTTGCAGGAACCTTAAAAAGAAAATTTAAGGAGAAAGATAATGGATTGTGTTACCATCCTTGCACAGGCGGTTGACACTACTTCGGCGCAGGCCGCGGAAGAAGCAGTTGTCCCAATGGAGTCCTTTTGGTCATATATTACTTCTCTCAATCTGGTTGAAGCGGTAACTTTCATCTCTTTCGGTGTGGTCTGTCTTTTCTACGGCTGGCGTGTCTTCAAAATATTGGTCGTAATCAGCTTTGCCCTTTTGGGCCTGTTTCTGGGTTTTTTAGTAACCGACAAAATTGTCGGCCTGAACAGTCAGCTCTGGGGAGGACTGGTAGGCATGGTCCTGCTTGCGGTTCTTTCCATTCCCTTGATGAAATGGGCTGTTTGTTTATTAGGTGCCGCAGCCGGCGGAATACTATCGTCAGGGATATGGTACGCTACCGGCTTGACCGAAAAATATATCCTGGCCGGGGCGCTTATTGGGATGGTCGCCGGCGGTATGATCTCATTTATCGTTTTCAAAGTCGCTGTCATACTCTTTTCCAGCCTCGGCGGAAGCTGTTTAATCGTAGTGGGTTCTCTGGCGCTTTTGTACCTTTATCCGCAGACCTCAGAACGAGTAGAAGAAATAGTATTTACCAAAAAATGGTTTCTGCCAACTGTCCTGATGGCCCCGACATTAATAGGCGTCGTCCTGCAAAACAAATTCGTAAAAGACTCTAAAGACTGGGACATGTAACCTTTTGGTTAATTGTTTAATTGGTTAATTAGATGAT
>Ga0315550_1002993_pt1 | contig 10254 bp, 8 predicted proteins | sample SalMarSW160190MG_2_FD_203100 | JGI IMG/M metagenome (GOLD analysis project Ga0315550, IMG submission 203100) | Salt marsh sediment microbial communities from the Plum Island Ecosystem LTER, Massachusetts, United States - Salt Marsh Sediment SW1601-90 ... | reverse complement strand
TTCTCTTCGACCTGGGCGACCACGATGTCGCCGTCGCTGGCCGTCTGCTGGGGCCGGATCAGGACGTAGTCCCCGTCCTGGATATGGGCGTCGATCATCGAATCGCCACGTACCCGCAGGACGTAGGCATCTCCACTGGGGGCCAGCAGGTCCGGTACGGCCAGAGTCTCCGAGGCGTCCTGGTAGGCCTCGATCGGACCGCCGGCGGCGATCTCGCCCACGATAGGCAGCAGATGGGACTCGGCGGCCGCGGCCTGCGGCACCAGCTCGCTGGAGAGGCCGAGGCGCATCGCCGCCATGGGCGTCATACGGATGGCGCGCGACTGAGCGGCGCCTCGCTCCAGGTAGCCCTCGCGCTCGAGCATCTGGAGGTGATGATGGACGGCGCTCGTCGAGGCCAGGTCCACGGCGGCCGCTATCTCCCGAACAGAGGGCGGATAGCCGCGGGCGCGGAGCGTCGCGGCGATGAAGTCCAGGATCTTGCGTTTGCGCTCGGCGTCGTGCTTGGTCACAGGCGCCCCCTTTCGGACGTCCAGCCTACCGAACACCCGTTCGATTGTCAAGGTGAGCGGGGGCATGCTCACCGAGGCGCGGCTTCGAACGTCGCCTAGGGCCGCAGCGTGCCGAAGAAGACCTGCCAGGCCAGGGCTGACTTGGCGAACAGGCTGAAGAGCATGTAGGCCCGCTCGCCGTACAGGTAGTCGCGCCAGCGGCCGACCTTGCGGTACTGCAGGACCATGTTGATGGCGAAGACGTTGAAGAACAGGAACAGCGTCACGAAGATGGCGATCACGAAGCCCGGGATGGGGGCTGAGCCGGGCTCGGTTGCCGAGATCAACAGGGTCACGCCGATGACGATCCAGGGGACGGCACCGGCGATGCAGCCGAAGACGTAGTGCAGCCACTGGGGCCGCTCACGGCCCTCGCTGGCGATCTCCATGCTCCAGCCGAACAGGATCATGCAGGCGTTGACACCGAAGATGGCTATCAGGGTGCCTACCTCCTGGACGCCCGCCAGCGCGGCGATGACGACGATCATCACGCTCGAGCTGAACGAGTACTCCACCCACCGGATGGGATTTAGGCCCCGGGCCAGCCAGCCCTCATAGCGCCTTCGAATCAGGAAGGCCATGCTGAAGTGGGCCAGGGCGCTCATGAAGAAGAAGATGGCCACGGCCGGCCCGATGGGCATGTCCCAGATCCCGCGCTGGGCGGTCACCAGGGTGCGCGTACTCTCGTCGAAGCGCAGATAAGTGCCCACCACGGGCGAAGTGACCACGGGGTCCTTGGCGAACGAGATGGCCATGATCGCTGCGCCCTGCAGCAAGTGAAGCAGGGCCAGCGCGGCATTCCAGCGGAAGAGACCCGCTGCCTTCTCGGCGGGGATGGCGGTTGCGGTCATCTTGAGCCTCCGGGTCGAAGTCCTGAGCCCTCCGGGCGTGTCAGTCGGGCTCAGCGCAGAGGATGTCTGCTGGCGGCCCCGGTGTCCAGGTGTCTACCTACCCATTCCGTCGGGCGGGACCGCTCCCTCGGGGGCCGGCGTCCAGTGCTTCACGAACGCGGCCCAGCAACGCCTCGGCGGCGAAGGGCTTGGCCAGGTAGGGGATGCCGGCCTGGTCGCCGAAGCCTTCCTTGAGCGCCTCCTCCGAGTAGCCCGAGGCGAAGACGGCCGGCAGTCCGGGGCGCATCTCGGCCAGCTTCGCGGCCAGCTCACGGCCGGTCATCCCGGGCATGACCATGTCCGTGAAGAGCAGCTGGATCCCGCGCTCCTTGCGCGCCACGCTCAGCGCCTCGGCTCCGTTGGCGGCGGTCAGGACGCGGTAGCCGGCCTGACGCAGGGTCCGCTCGACGAAGGCCCGCACCGGCCCCTCGTCTTCCACCACCAGGATCGTCTCACTGCCGCCCGAGGGACGAGGCTCCGGCGCGGCGACCTTCTTCGGCTGCGGAGGCGCCGGCCTGGCCGCGCGTGGCAGGTAGACGGTGAGCTCGGTTCCGGAGCCCGGCTTGGTCTGGAGCTCGATCGAACCGCCGCTCTGCTGGACGACGCCGATGACCGTGGACAGGCCCAGGCCCGTCCCCTTGCCCCGCTCCTTGGTGGTGAAGAACGGCTCGAAGGCGTGCTCCTTGACCTCGGGCGTCATGCCCACGCCGGTGTCGGCGATGGACAGCGCCACGTGCGGCCCTGGGCTGGCGCCGAAATGCCCCCGTGCGTACTTCTCAGTCAGATTGACGTTGCGGGTGGTGATCGTCAGGCGGCCGCCCTCCGGCATGGCGTCCCGGGCGTTGGAGGCCAGGTTCAGGATGACCTGCTCCAGCTGGGCTCTGTCGGCCATTGCCCAGCCGAGGTTGTCGGCCGGCTTGACCGAGATCTGGACCGCCTCGCCCATGAGCACCTCGAGCATCGGCGCCATGCCGGCCACCACCTCGTTCAGGTGCACGGGCTGGGGCCGCATGACCTGGCGCCGGCTGAATGCCAGCAGGGCCCGGGTCAGCGAGGCGGCACGGTCGCTTGCCCTGGAGATCTCGGCGATGTCCTCACGAACCGGGTGGTCTCCGTCCAGCTCGGTCAGGGCCAGCTCGCTGAAGCCGTTGATGACGGTCAGGATGTTGTTGAAGTCGTGGGCGACGCCGCCGGCCAGCCGTCCGATCGCCTCCATGCGCTGGGCCTGGGCCAGCTCCATCTCCAGCTCGCGCTCGCGCAGGATGTCCCTGGCCACGCCCACCGACCCGGAGATAGTGCCCCGACGGTCGCGCAGCGGGGCGACCGTCATGAGGACGGCGAATGGCTCGCCGTCGCGGCGACGGCCCTCCATTCGGCCGGCCCAGGTCTCGCCGCGGGCGAGCACCGCCCTGACTTCCTCGGCGCTCCAGATGCCCGGGTCGCCGCCTTCGAGGGCGCTCATCGGCCGGCCTGCCACGTCCTCCTCAGCGAAGCCGGTGATGACCGTGAAGGCCGGGTTGACGTAGGTGACGATCCCTCGCTGGTTCGTGATGACCACGCCATCGGTGGTCTGTTCGACGACCGTTGCCAGCCGCTCCCGCTCCGCCGCCGCCAGCCGGGCGTTCTCGCGGGCCGTCACCCCCAGCCTGGCGATGACCAGCGCCATCAGCAATCCGGCGGCGGGCACGTGCTGGCGCAGCGTCTCCTGGTCGTCCCAGGCGCTCACCACCGGGACCGTGACAGCCAGCGCCACGGCCACGTACGGCAACAGCGCCAGCGCTCGCCAGCGTTCGAGCGGATGGCGGGGAGTCCGGCGGCGCTGGGGGATCCGCCACTGAGCGTAGATGGCCGCCCCGATGCCGAACCAGGCTGCGGAGTAGAGAAGGCCCACCACGCCGCCGGGCCGGTACGACGCCCGGAGCATGTCGGGGCCCGCAGCGACGTCGCCGACGAGGGTGACCGCCATCGCGCCACAGACGAGCCACAGGGCGACGGCCGTGCCCCGGTGGGGCGCTCGCAAGGCGGCCGAGCCCACGGTGCCGACGATCACGATATCGAGAGCGGGGAAGATGGCCACTCCGGCGGCCGTGATGACGTCCGCCCCGACCTGGCGGGCGGCCGGGTACAGCCACAGGTGCCAGGCCACCATCATCGTGCTCCAGGCGATGATCGCGAAGTCGAGGCTGATGAGTGTGAAGTCGGTCTTCGACCGGGCCGATCCTGGGAGGGCTGACAGGGCAATCCAGGCGATGGCGTAGGTGGCAATCTCCAGGCCGAAGGCGACCGGTCCGAGATACGGGCCTGCCGTCCAGTGCAGGGCGACGAGGTTCAAGAGGGCGCCGATGCCGTAGACGACAAGCGCCAGGGCCGCCAGCGCCCACATCCGCCTGGTCCCGGGGTCGAGCTTGCGGGCCCGCCTGAGGCGGAGGCTGGCCAGGGCCGCGAGCACGCCGGCCGGCAGGCCGGCCAGGCCGGTCCAGTCCCTGAACGTATCGTGGGTCGTCGGCTGCAGGAACCACAGCAGCCAGGCCACGACCAGGGACAACCCGGCGAAGCCGAGCAAGAATGCCAGTGGATCGCGCAGCATGCCACTGGCGAGATTGGGCTCGATATTGCCCTGCGGTCGGGTCTGACCCGTTTCGATCACGGACCGCCAGCCTCTACGACGGCGCCCTACCCCCGCGCCAGATGTCCAGGCCCGGAGCCTGGCCGGCAAGAGTGGAGGATGAACCGCCGCTGGGCCGGCTGCAAGCCCACTCCCCAACATTCGCTATTCTGGCGACCTGCCGAGAACACCGCTTGCCCCCAGGAGCATGTCTTGACCCGCTATCCGTACTACCGTCGCAAGCGAGGCCGCGACCCGAAGATGGTCGTGGCCGTGGGCGGCCTGCTGGTGGCCATGGTTCTGGCCGCCGTGGCGGTGGGCCCCCTGGCGGTCTCCGCCCTCGGCGACGTGGTGGCCGGCGCCACGCCCACTCCCCAGCCCACTCCCACTCCCACTCCTACGCCCAAGCCCACTCCGCCACCCCTGGCAGTCTGCGAGTACGGCGATCTGCCGGCCACTCACACTTCCTACGACGACTGGGCGCTGACGCTGGTGGATACCACGTACCGTCTGGACGCTTCCTACGTTCCCCCGGATCTGGTTCCGGTCAGCGAAGCGGGCGTGAGCGGCAGCGGCGAGGTCCGAGCCTTCGTCATCGACGATCTCCGGGCCCTGGTAGAGGCTGCCCGCGCCGACGGCCTGTCGCCCAAGGTGAACTCGGCCTATCGTAGCTACGAGGAGCAGGGAGCCCTCTACAACGAGCAGCTCCGCAAGTACGGCCTGGAGTGGGCCCAGTCGTCGGCCGCTCAGGCCGGCCACTCCGAGCATCAGCTCGGTACCGCAATCGACTTCGGTGGCGCGGTGGGCTCGTGGCTGACCGCCCACGCCTGGGAATACGGCTTCATCAACAGCTACCCCACCGACTCAAGCCCGGAGAAGACCTGCTTCAAGCCGGAGACCTGGCACGTCCGGTACTTCGGCCGTGCGACCGCCGCCGCGATTCACGATTCCGGCCTGTCCGCCCGCGAGTGGCTGTGGATCAACGGCTGGGAAGGCTGAGCGCGGGCCGCCGTGAGCGAGGGACCTCGGGGGCGGCGGGCCTGCTAAACTCGCGATTCCCCGAAGCCGGCTCGAAGGAACGATGACCAGCAACGCACAGGCTGTCCCCGTCAGAAAGCGGCGCCGAAAGAGCGCGCTGATGCGCGCCACCCGCTGGCTGGCTTTCCTGCCCCTTGCCAGCCGGGCGCCCATGTACGCCAGCCTGATCTGGGCTCTGATGCGCGACCCGCGCGTCCCCACGTCGCGCAAGGCCGTCCTGGGGCTCGCGGCCGGCTACGTCCTGCTGGGCCGCGACCTCATCCCGGACGACATCCCGCTGCTGGGCGGAATCGACGATCTGGCGGTGGTCGTCCTGGCGGTCGAGCTGTTCTTCGACGGCGTCCCGGAGGATGTCCTGCAGGAGAAGCTGACCGAGCTCGAGCTGGACGCCCAGGCGTTTCGGCGGGACATGGACGACGTTCGCCGGGTGACGCCGGCACCTATTCGAAGGATCATCCGCCGCCTGCCCGAGGCGCTGGACTCGGCCGGCCGGGTGATCGCCAAAGCGGAGATCGGGCCCAAGGTCCGGTCATTCATCACCAAGGAGGAGTCGTTCGCGTGAAGGTCATCCTGATCGCCGACGTCGAGAAGCTCGGCAAGAGCGGCGAGATGAAGGATGTCGCCGAAGGCTATGCCCGGAACTTCCTGATCCCCAGGAAGCTTGCGGTCCCGGCGGCAGGCGGCGCCTATCGCGCCTGGCAGCACGACATCGCCAGCCGCGAGGAGAAACGGCAGCGCGAGCGCGAGGAGGCCGAAGTCTCGGCCACCCGCATCGCCAGCACGACGCTGACGATGGGCGTGAAGGTGGGCGAGGGCGGCAAGCTCTACGGCTCCATCACGGCCAAGGACATCGCCGACGCCCTGTCGCGCCGCGGCATCGAGATCGACCGCCACAAGATCGACCTGCCCGAGCCGCTCAAGACGCTGGGCACGTACAAGGTCGCGATCAAGGTCTACAGCGGCATGAGCCCCGAGGTCACGATCGTCGTCGAGCCGAAGGGCTAGCAGACTGCGGGTGCGGGTTGCCGCCCCTCCGCTACGGCGTGTACAGCTCCGCCGAGGCGGTCACGGGGCTCGGGAACTTGCCCTGGTCCTCGTTGGACTGTCCGCCGACGATGAGCACTTTGCCGTTGGGGAGCAGGGTCGCGGTGTGGTCCGTGCGGCCCACGGCCATCGAATAGGTGGCCGTGAAAGTCCCTGTCGCCGGGTCGTAGAGCTCGGCCGTCTTCTGGTAGGCCGGCCAGCCACCTGTCATCAGGACTTTGCCGTTGTTGAGGCGCGTCGCCGTGTAGTTGCAGCGCGCGTGGACCATCGTCGTCGCGCTCCCGAACGCACCCGCCGAGGGGTTGTAGACCTGGGCAGTCGCTACGTACGACGTGCCGGCCCCGCATCCGCCGCCGGCCAGCACTCGCCCGTTGGCCAGGAGCGTGGCAGTAAGCTCCTTGCGGCCGGGCGCCGCGGTGGCGGCGAAGCTGAACGTGCCGGTGGCGGGGTTGTACAACTCGGCCGAGGCGATGGCACCGGTAGTGCTCTGACGACCGCCCACGATCAGCACCTTGCCGTTGGTCAAGAGCACGGCTTCGTGATCCACCCGGGGGATCCCGAGGTGGCCCGTGAGGGTGAAGTGACCGGTAGCCGGGTCGTAGAGCTCGGCGGTGTTGAGCGTCGTGAAGTTCCCCCCGCCCCCCGCCAGCAGCACCTTGCCGTTCGCAAGCTTGACCGCCGTGTGGCCCTCTCGGTCGGAGGACATGGAGCCCGTCACCGTGAACGTGCCGGTGGCGGGGTTGTACAGCTCGGCCGAGGCGGATTGCTCGGCGCCCCCGGCGATGAGCACCTTGCCGTTGTCTAGCAGAGTGGCCGTGTGGTGATAGCGGGCGTAGTGCATCGACCCGGTCGAGGTGAAGGTGCCCGTGGCGGGGTCGTACAGCTCGGCCAGGTCCAGGGGCATGCCGGCGGGGCCGGCGCCCCCGGCGATGAGCACCTTGCCGTTGGGGAGCAGGGTGGCCGTGTGACCGCCGCGCGCCAGAAGAAGGTTTCCGGTCGCGGTGAAGCCCTTCAGGGCCTTCAGGACATAGCTGGGCTTGATGATGATCAGCAGGGAGGACGTCGGAGTTGCGGCGGGCGCGGCCGTCGGGGCTGTCGTGGCAGTGGCCTCGGTCGTGGCAGTGGCCTCGGTCGTGGCGGTCTCGGTCGGGACCGCCGCGGGCGACTCCGAGGCGGACGGCGCGGCGTCCGACGCTGTCTCGCCGGGCGCAGAACCGTTGGGTGACGCGGCGCTGCTGGTGCAGGCGGATACCGCCGTGGCAGCCGCGAGCATGAGCGACAGACTGAGAGTGGTGAGGTGTGGTCGAGACATGAGTGAGAACACTCCTCCTGGCACGGATCGGCGTTGCGACTGAGCGCCTTGAGCGCCGTGTCGCGGGAGTTCCTGGGCGAACTCGCCCCGCACGCCTCGATGCTACACGACACAAACAGCCGTCCCGGGCCGAGATCGCGGTATCAGGGCCCTGCCGTCCTGCATCCGGACGGCCGGCGCGTCATGATTGTCTAGGGCGCCGGAGCCCCGGGACGAAACAAGGGAGATGGTGTGGGCCGGCGAAGACGGAAGCGAACCCTGGCCGAGACGAGGCGTCGCCGCTTCTGGATCGTGCTGGGGCTGGTGGCGATCATCATGATCGGCCTGTCGCCGCTGCTCGTCGCGAGCCTGGTTTCGTCCCCCGCACCCGGAACCGGGCCCCAGCTGGTTCCCTAGGAGCGCGGCGGCCCCTGCCGGACCCGCTCTCGCATCTGCTCCAGAGAGCCGCGGACGGGGTTGATGCGCTCGGTCCACCACGTGGCGCCGGCGTCGGCAAACTCGCCTGTCGTGGCCGAGGCGGCCGCCGAATCGTCGCCAGCCGTGATACCCGCCACCAGGATGTCGAATGGTTCGTCTTCGCGCCCCGCGGCCGCCCGCTCCTCGGCGATCATCGACCGTGCGCCCCGGACGTCGTCCGGCGTAAGCGGCACGCTGTTGCCCTCCAGGTCGCGGCGCAGGGGCCAGACGCCGTCCCAGCGGGCGGCACGGCGGAATGGCGCTGGCACCGGCCAGGTGGCCGCGACCCAGATCGGGATTCGGGGCTGTTGGAGCGGCGCCGGCAGGAACGTCGCTCCGGCAACGTGGAAGTGCGCGCCTTCGAACGAGAAGGGCTGCCCGGTCCACAGGCCCTCGATGACGGCCAGTCCTTCGTCCAGCATGGCCGCCCGAGTGCGCAGGTCGGCCGGATCGCCGAACGAGGTGAATTCGTGCGCCCTGCTGCCCGCGCCCACGCCCAGCGTCAGCCGCCCGCCGGAGAGATGGTCCAGCGTGACCGCCTCTCGGGCCACGTGCCACGGCCGGCGGCGCGCCAGCGGCGTCACCATCGGCCCCAGGCGGAGACGGGTCGTGGCCAGGGCGATGGCCGCCAGCAGGACGTACGGGTCGGCATGAGGATCGGCCGGGTCGCTCATGACGTGGTCCCAGACCCAGACGGCGTCCCAGCCGGCCGCCTCTGCCTCGACTGCCACTTCGACCGTCAGGCGCGGGTCGGCGAAGGCCCCGAAGTTCGGGATGTCGATCGCGTAGCGCATGGCGCAAGGGTACCGGCCGGGGAATTCCGTGTGCCGTCCGGACGGGCTCGTCAGCGGGCCTCCGGCGAGCCATCATTCGGCCGTGACTCGAGCCGCCCCTTCACCGCTGCGCATCATCCATGTCGATCTCGACGCGTTCTTCGCCGCGGTCGAGCAGCGCGACCGCCCGGAGCTGCGCGGCAAGCCGGTGATCGTGGGCGGCGACCCGCGCTCGCGCGAGTACACGCGCGGCGTGGTCAGCACCTGCAGCTACGAGGCCCGCAAGTTCGGCGTGCATTCGGCCATGCCCCTGCGGACGGCGTTGCAGCTCTGCCCCGACGGCATCTTCCTGCCGGTGGACGGCGCGCGTTACCAGCGCGTCAGCCGCGAGGTGATTACCGTCCTGCGCCGCTTCACGCCGGCGGTCGAGCAGGTTTCGATCGACGAGGCCTTTCTGGACGTCGGCGGCTCGGAGGCGCTCTTCGGGCCGGCGCCGGAGATCGCGCGGCGCATCAAGGAGGAAGTGCGCCAGGCGACCCGGCTGACCGTCTCGGTCGGGGTTGCGACCAGCAAGCTGGTGGCCAAGGTGGCTTCGGACCTGCGCAAGCCGGACGGGCTGGTCATTGTCGAGCCCGGCCGGGAGGCCGCCTTCCTGGCCCCGTTGGAGATCAGGCGGCTGTGGGGGATCGGGCCCAAGACGGCCGAGCGGCTGCACGCCCTGGGGGTTCGGACGATCGGCGAGCTGGCGGCCCTGCCGGTCGAGACGCTGGCGCGGGCCCTGGGCGACCACGGAGCAACGCTCCACGAGCGGGCCCTGGGGATCGACCCGGACCCTGTCGTAGGCGGCGGCGAGACGGCGAAGTCGGTCAGCCACGAGACCACCTTCGCCGTCGACGTCACGGACACGGCCGAGCTGGAACGGGCGCTGCTGGCCCTCTCGGAAGGCGTCTCGGCCCGGCTGCGGGCGGGCGGCCTGCGGGCCTCGACGGTTGCGGTCAAGATCCGCGATTCGCAGTTCCGGACGATCACTCGCCAGAAGCAGCTCGCCGAACCGTCCGATCTGACGGAGCCGATCTGGCATGCCGCGCTCGAGCTGGCCCGGCCGGAGGTCAGAGGCAAGAAGATCAGGCTGCTCGGGGTGGCTGCCACGGGGCTGGGCGCGCCGGAGCAGATCAGCCTGTTCGACGTCGTCGACGAGAAGCAGCGGCGCGTGGTCGAGGCGGCCGACGCAGTTCGGCGGCGCTTCGGCCAGCGGGCCGTCACCCGGGCCAGCCTGCTGCAACGGGGATTGCCGTCGCCGTTCGAGCGCGATCCGGGCTCGGCGGTCGAGGGCCGGGTCGGCGTGCCGGAGCACGAGGACGGGGAGGACGAGGGCTAGCCGGCCGCTGCGGGGGCGCCGGCCCGTCGATCGGCGCACCGGATGGCGTTCGAAGGCCCGGATTCCACAGTGACACGCGAGCTGTCACGGTCGCGGCCCAGGATCGGGACACGAACAGGCGAGCGGTCCCCAGGCTCTTGACAATCGAACGCCCGTTCGACTAGATTTGCCAGGCATTCGAACGTCCGTTCTCTCGCTCAAGTGCCC
>Ga0315550_1002990_pt1 | contig 10258 bp, 7 predicted proteins | sample SalMarSW160190MG_2_FD_203100 | JGI IMG/M metagenome (GOLD analysis project Ga0315550, IMG submission 203100) | Salt marsh sediment microbial communities from the Plum Island Ecosystem LTER, Massachusetts, United States - Salt Marsh Sediment SW1601-90 ... | reverse complement strand
ACGGCTTCCGGCCCGACATCGAAGGCCTGCGCGGCGTCGCCGTGCTGCTCGTTGTCATCTTCCATGCCGGTCTTCTTTCGACCGCGGGAAGCCAGCTGCCGGGCGGGTTCATCGGCGTCGATCTGTTCTTCGTCATCTCCGGCTTCCTCATCACCGGCCTGCTGATCCGCGAGCGCGAGAAGAAGGGCCGCATCAGCTTCAGTCGCTTCTACGCCCGCCGGGTACGCCGTATCCTGCCGGCCGCGGCGGTCTGCCTGCTGATCACGATTCCCCTGGCCTACTACTTGATGACGCTGATCGAACGGCCGCCGGCGATGCTGGACGCGGCGTCGGCGGCGCTCTCGTTCGCCAACGTGCGGTTCGCCGTTACGACCGACTACTTCCACCCGGTTAGCTACTCGCCCTTCCTCCACTTCTGGTCGCTGGGCGTGGAGGAGCAGTTCTACTTCGTCTGGCCGGCCCTGCTGGCGGTCGTGGCCTGGCGCACGACCAGGCTGGGGGCCGGGGTGGCCCTGGCCGGGATCGTGGTCGCCTCGTTCCTGCTCAGCCTGAGCTGGACCTACGACAACCCCACCTGGGCCTTCTACATGCTGCCGACTCGCGCCTGGCAGCTCGCCGCCGGCGGCCTGCTGGCCGTAGGGGCCGGTTCTCTCGACTGGCTGCCCAGGCCCGCCAGGAACCTGCTGTCGCAGATGCTCGTGATCGCCGGCTGGTTGGCCCTGGTGGCGCTGATCGTCGACGCCTTCGTCATCGACTCACTTACGGTCCCCTATCCGGGCATGGCAGCGGCCGTGCCGACCCTGGCCGGAGTGCTGCTGATCGCCTCGGGCATGGAGCCCTACGGCCCGGGCCTGGTGCTGGGCCTGATGCCGATCCGCTTCATCGGCAAGATCAGCTACTCGCTCTACCTGTGGCACTGGCCGATGTTGATCCTGGGCGGACTGTACCTGGGCGGCCCGCTGCGCCAGCCGTTGGAGCCGATGCAGGCTTACGCCCTGGCCTTCTTCTCCATCCCCGTGGCGACGGTCAGCTGGGGCCTGGTCGAGGAGCCGTTCCGGCGCGGGTACATCCCGTTGCCCAGGCCCAGCCGGACGGTGGCCGTGGGCCTGGCCGTGATGGTGATCGTGGCCGTCGTGGGCGGCAGCTTCCAGATCAGCGCCCAGAACACGCTGGCCAGCCTGGGCGGCCCGGACATCGCGGTGGTCGACCCGACGGACGCGCCCGGCCCCACTCCGACGCCGACCCCCAGCCCGACCCAGGCGTCTCTGGTGCCGGGCGCGACACCCAGCCCGACGCCGGCCTCGACCCCGGCCCTGACCTTCCCGCCGTCGGGCTCACCGCCCGACACGTATGCCGTCACCAATGCCCTGCGGCCGACGCTGGCCAACGCCCCCGACGACTACGAGAGGCCCTGGAAGGACAACTGCACCGGCTGGACGAGGACGCTCACTCCGAACACCAACAGCCGCTGCACGTACGGCAACAAGGCAGGTGAGTACACGGTCGTCCTGGTCGGCGATTCGCACGGCTCGGCGCTCTTCCCGGCCATCGACGAGGTGGCCAAGGCTCACGGCTGGAAGCTGCTTCCGTACGTGAAGATCGACTGCCCGTTCGTGGACATACCGGTCATCGAGTACAACTCGAAGGTCGAGTACACGCAATGCGCGACCTGGAACGACAACATCCTGGCCAAGCTCAACGCCAATCCCCCGGACCTGATCATCGTCCACATGAGCCGCTGGGTCTACAACGCCAGGAGCGAGGACGGCGGCTACGGCGCCCACGGCCGGGCGATGGCTCGCGAGATGGAGAAGCTGCCCGCCTCCAGCCACGTGGTCATGATCACCGACATCCCGGACCCCTGGAGTTTCAGCGTCCCCGAGTGCCTGTCGGCCTACCTGTCGGACTATCGCAAGTGCAACTACGCCCGCAGCGTCGCGTTCAACTCCTACTACGGCAAGCGCGAGGAAATCGCATCTGAGGAATCCGGCGTGCCGCTGATCGACCTGGCCCAGGCCATCTGTCCCGGCACCGGCACCTGCCCTGTGGTGATGGACGGCATGATCATGTTCCGCGACCAGCATCACCTGACGGCGACCTACGCCGCTTCGCTGGGGCCGGAGATCGACCGCCAGCTGACTGCCCTGCTCAACGCCTGGGCCTCGCCGACGGCTTCACCCTCGTCTCCATAGCGGTTTCGGGGCAGGTCCGCTGCGGTAGACTTCGACTGCCGAGACCAGCCGCGCTCGATCGGAGGACCTGCCCACACATGACAGCCGAGGAACTGCGGGCCAAGATCCGGGAAGTCCCCGACTTCCCCAAGCCGGGCATCCTGTTCTACGACATCACGACCCTGCTCAAGGACGCGGAGGCGTACCGGGACGCTGTCAACCTGATGGTCGAGCCCTACAAGGAGGCCCAGGTCGACATCGTCGTGGGCATGGAGTCGCGCGGCTTCATCTTCAGCGGACCGATCGCCTACCAGCTCCACGCGGGCCTGGTTCCGGTGCGCAAGCTGGGCAAGCTGCCGTCCGAGACGGTCTCGGTGGAATACGCCCTCGAGTACGGCTCCAACACCCTGGAGATCCACAAGGACGCCATCCAGCCCGGCCAGCGGGTCCTGATCGTCGACGATCTGCTGGCCACGGGCGGCACGGTCCGGGGCACGATCGAGCTCGTCGAGCGGCTGCGAGGCACGATCGTCGGCCTGGACTTCCTCGTCGAGCTGACCTTCCTGAAGGGCCGCGAGCGGCTGACCGGCTACGAGGCCGCGAGCGTGGTCCAGTACTGATCGGCAGGCCGAATTCGAGTGATTGATCCCGCGTGCGGGCGGCAGTCGGGCCGCCGCCGAGGCGGCCCGCGATGGTGACGAGCAGGGTCGTCGCCAGGCAGGGCAGCGGGTTGCTTTCCGTCCAGGAGACTTCCGACCGGGCGATGCTGCGGGCCTTCCTGGAGGCGGATCGCCTGTACTCGGCCTATGCCCTGTGCGACCTGGACGACCGCGAGTTTCCCCGCACCCGCTGGGGGGTCGCGACTGTCGCCGGCCGGCCCACGGCGGTAGTCCTGCAGTATGCCGGCTACTCGCCCCAACCGATCTTCGTCATGGGCGACAACGCCGGGATCGGAGCCATCATGACCTCCGTCATCAAGCCCCGGACGGCCTACCTGGCGGCGCTCAAGGAGAATCTGCCGGGAGTCGCGCCCCGCTATCGCATCGACGACGGTCCCGAGATGGTCAGGATGTGGGTCGACCGGGCTCGCTTCCGGCCCGTCGCCGGCCCGGTCCAGCGCCTTCTGCCGGTCGACGTGGGCGAGGTGAACCGGCTCTATCGGCTCGGCTTCGCTTCGTGGCTGCCGGCCAGCGCCATCGCCGACGGGCTCTACTATGGCGTCCGGGTCGGCGGCCAGCTCGTCGCGGCGGCGGGGACACACGTGATCAGCCCCGCGGCCCGGCTGGCGGTCGTGGGCAATGTCATGACCCACGCCGACCATCGCGGGCGGGGCTACGCCACGGCCGCGACCGGCGCCGTTACGGAGGAGCTGCTCCGGTTTTGTGATCAGGTCGTGCTCAACGTTCGGGCGGACAACGCACCGGCCCTGGCCGCGTACCGCCGTCTTGGCTATGAGACCCACCTCCTCTTCGAGGAGCGGCTCATCCACCGCAACACCTCGCTGCTGAAGGAGTGGGCCGGCGCCCTGCGCCAGATGTTCGCTCGGAAGGAGAGTTGACCTCATGAGCGCGCCCGTACCCCGGCCGTCAGGGTTGCCGCCACACGACGTGGCCGATCTCGGTCTGGCCGAGCAGGGGGCCCTGCGCGTCGAATGGGCCGAGCGCGAGATGCCGGTCCTGCGCCTGATCCGCGAACGCTTCGAGCGCGACAAACCGCTCGACGGCCTGCGCCTGGCGGCCTGCCTGCACGTGACCACGGAGACGGCGAATCTGGCGCGGACCCTGGAGGCCGGCGGGGCGAAGGTGGCGCTGTGCGCCTCGAACCCCCTGTCCACCCAGGATGACGTGGCCGCTGCCCTGGTCGAGCGCTACGGCGTATCGGTCTTCGCCCGCCACGGCGCCGACCGCGACACCTACTACCGGCATCTTTCCGCCGCGGCCGACACCCGGCCGCACATGACCATGGACGACGGCTGCGATCTGGTGACCATGATCCACCAGGAGCGGCCGGATCAGCTCGACGAGATCGTCGCCGGAACTGAGGAGACGACGACGGGGGTCATCCGGCTGCGGGCCATGGCCGCCGAAGGCGCCCTGCGCTACCCGGTCATCGCCGTCAACGAGGCGCTGACCAAGCACCTCTTCGACAATCGCTACGGCACCGGGCAATCGACCGTCGACGGGGTGCTGCGGGCGACGAATCATCTGATCGCGGGGCGGCACGTGGTGGTGGCTGGCTACGGCTGGTGCGGCAAGGGGATCGCTGCCCGCTTCCGGGGCCTGGGCGCTCAGGTGGCGGTGGTGGAGGTGGACCAGGTTCGAGCCCTCGAAGCGCTGATGGACGGCCACCCGGTCATGACCATCGGCGACGCCGCGCCGTGGGGGGAGATCTTCGTCACCGCTACGGGCGACATCCACGTGATCCGGGCCGAGCACTTCAAGGCCATGCGCGACGGCGCGGTGATGTGCAACGCGGGCCACTTCGATGTCGAGTTGGATCTGCCGGCGCTGGCCGATCTGGCCGGCGGGCGGGTCCGCACCGTGCGGCCCAACGTCCAGGAGTACGACCTGGGCGACCGGCGGCTGCACGTCCTGGCCGAGGGCAGGCTGGTCAACCTCTCGGCGGCCGAGGGTCATCCGGCGGCCGTCATGGACATGAGCTTTGCCAACCAGGCCCTCTCCGCGGAGTGGCTGCACGAGCACGGCACGGAGCTGGCGCTGGGCGTCCACGACGTTCCGGAGGAGATCGACAGGGAGGTCGCGCGGCTCAAGCTGGCGGCCATGGGGATCGTGCTGGACCCACTCACGCCTGAGCAGGCGAAGTACATGGCCTCCTGGGAGCAGGGCACCTAGCCACCCGGCGTTCGGGCGGCCCGTAGCTTCGTTGGGCCCTCCGCGCGCTCGCTCACCCCCTCTTCGTGGGCCCCTCGCCGACTCCTCTCGCCCGCAGGCTCGGCCGACGGGGGATGGTACCCTTCGGGCCGGGTGGAGCGGGATACGGCCCGCGACAGGCATGGGGCGCAGCGGCGTCACAAGGAGGACCATGGCGAGTTCCGGGGAAGGCGCGCATTACCTGTTCACGTCCGAGTCGGTGACCGAGGGCCACCCCGACAAGATGTGCGACCAGATCTCCGACGCCATCCTGGACGCTATCCTGGCCGACGATCCGGTCGCCCGCGTGGCCTGCGAGACGGCCACCACCACCGGCATCGTGCTGGTGCTGGGCGAGATCACGACCCGCACCTACGTCGACTTCCAGGCGGTCGTGCGCGAGACCGTCAAGGAGATCGGCTACACCGACGCCGAGTACGGCTTCGACTACCAGACCTGCGGCACGCTCGTCAGCGTCAAGGAGCAGTCGCCCGACATCGCTCGCGGAGTGGGCGGCGCCGACCATGCCGGCGAGCTGGGGGCCGGCGACCAGGGGATGATGATCGGCTACGCCTGTCGCGAGACGCCGGAGCTGATGCCGCTGCCGATCACTCTGGCCCATCGCCTGGCGCGCCGCCTGGCCGAAGTCCGCAAGGCAGGCCAGCTGCCGTACCTTCGGCCCGACGGCAAGACCCAGGTCACCGTCGAATACGAGGACGGGCAGCCCAGGCGCGTCGCCAACGTCGTCGTGGCAGCGCAGCACGACCCGGACGTGGCCGCCGAGAAGCTTCGGGCCGAGATCGCCGAGGCGGTAGTCATGCCCTGCATCCCGGCCGAGCTGCGGCCCGTCGATCCCACCCTCCAGATCAACGCCACGGGCCGGTTCGTGATCGGCGGGCCCATGGGCGACGCCGGCATGACCGGCCGCAAGATCATCGTCGACACCTACGGCGGCATGGCCCGTCACGGCGGAGGCGCCTTCTCGGGTAAGGACGCGACCAAGGTGGACCGCTCGGCCAGCTACGCGGCGCGCTGGGTAGCCAAGAACGTCGTGGCCGCGGGCCTGGCCGATCGGTTCGAGATCGAACTGGCCTACACCATCGGCGTGGCACGCCCGGCGTCCGTCTCGGTCGAGACCTTTGGCACGGGCAAGGTCGGCGAGGATCGGATCCTGGCCGCCATCGAGAAGCACTTCGACCTGCGCCCCGCGGGGATCATCGAGACCCTCGACCTGCGGCGCCCCATCTTCAGGCCCACCGCCGCATACGGGCATTTCGGACGCACCGACCACGACTTCACCTGGGAGCGGACCGACAAGGCGGCGGCGCTTGCCGATGAGTGCGGCCTGAAGCCGTCGGGCGAGAAGGTGCCCTGAACGTGTACGCGGTCGTCCTGGCCGGCGGCAAGGGGACGCGCCTCTGGCCGTTGAGCACACCCGAGCACCCCAAGCCGTTCCTTCGCCTCCTGGGCGACGAGACGCTGGTTCAGCGCTCCGTGGCCCGGCTTTCTCCGCTTATCGATCCGTCGGACGTGTACCTCGTGGCCGAGGAGCGCCACCTGGGCCTGGCCCGGAAGCAGCTACCCCAGATACCGGCGGCGAACCTGCTGGGCGAGCCGGAGGGCCGAAACACCGCCGCGGCGGTGGCCTTTGCCGCCGAGTCGATCGAGCGACCCGACGACGAGGTGATGCTGGTCCTGCCCGCCGACGCCCACATCGCCGACGAGGAGGGTCTGCGAGCGGCCCTGGCCATGGCTGCCGAGGCCGCCGCCGGCGGGCGTCTTGTGACCCTGGGCATTGCCCCGGACCGTCCCGAGACGGGCTACGGCTACGTCCTGGCCCGTCCACCCGCCCGGGCCGCGTCCGGCCCCCAGGCCCTGGACGTGGAGCGGTTCGTCGAGAAGCCCTCGGCCGACCGGGCGGCGGAGATGATCGCCACGGGGCTGGCCAGCTGGAACGCCGGGATCTTCGCCTGGACGCGGTCCGCGATCCGGGCCCGGCTGGAGCGACACGCGCCCGACATCGCCGGCCCGGTGCGCGAGGCCTGCGCTGCCGGGAGGGCAGGCGACGCGACCGCCCTGGCTACGGCTTACGCTTCGCTGCAGGCCACGTCGATCGACTACGCGGTCATGGAGCCGGCCTCGCTCGAGGGAGCGGTTGCCGTAGTGCCCGCGGACGTCGGCTGGAGCGACCTGGGGAGCTGGTCTGCCCTTCGCGATGCCTGGCAGCGCCAGCACGCCGAAGGGGGCTCAGCCGGCCTGGGCAACCGCCGCGACGTCGGCTCATCGAACAGCCTCGTCCTGGCCGGCGAGCGGCTGGTGGTCACGATCGGCCTCGAGGACACGATCGTCGTCGACACCCCTGAGGCGCTGCTCGTCTGCGCCGCCGAGTGCTCGCAGGATGTGAAGGCGATTGCCGAGGAGCTGGCGACTCGCCGGCCGGCAGGCAGAGCGTCTCGGGAGACCGAAGGGGGACGCCAGTGAGCCCGAACGAGCTGACTCGCATCGTCTTCGGCACCGACGGCTGGAGGGCGCGCATCGGCGACGACTTCACGTTCGAGAACGTACGCCGCTGTGCCAACGCCGTGGCCGAGTACGTGGCCGCGCGCGGTGAGCAGTCTCGCGGCATCGTCGTAGCCTGGGACCGCCGCTTCGCCAGCGAGCATTTCGCCGCCGCGGCCGCGGAGGTCGTGCTGGCCCACGGCATTCCCGTGGCCATCGCCACCGGCGCCGTGCCCACTCAGATGTGCTCGTTCGAGGTCGTGCGACGCGGGGCTGCGGCGGGGATCGTGATCACCGCCAGCCACAACCCCTGGACCGACAACGGCTTCAAGGTGAAGTCACCCACGGGGGCCGCAGCCGGGCCCGAGATGCTGGCCGAGATCGAGGGGCTGATCGCCCGCGCCGGCACCACGCCCAACCCCAGCCGCCCGATCGACGACGCCGAGGCGGCCGGGATGGTGGATCGCTTCGATCCCTATGACGGCTACCTCGAGTTCATCGGCCGCAACCTGGACCTGGAGCGGCTGCGCGGCGCCGGGGTGCGCATCGTGGTCGACCCGCTCTACGGCTCAGGCGCGGGTTGGCTGGCCAGGATCCTCGCCGGCGGCAAGACACAGGTCCACGAGATCCACTCCGAACGCAACCCCTACTTCGGCGGGGTCAACCCGGAGCCGATCCCGCCCAACGTGGACGAGGCCCTGGCAGTGCTGGCAGCTGGCGGCCACGACATCGGACTCCTGCTCGACGGCGATGCCGACAGGTCCGGGCTGGCCGACGAGCGGGGGACCTTCATCACCACCCTCCAGATCTTCGGCCTGCTGACCTACTACCTGGCCGAGCACCGTGGGCTGCGGGCGCCGGTGGTCAGGACGGTCAACGAGACCTCGATGGCCGATCGACTGGGCGAGCGCTATGGGCTGCAGGTTTTCGAGACGCCGGTCGGCTTCAAGTACGTCGGGCCCAAGATGATCGAGACGGGGGCCATGATGGGCGGCGAGGAATCGGGCGGTTTCGGCTTCGGGATGCACCTGCCCGAGCGCGACGGCATCTTCACCGACCTGATGCTGCTCGACCTGTTCGTCTGCGAGAAGGCCGCGGGCCGCTGGCCGGTCAGCCGGGCCATCGCTCATTTCCACGAGATCGCCGGACCGTCGTGCTATCGGCGGGTGGACATCCACTTCGACAGGCCGACCTACCCCGGCCTCAAGAAGCGGCTGCTGGCCGAACTGCCCGACAAGGCGCCGGGCGATCTGTCGGGCCGGCCGGTCGTCCGGGCCACGCCCCTCCCCACGGCCGACGGCTTCAAGTTCTTCGCCGACGACGGCTCGTGGCTGCTCATCAGGGTCAGCGGCACCGAGCCGCTGGTCAGGGTCTACACCGAGGCCCTGTCGGAGAAGGCCGTGGACGGGAACCTGGCCGCGGGCGAGGCGATCGTCCGCAGCGCCTGAGCCGGCCCGAACGATCGTTCTGGCGCCCTGCCTGGATTAGTCGGGACGCTCCAGCGGTGGACCGGCCTCAAGGCCCAGAGTCACGCCTGGAGAGCTGCGTCGAGGCGGTGGTGCGGCGGCGTCACGGTTCTTCGGGAACGCCCGTCCTCTCTTGGCTCGCAGCTGTACAGTGAGTCTGAGCCCGAGCGCGGCCCGAATCGAGGCCGGGCGAAGGCGAATCCTCATCTGTCAGGCAGGGCGACGGAGGGCTATCGGCGATGCACAGCAGCCTCATCGGGAAGGTCGAGAAGGCAAACCGCTACGCCCGCGAGCTGGATCGAGTCTCCTTCGAGCAGCTCGCGGTTACGTTCAAGGGTGACAACGACACCCACACGGTTCGTCTCGACGGCGAGACCTGGCACTGTACGTGCCACTTCTTCGAGAGCTGGGGATCATGCGTCCACGTGCTCGCCCTGCAGAAGATCCTGGGCGTCATGCTCCCCGAAGGTGCGCAGGTGTCTATCTTCAGCGCCCAGCCGGCGGTGCCCGCGTAGCGGCCCAGCGGGGTACGGTGTAGTCTCCCCGGCACGGCCGGCAGGCTGCCTCGGCCCCCACAATAGCCAGGGGAATCGTGAACGGAGGAGGTTCATAGATGACAACTCGCGCCCGGCGACTCATGGCTCTCGCGGCCGCGGTCGTGGTGGCCGGGGCACTCGGCGGCGCCTGCGCGAGCACCGAGCAGCCCACGCCCATCATCGTGATCTTGACCCCGACGCCCGAGCCGTCGCCCACTGATACGCCCACCCCGGAGGCGACCGAGACGCCGGAGGCCAGCGAGTCGGCGGAGGCTTCGCCCACCGAAGCTGCTACGTCTACGCCCGTCTCGGGCGGCGGCCTGGTCGGCGTGGAGTACTGCACCGGCTCGTCGACCATCAAGTCCTTCTTCACCATGGTGGCCAACGACCCCAAGGTCACCTTCGCCGTGTACTGCGGCAAGATGCCGTCCGGGTGGGGTGTCAAGCCGCCCGACGGTCTGAACTACGCCACGCCGAGCTCCGGTTCGTGGCTGACCGGCGAGTACCTCAAGAGCGGCGGCGGAAGCGTCATCGTCAAGGAAGGCAAGTACGGCAGCGACATCTGCTCCACCTCGAGCACGGGCACGATTGGCACCGCCAGCTTCGCCTCGATGACGGGCGATCTCCACACGATCCCGGGCGGGTTCGCGATCTGTATCGATCCCGGAACCAAGAACGCCTACGAGATCAGCGGCACCGGCATCAACCAAGCCACG
>Ga0315550_1002989_pt1 | contig 10259 bp, 7 predicted proteins | sample SalMarSW160190MG_2_FD_203100 | JGI IMG/M metagenome (GOLD analysis project Ga0315550, IMG submission 203100) | Salt marsh sediment microbial communities from the Plum Island Ecosystem LTER, Massachusetts, United States - Salt Marsh Sediment SW1601-90 ... | reverse complement strand
GGCCTGACCACCTTCCACCCGCACCGTCCGTTCCCGTCCGTTCCCGCCCGTTCCCGCCCGTTCCCGCCCATGTTCTGGCATCTTCCTCCGTCTCTCGCTACACTCCCCCAGTGGCCATCTTCGACACCACACGGCAACGCGCATCGCTCGTGATCGTCCTCCTGGGGACGGGGATCGCGCTGGCGCTCGCGTCGTACGTCTCGGGACTGATCGGGGCGGCGGTGCTGTACGTCATCTTCGCGCCGCTCCACGATTATCTCGTCAAGTATCTGCGGCCGGCGATCGCGGCGGGACTCGTGACGGCACTCGCCCTCCTCGTGATCGTCTTCCCGGGTGCGTCGCTCGTGACGTTGCTCCTGAGCCAGGCACAGGACATCGCGCACGGGGTCACGAACAGCGCAATGATCGGCAAGATCCAGCATCTGACGATCGCCGGCTACGCCGTCGGCCCACGGCTCGCGACGCTCGGTGACCGGCTGATCTCGATGCTGGGCAGCACGGCGTTCGGACTCATCGGCACGGCCACGCGGCTGGTGCTGAACCTCACGATCGCCTTCTTCGGCCTGTACTACTTGTTGCTCCACCCGGCCAAGACGTGGGAATTCTTCCGCCCCTACATCCCGTTTTCTCAGAGCAACAGCGAGAAGCTCCAAAAGCGCTTCCGGGACGTCACCAACTCGACGCTGATCGGCACCCTCCTGGTGGCGGTGGTCCAGGGCGCCCTGATCGGGCTCACGTTCTTCGCGCTCGGGCTGTCGAATGCCCTGTTCTGGGGGGTGGTGACCGCGGCCGCGTCCATCCTGCCGGTGGTGGGAAGCACGGTGGTGTGGGGGCCAGGCGCGGCGGTGCTCGCGCTCGACAACCGGATCGGGGCGGCGGTCTTCGTGATCTTCGTCGGCGTGGTCGTGATCAGCAGCGTGGACAACTTCATTCGCCCGTTCGTCTACCGGCGGTGGGCGCAGATCCACCCGCTGGTCACCCTGATCGGCGCGTTCGGCGGCGTGAAATATTTCGGGCTTCTCGGCATTTTGATCGGGCCGCTGGCCCTCAGCTACTTCTTCGAGCTCATCCGGATGTACCACGAGGAGTATGTCGAGCCCGCGGCGGCGACGGCGTAAGCCGGCATACCGGGAACTTTTACCACCCTTCGCGTGGTCTAATCGTGAACATGATCCCCCGAGCTTTCCATGAAGCGTAACTCGCGCGCGACGGTCCTCCTCGCGATCGCCGCGGTCGCGGCGCTGCTCACGGCCGTGCCGTTCGAGCGTGCCGAGGCCCAGTACTTCGGACGGAACAAGGTCCAGTACCAGGACTTCAATTTCCGGATTCTGAAGACGCAGCACTTCGACATCTACTACTATCCGGAAGAGCACGTCGCCGCCGAGCTCGTCGGACGGATGGCGGAGCGGTGGTACATGCGCTGGTCGACGATTCTGCACCATCAGCTCTCCGGCCGGCAACCGCTCATCCTGTACGCGAGCGGTCCCCAGTTCGCGCAGACCAACGCGATTTCGGGCCAGCTCGGCGAGGGCACGGGCGGCGTCACCGAGGTGCTCAAGCGCCGGATCGTGCTCCCGGTCGGCGGCAGCCTGGCGGAAACCGACCACGTGGTCGGCCACGAGCTGGTGCACGCCTTCCAGTACGACATCACCGGCCAGGGGCGCGTCTCCACCGGGAACTACCCCGGGGCGCTGCGGCTTCCGCTCTGGTTCATCGAGGGCATGGCCGAGTATCTGCCGTACGGGCCGAAGGACCCGAACACGGCCATGTGGATCCGCGATCAGGCGACCCGCAAGCTCCCGACGATCGAGGATCTCTCGGACGACTACAAGTGGTTCCCGTATCGCTACGGCGAGGCGCTGTGGGCGTACCTCACGGGACGGTACGGCGACGAGATCGTGGGTGAGCTGCTGCGGCGCGCGGGGGCCTCGAACGACCCGGCCGCCGCGATCGAGCGCGCGCTCGGCACGACCCTGAAGGGGCTCTCGGCCTCCTGGCATCGCTCCATTCACGAGGCTTACGATCCGCTGCTCAAGGAGACCGTACCCGTCTCGGATTACGGGAAGGTCATTCTGGGCCAGGGGAAGCCCGGGCACTACAACGTGTCACCGGTCTTGAGCCCGGACGGCAACAAGATCGCGTTCATCTCGTCGCGCGGGCTCTTCTCGATCGACGTGTACATCGCGGACGCGCACACCGGAGCGGTGCTGAAGAAGATCACCAACACCGCCGTCGATCCCCACTTCGAGAGCCTCGAGTTCATCAGCTCGGCGGGTGCCTGGTCGCCCGATGGGAAGTACTTCGTGTTCGCCGGAGTCACCAAGGGGAAATCGGTGCTGTCCATCGTGAACGCGGAGACGGGTGAGCGCGAGCCGGACATCCCGCTTCCCGGCGTCGACGAGGCGTTCACCCCCTCGTGGTCACCCGACGGACGCTCGATCGTCTTCAGCGGCCTGACCGGCGGCTTCACCGATCTGTTCATCTATGATCGCCAGACCAAGTCGCTCGAGCGGCTGACCAACGATCCGTACGCCGATCTACAGCCGACCTGGTCTCCCGACGGCACCGAGATCGCGTTCAGCACGGATCGGTTCACCACCAATCTCGACTCGCTCGCCTACGGCAACCTGCGCGTGGCGCTAATGGACCCGTCGACCAAGCGCATCACCCTCGTCCCAGGCTTCGAGAACGGGAAGAACCTCAATCCGCAGTGGGCGCCGGACGGCAAGTCGCTGTACTTCATCTCCGATCGGAACGGCATCGACAATCTCTACTCGGTGAACGTGCAGGATGGGACGCTGACCCAGCTCACCAACCTGTACGTCGGGATCACGGGGATCACCGCCACGAGCCCCGCCCTCACGGTCGCGTCGAAGACCGGGGCGGTCGCGTTCAGCGTGTACGACAACGGCGGGTATCAGATCTTCGCCGCCTCGACGTCGGCGATGGCCCAGGGGACGCCGGTCCGGCCGAAGTTCGCGTCCGTCGACCCCGCGTTGCTCCCGCCCATCGGGCGCGCGCCGTCGACGCTCACGTCACTACTCGCCGATCAAACGGCCGGACTCCCCGACACCGTCGAGTTCAAGGCGGCGAACTACCACTCCTCGCTCTCGCTCGACTACGTCTCGCAACCGAGCCTCTTGCTGGGCTCGGACCGGTTCGGGACGTATATCGGCGGTGGCGCGGCGCTCTACTGGAGCGACATGCTGGGGAACCACAACCTGGCCACGATGCTCCAGGTGAACGGTACGCTCAAGGACGTCGCCGGGGTCGTGCAGTACGTGAATCTCACGCATCGCTTGAACTGGGGGGTGGTGGCCCAGCAGATCCCGTATCTCCTCACGTACTACAACGCCGGGATCGTCTCCGATACGTCGGGGAACCCGTACTACGTCGAGCAGCTCGAGAAATTCCGCCAGACCGATCGGCAGCTCGGCGGGCTCGTCTCCTATCCGTTCAACCAGGTGGAACGGCTGGAATTTCAGACCGGGCTCCAGAACATCACGTTCGATCACACGCTCGAGCAGATCGTCACCGACTACTACACGGGGCAGACGGTCAGCGACACGACGTTCAATATCGGCACGTACAAGGCGCTCAACCTGGCCACGACGAGCGCCGCGCTGGTCTATGACGACGCGTTCTACGGGGCCACGGGACCCATCCTGGGCCGGCGGTTCCGGTTCGAGCTCTCGCCCGTGCTCGGCTCGCTCGACATGCTGAACGTCACGGCCGACTTCCGGCAGTACTGGATGCCGGTGCGGCCGTTCACGGTCGCGCTGCGCCTGCTGCACTACGGGCGGTACTTCGGCCAGTCGCAGGATCAGCGTCTGACGCCGCTCTTCCTCGGCTACCCGGATCTCGTCCCAGGCTATCAGGACGGCTCGTTCAGCGCGAACGAGTGCGTCCCCAAGCCCGGCGACTCCTGTCCGATCGTGACCCAGCTGTTGGGGTCCCGCATCGCCGTGGCGAACCTCGAGCTCCGCTTCCCGCTGCTCGGGGTGCTCGGGGTGGGAAGCGGATACTACGGTGCCTTCCCGATCGAGGCGGGGTTCTTCGGCGCGTCCGGACTCGCCTGGGGATACCTCGGGCAGACCGCGAACCAGCCCTGGTTCGTCTCGGGCGGCACGCGGAAGCCCGTCTATAGCGCGGGCGCTCTCATCCGACTAAATCTCTTCGGGTTCGCCGTGATCCAGGTGGATTACGCCCGGGCGTTCAACCGGCACAAGGGGCTGTGGGAATTCAGCTTCACCCCCGGCTTCTGATTCGGTTGCCGAGGAGGTCGATGATGTCGTCAGCACGCGTCGCCGCGGCGTTCGTCGTCGCGACTCTCGCCGCGGGCGCGCCCGCGTTGTCCGCGCAGGGCTTCGAGGGCACGGTGCACACGCGCGCCGTCACCGTATCGCGGGACAAGCTCTCCCAGATGGGACTCACGACGCCGGAGGCGGTTCTCGCGCTCTCGGTGGACTCCCTCTTCGCCGGCTCGCACGAAGAAGAGGGCGTCGTCCACGTCACGTCCACCTACTACCTCGCGCCGGGCAAGATCTCCGCGCAGTCGGCCTCGGCCGACACGACCGAACCGTCGAACTACATGATCATGGACGCCGACGCCGGCACCATGGACGTCGTGATGCCGCTGCAGAAGGTGTACGTCGAGTGGACGGCGGACGACTTCAAGAAGTTGCAGGCCCACCAGCAGCAGCCGCACGACACGACGACGACCCCCATTACGGTCACGGCCCTCCACAGGACCGCCGTGGTCAACGGATTCACGTGTTCGCTCTATCGCGCGGAGAGCGCCGAGCACGCCGACGGCAGCGGCCGGGAGATCGTCGTGGGCTGCCTCTCGTCGGAGCACAAGGACGTGTCCCAGGCGCTGAAGAAACTCCTCGAGGGGATGAGCAAGCTCGCGGGAGCGAGCGAGGGCGGCCAGAGCGCCGCCGCGGTACTCGCGCAACACGGCCTACCGATCCGCATTCAGACGATCTCGGTTTCCAGCGGGACGATCTCGAGCGATTACGACGTGGAAGACATCGTGGCCGTGACGCCGGGACACGTTCCCGCCGAGCGCTTCACGCCGCCGGCGGGGTTCACGAAGACGTCGATGGCGGATCTGATCAAGCAGGAGACGGGGCAGGACCACTGAGTTGGAAACGGGCGGGAACGGGCGGGAACGGGCGGGAACAGGCGGCAAGAGGGGCGGTGACTCATTCGGTCTCCCGCCCCCTCCTGCCGATACCGCCCTCGACCGCCCTCGACCGCCCTGTACCGCCCGTTACCGCCCTATTTCCGAATCGCCTCCACCGAGATACTGATCTTCACGTCGTCCCCGAGCAGCAGCCCGCCGCCCTCCACCATCCGATTCCAGGTGACGCCCCAGTCGTTGCGGTTGATGGTGGTGGAGGCCTCGAAGCCGATGCGATCGCCGTCGGTGGAGCGCATCAAGCCCGTGAAGTCACCTTCGAGCACCACCGCCTTCGTGCTGTCCCGGATCGTCAGGTTGCCGTAGATCTTGAGCTGGTCGCCCGTGGCCTCGACCTTCGTGCTCTTGAAGGTGAGGGTCGGGTACTTGTCCACCTCGAAGAAGTGCGCCGACCGCAGATCCTCGTCGCGCCGATCGTTGTCGGTGAAGATACTCGCCGCCTGGATCGTGACGTCCACCGACCCCTGCGCCCACTTCCCCGAATCCGTCTGGATGGTCCCGCTCCAGTCACGGAACGTGCCGTGAACCCGGCCGATGAGATGGCGGATGCTGAACGAGATATTCGAGTGCGCGGGATCGATCTGCCACTGCGTGAGCTGCACTGAATCCCGGACGGCGACGGGGCCCGCGGCGGGCCCCGCGCCGGACGCGGCATGCTGGAGGGGCGCCGCACCGGCGATCAGCAGGAGCAATGATACGACCATCGAGATCCTCAGCCAGGAGTCTGAGGTCGAAAGATAACAGGCTGTCGGTCGCCTACTCGCGTCGGGCCAGCGTCACACTGCCATTCGTGGTCTTGACGCGGATGGTCTTCCCGCCGTTGCCGAGATCGGCCGTGAGCCCCCGGTGCATGCGGCCCTGCACCGTGACCGGAAACCGCAGGTCGAGCCCGCCGTTCACGGTCCCGGTCTCGAGGTGCGCCGAGTAGTCCACCGGAACGGTCAGGCGCACGCCGCCGTTGGTGGTCGTCACGTCGAGCCCGTCCCCCGACCACGCCGTGCCCGCGAGGGCCACCGACACGCCGCCGTTCACCGTGCGCCCGCGCACGTCGCCGGCGAGATCCGTGAGGTGCACCCCACCGTTCGTCGTGCGGAATGCGATGTCTCCGTCGATCCCCTGGACGCGGATCCCGCCGTTCGTCGAATGCAGATCGAGGTCGGTGCGGCGTGGTGCGTAAACCTCGAAGCTGACCGACCATCCCCGGTTGCCGTGCGCGTCGGGGCCATCGGTACGGAACCGGCTGCCGTCCATCCGGACGTGCACGTCGCCGGCCATGGCGTGCGCGGCGGCGTCCGTACGCTCCCGCGTACGCACGATCGCACGCACCTGCGTCGCATTGCGGTTCCAGGCGATGACGCGAATCCCGCCGTTCGGCGCCGCGTCGATCCCGAGCGTGCCCGAGACCGCGGGCAGCGTGTACTGACGGACCTCGCAGTATTCACGCATCTCGTTGTGAGAGCGGGATGCGCACGCGCTGTCGTTGGGGATGATGGTGGGCTGCTGGGCGAAGGCCGGGAGCGCCAGGACGGCCAGGCCGGCCGCGGCAAGGGACATCGGGCGGATGGGATGCTGGGACATCGAAATTCCTCCGGTCGTGTTCTCCAGCTTAGACGAGTCAAACCGCGAAATAGTTTGAGCGGGGTCGGACCGCCCGTGCTCCTTGCTCCTTGCTCCTCCGGCAGATAGAGTCCCCCCCATGTCCATCGCACGCAGTGTGCTCCTCTGGGGCTCCCGGAACCGCTGGCTCGCCGAGCAGGCGAGCCGCCGCGCCTTCGTGCGGCGGGCCGTGAAGCGATTCATGCCCGGCGAGAACCTCGAAGCGGCACTCGGGGCCGCGCAGACGTTGGCGACGTCTGGGATCGGCAGCGTGCTCACCGAGCTCGGAGAAAACGTGACGACGCTCGGAGATGCCAAGGCCGTCACCGACCACTACGTGATGGTGCTCGGCCACATTGCCGAGCGGAAGCTGCCGGCACAGATCTCGATCAAGCTCACGCACATGGGTCTCGATCTCGACCCCGAGGCGGCGCGGCGCGACACCGTCCGGCTCGCGCGGATCGCCGCGGCGACGGGGGAGACGGTCTGGATCGACATGGAGGATTCGAGCTACACCGACGCCACGCTCGACCTGTACCGTCGCGTACGGGAGACCGAGCCAAACGTCGGGCTCTGTCTCCAAGCCTATCTGTACCGCACCGCGAAGGATCTCGAGACATTGCTCCCGCTCACGCCCCGCATCCGGCTGGTCAAGGGGGCGTACAACGAGCCGGGGACGGTCGCCTTCCCCAAGAAGCGTGACGTGGACGCCAATTACCTCGCCCTCGCCGGTGTCCTGCTCGAGCATGCCCGCGAGGCGTCGCCCGTCTTCGGCACGCACGACGTGCGCATCGTGGGCGAGATCGGCCGCCTCGCCGACGAGCGGCAGCTGCCGGCGGACGCCTACGAGATCCACATGCTCTACGGGATCGGTCGGGCTGAGCAGACCGCGCTCGCCGCCGCCGGCCGCCGGGTGCGTGTCCTGATCAGCTACGGCGGCGCGTGGTTCCCGTGGTACATGCGCCGGCTCGCCGAGCGCCCGGCGAACGTGTGGTTCGTGATGAGGAGTCTGGTGAAATAGGCGGGAATGGGCGGTACCAGACGGCAATGGGCGGAAGACGCGCCCCCCCCTGACACCTCCCGTTTCCGCCATCTACCGCCTGTTCCCGCCCGCTACCGACTAGGTTTCGCCATGCCCCCCCGCTGCCCGCTCTGCACCGCGTCCGATGTCGTTCCGATCGTCTACGGGCTCCCGGATGAAGCGCTCGCCAAGCGCGCCGAGCGCGGCGAAGTCTCGCTCGGTGGATGCTTCGTCCACGGTGACAACCCGACGTGGCACTGCAAGAAATGCGGCTACGAGTTCGGGAACGAACCCAACGCCTGATCTTCATTCTGCCGCTCCCGCCGCTGCTGCCACTGTGCCACTGTGCCACTCTGCCCATATCTTCTAGTCCATGCCCACCCGCCTCTCACCGTCCGACCTCTACACGCTGCACAGCCCGTCGAGGTGCGAGCTCCGGGTCTGGCTCCTCGCGCATGGTGAGGTGCCCGCCCCGCCCGGAGCGTTCGAGAGGATGATGGAGGACATCGGGCGAAAGCATGAGCGGCACCATCTCGATGCACTCGGCCCGGAAGTGATCTCATTCCAGGGGCTTCCCCGCGCGGAGCGCGAGCGCCTCACGCGACAGGCGGTCGCGGATGGAGCACTCGCCATCTACCAGCCGGCGCTCCGTGCGGAGGTCGAGCTCGACGGAGAACGCATCGAGGTGGTGGGAGACCCCGATTTCCTGATCCGTACTGAAGAGGGCTATCTGGTGCGGGACGCCAAGATCGCCCGCGAGATCACGGAGAAGGATCATCCCGAAATCTTCCGGCAGCTCGCGCTGTACGGCTGGCTCTACGAGCGGACGTTCGAGGTCCCTCCCACCGCGCTCGAGGTCTACGCCGGCACCGAGGAGATCGTCCCGCTCCCGTACGACGGGGCCGCCACGGCCCTTCACGAGCTGGCCCTGATTCGTGCGCTCCGCGAGCTCCCGACCGAACCGTACGAGCCCGTCGGCTGGAGCAAGTGTCACGACTGCGGCTTCAAGGGCCATTGCTGGCCTCGTGCCGTGAGCCGGGACGACGTGTCCCTCGTCGTCGGCGTGGATCAGGGGCTCGCGCGCCGACTCTACGACGACGGGGTCCGCACGATCGCGGCACTCGGCGAGCGCTTCGATTCCGGCACGCTGGCCGAGCTCAAGCGCCCGTGGGGCGCGCGCGAGCAGCGGGTCGGCAAGACCAAGGCGCCTGCCATCCTCCGCAGCGCCGAGGCGCTGCGCGACCAGCGTGAGATCCTCGTCGCGCCGCCTGCGTTTCCCGAGTGCCCGAACTACGTGATGTTCGATCTCGAGGGACTCCAGGCCATCCTCAGCAATCCCGAGATCATCTATCTCTGGGGCCTGCAGGTGTTCGGCGAGCAAACGGGCGCATTTCAGGCGGCGGTGCTCGAACCGGGCGACACCGACGACGAGGGATGCTGGCGACAATTTCTGACGTACGCGCGCGCCGTACGCACGGAGCATGGCGAGGACATCCCGTGGGTGCACTGGGCGAGCTATGAGAAGACGCACGTCACCGCCTACATCGAGCGATGGGGCGATCCCGACGGGACGGCGCAGTGGGTGCTGAGCCGGCTCGTGGATGCGCTCCCGATCACGCAGAACGCGATCGCGTTACCGCTCTACAGCTACAGTCTCAAGGAGATCGAGAAGTATCTGGGCTACGAGCGTTCGCAGGAGGAATTCGGCGGCACGTGGGCGATGGTGAAGTACATCGAGGCGGCAGAGAGCGGCGATCCCGCGGCGCGCCAGGCACTGATGCGGGAGATCGTCAAGTACAACCGGGAAGATCTGGAAGCGATGTGGGCGGTGGTGGAGTGGCTGAGAGAACGGGCGGGTACAGGCGGTAACGGGCGGTAGCAGGCGGGAACAGGCGGTCATGGGCGGCAGCGAGCGGGAACAGGCGGGAGGGAGCCCGCGCCATGCTCGCCCGTTGCCACCCTCTTCCGGCCGCTACCGCCTGTTCCCGCCCGTTACCGCCTGAAATTCTCCACGTCGAACCGCAACCCCACCACGCCGTCCGTCTTGCTCACCTGAGATCCGAGATCGGTGAACTCGGCGTGCCGTCCGCCGAGGAGCTCCGCCTTTACCGAGCTGTTGCTGAAGAGCTTGTAGTAGCCGATGGCGTACCGCGTGGCACCGGGCGGCACGCGGCAGTTGCACGGTGTTTCCGCGGTGAAGCCCGCGTTCACGACGATATCGAGATATCGCGGCGTGCTGTTGGTGATCAGCGGGGCGAAGTAGGTCCCGTTCGTCGACACCGCCTCGGCGGCGCGTTCCATCTTCCCGCTGGGGTGCTCGATGTTGACCGTCCCATCCATCTCCTGCCCCATCGGCTCGCCACGCTCGTTGGTGGGACGGACGAGTGACCAGTGAAACGCTACGGCATGCCCGCGGCGGAGCTTCACCGTGACGGTCTG
>Ga0315550_1002988_pt1 | contig 10260 bp, 11 predicted proteins | sample SalMarSW160190MG_2_FD_203100 | JGI IMG/M metagenome (GOLD analysis project Ga0315550, IMG submission 203100) | Salt marsh sediment microbial communities from the Plum Island Ecosystem LTER, Massachusetts, United States - Salt Marsh Sediment SW1601-90 ... | reverse complement strand
CAGGAAAGTATCCCGCATTGTTTTATGAAAAAACTTTGCAGAAGGCAGAACCTAGACAGTTGAATGCATTAATAGACATTATTGAGCATCGATTGAATACTGCAGCGCAGTTTGAGGGCTTCAAGTACACTGTTCCTGTTTCAGACGTCAACATGGGCAACCCCGAGAGCATATACAAAAAATTGGGAAAGATGACAGACAAGTTGCACAGTCAACTCATGTTGGCGGAAAAGATCGAAGCTGTCGACGCTGACATAGTGGCTAAGAAGGTTCTGACCACACATTTTGTCCGCGACATAGCTGGCAACCTAAGAGCTTTTACCACTCAAAAATTTCGTTGCAAAGCCTGTAACAAAAAATTCAGAAGACTGCCGCTTCTCGGCAAGTGTCCAGCCTGCGGAGGTGAATTGACTCTTACAGTCTATCGTGGGGGGATCGAAAAATATTTGCCAGCGGCGTTCAACCTCGTTAAAAAGTATGGTCTCTCGGAGTATTATGCTCAACGACTCTCAATTGTGGAAGAAGAAATCATAACCTTGTTTGAAGGCAAGAAACCTCGACAAATCAGTCTCGCAGCTTTCGTGACTTAGGCATCACCAGTGGAAACCTTTTTTGTCTCAACACCGAAGATATATTGAAGGCACATGTTCAAGATAGCCCATAATCCCAAAGCTTTCCTAACCCTAAAAAGGAACGTTCAACCAGGCTTGTCGGCTAGGACACAAATAATATCTAGCCTTGAGAAGAGGACTTATGTTGCCAAAAACATTTCCAAAGAAACAGGGCTTAGCTATGCAACTGTTCTTTATCACCTTCATCTTCTTGAAGCAGAAAAAATTCTAAGCCGCAGAGGCAGGCGGTCCTATGTTTGGGAATTAACTGGTGCGGGGCAACAACGATTGGTAGGTGGGAAAGAAGCTAAAAGGGACATTCGCAAGGGGTTAGTCCGCACTTAGGGCACTTGTTATCGTACTTTGAAAGTGCTGCCTTCTCTAAGTCAATGTTGACAACGTTTGCCAGAGAAGCCAACCAAGCGAAAACATCAGCGAATTCGTTCTCTATAGCTTTGGTGTCGTTTTCGTTTAGGGCTTCTCTTAGCTCCTCCACTTCATCCACAAGCCAGTCTAATGTTCCATCTGTTCCTCGCTCAGAGTCTCTGTGAAAATATATTCGCTTCATCATGTTTTGAAATTCGTTGATGTGCATTTTCTTGTCTTCCTCACAAACTACGTGTTGATTTCTGTCATATCGTCGAATCTAATAAGCTCTTCCAGCCTTTTTCTGTATGTGCAGTTATGAAACAGGGATGCCATTACGTGATATTTATCCGTTAAATGTTGTATGAGTTCCTTTATCTTCGTCTATATCCTTCTATGCATCCCTGTTTTATTTGCTCTACCAAATGAGTGATCTCCGGCAATGTCTCCTCAGGTTTTTCTAGATTCTTCTCGTAAATCTTAGCGTAACAGCTTCCAGCTATTGCGCCGTCAGCTCCGGCTGCAACTACATTTGAAGCTTGCTGCCTGTTTGAGATGCCGAAGCCTGCTAACAGAGGCATATCAGTGTGGCGTCTAACTCTTTTGACCAGTTTCAGGGTGGAATCAGCTAGGCTTTGTCTTACTCCTGTAACGCCTTCAACGTTTATGATATAAAGAAAGCCTGATGCAATGTCTGTGATTTTCTTCAGCCTGTCTTCAGTTGTTGTTGGAGCTATCTGAAATATGATGTGCACGCCGCTTTTTTTTCCTTCAGCTAACAGAACATCCGCCTCTTCAACTGGAATGTTGGGAACAATTATCGCTTGAGCACCCGCTTCCCTTATTCTATTCAAGAAGTTTCCTACACCAGCGACATAAGGGATGTTATAGTAAGTCGTTACCACAATCGGATTTTCTACACCCCTCTCTCTCAGCTTCTTTATACCTTGGATGCACTTGGTGGGGGTCACGCCGTTCTCCAACGCCCTCTCACATACCGCTTGAAAGGTTGGTCCATCCGCAGTTGGATCAGAGAATGGAATTCCGAACTCGAGGATGTCTGCGCCGTTTTCAACCAGTGTTTCGATCAGTCTAAGGGAAAACTCTTCGTGGGGATCCCCAAAGTAAACATGGGGCATGTGAGCACCCTCTCCTCTATTTTTTAGTTCTTGGAATTTGTCTTCAAGATTCATGGAAATACCTCATAATAACTTCGAGGTCCTTATCGCCTCTTCCAGAATAGTTCAGAACAACAAGTTCCTCTTCGTCAAACTCTTCCCTGTGATTCACCATATAGGCGATAGCATGAGCGGTTTCAAGAGCCGGTATCAACCCCTCAGTTCTGCACATGACTTTAACCGCTTCAAACACCTCCTTATCAAAAGCGTAGTGAGCCTCCATCCTTCCACTTTCAGCTAGAAATGATATTTCGGGACCTCTTCCAGGATAGTTGAGACCCGCAGCCCTTGTCTTTGACGGCTTTATTTGTCCATCTTCATCTTGCATAATTTGCATTAGGGCGCCATGCAGAATCCCAGGCTTCCCTATCTGGAAAGCAGCAGCATTGTTATCGGATTCTAGGCTTTCGCCTCCGCCCTCAACAAAGACGAGCTTGACATCTTTATCTTCAATGAATGGTCTGAATGCTCCCAGAGCATTGCTTCCTCCGCTGCCGCAAGCCACCATCGTATCTGGCAGTCTGCCTTCTTTTTCTAGTATCTGCTCTTTGATTTCCTTTCCGATTACGCTCTGAAATGTTGCAACAATCTCTGGAAATGGATGGGGACCCACAGTTGATCCCATAAGATAATGGGTGGTTTGTGAACAGGCTGTCCATTTTCTCAAAGTGTCAGAAACAGCATCCTTTAGAACTCCCATCCCGATGTCGACAGGAGTTACTTTTGCTCCCAGCAGTTTCATCCGTTTTACGTTACTCGCCTGCCTCTTAATGTCCTTCACGCCCATGAAGACCTCTGTCTCTAACTCGCACACGTTGCCTGCCATGGCTGTTGCAAGTCCATGCTGCCCTGCTGCAGTCTCTGTGATCAACCGTGACTTTCCCATTTCCTTTGTCAAAAGCGCCTGACCTAACGCGTTGTTGAGTTTATGTGAGCCTCCACACACTAAATCTTCCCTTTTGAGGTAAACTTTGCATCCGATGAGCTTGCTGAAGTTCTTTGCGTAGTAGAGTGGGGTTGGTCTTCCAGCATAATCTCTCAGTAATCCGTTAAGCTTCGTTTGGAATTCAAAGGTTGGGTAATGCTTTTCGAAAGCTGCTTCCAACTCGATGAGAATCGGCATCAAGACCTCGTTTATGTACTGTCCGCCAAACTTCCCGAATTTTCCTTTTTTCACATTAACACACCTGCTTAATTGTCTGGTAACTTGATCTCCTTTGCATTTTCAACAAAAGCCCGAATCTTCTCATGATCCTTAACTGCTGGTCGGAGTTCAACGCCGCTAGCAACATCGACAGCGTAGGGTTGAACCGTGAGAATGGCTTCTTTGACATTTTCAGGCTTCAATCCTCCTGCCAAGATTACTGGAAGGGGTGCAACAGCTTCCTTGATCTGCCTGCTTAACGTCCAGTCATGAACCCTGCCTGTTCCACCGTATTGACCCTTAGTGAAGGAATCCAAAAGGACCGCATCAAAAGTTTTTAAATCCTCTATGACTGTTTCTTTCAGAGCATCTTTTGTTACGTAAACGGTTTTTATCAGGCGGGTGTCTTTTATCCTCTCACGAATTTCTGAAGCAACAAAATTCTTTTTTCCATGAATCTGGATAGCTGTCGGCTTTAACCCTTCACAGATTTCAACAAGCCCATTGATGTTCTGAGGCGCCATAACCACCACACTGTCAACGAAGATTGGCACCTGACGCAGCAGCCTCTCAGCCCTTTCTAACGTCAGATTTCTTGGCGATGAGGGAACCCCCACGAGAAACCCGACAGCATCCGCTCCGGCAGCAACAGCAACGGCTAAGTCTTCTTCTCTGGTTATTCCACAGATTTTTACTCTGACGCTTCTCAATGGGCAGTAACAAACTCCTTAACCTTTTTTTCGATGTTGTCCGCCATCATGATTGATGACCCGATTAAAAAAGCTTGAGCACCACATCTGCGGAGAAAAAGTAGGTCTGCAGGGGTCATCACTCCGCTTTCGCTAACAACAATCTTCTCGTGGGTGCCATATCTTTTCAGGATTCTCTCCGTCATTTTAATGTCAACTTTAAGCGTTCGTAGGTCTCGATTGTTGATTCCAACCAGATCTGCATCGGTTTCTATGGCTGATTGGAACTCGTTTTCGTTGTGGGTTTCCAGCAGCACCTCAAGATTTCTGGCGTGCGCCTGCGAAATCATCTCTTCAAGGCTACGTTCGCAATATTTCCGTTCGAAAAGGGCTTCTATCAGAAGAATAGCGTTGGCGCCGATTTTTGATGCGGTTTCAAGTTGTATTGGGTTGATGATTATGTCTTTCATGAGGATTGGAAGCTTCACTGCCTTTCTGACTTTTGCTAGGTAATTAATGGAGCCGCTGAAATGTTTTGGTTCTGTCAGAACTGATATTCCTGTTGCCCCGCCGTTTTCCATGGCTACTGCAACTTTCTCTGGATCAAAGCTTTTTCTGATGGTTCCTCTGGAGGGTGATGCGGCTTTAACCTCTGTGATTACTGCGTTTTTCTTGTTTTCAATAATCGCCTTTCTGAGGCTAACGGAAGAGAATGTGTCCTGAGTTGAAACTTCGTAGTAGCCTTCAGTGACGGTTTCTTTGGCATCCCGTGCTAGTGTATCAAGAAAATCAGGCATGTTCCGTCTCCAACTGTTCAAGCTTTGATAGGTTTCCGTGGGAGAATTTGATTAGTTCCTTGAGTTTCCTGTAGGCGGCGCCGCTTTCAATTGATTCGTGGGCTACTTCTATTCCATAACCGAAATCTTCAGCTTTGCCCGCTGCGATAATGGCTGCAGCTCCGTTGACTTGAACTATTTCCCTTCGCGGATCATCCACGTCACAGCAACCATGCAAGATTTTGAATGTAATTCCGGCGCTTTCATTCGGCGTGGTTCCTTTGATTTCCTCTATTTTCGCCAGTTTGACGCCGAAATCTTTTGGACTCATCTCCCTTGTTGTAACCTCATCCCTTCTTAACCATGAAATAACCGTCTTTCCAATGGTGGATATCTCATCTAACCCATCTAAACCATGGACAACCATCGCTTCTTCGCAACCAAGACTCTTCAGAGAATAGGCTAGAGGCTCCGTTAATCTAGGATCATAAACTCCCAGCAGTTGGGCGTTGGCATCCGCCGGGTTCGTCAGGGGACCAAGAACATTGAATACGGTTCTGATTCCCACCTCTCTTCTTGGACCAATAGCATGTTTCATGGCTGGATGAAACGCAGGAGCAAACATGAAACCCACACCAACCTCTTCGATAGCCTCCTCAACGTCCTCAGGTGTCATTTTAAGGTTAAGCCCAAGCCTCTCCAGAACATCGGCGCTGCCGCATTTGCTGGTGACTGACCTGTTTCCATGCTTAGCCACTGCAATATCTGCTCCAGCAACAACAAAAGCCGCGGTGGTGCTGATGTTGAATGTTTTAATTCTGTCTCCTCCGGTTCCGCAAGTGTCAACTAGCCTTCCCTTTACGCTGGGATGAATTCGGTGACAACATTCCTTCATAACTGCGGTGAAAGCTGTAATCTCGTCAGCAGTCTCACCCTTCATTCTTAGAGCGGTCAAGAATGCGCCTATTTGGGCGTTTGTTGCTGAGCCAGACATGATTTCTTTCATGCTTGCCGTAGACTCTTCGTAAGTTAAGTCGGCGCCATTAACCAGTTTTCGTATGCTTTCCTTGATCACCAATCATCACCTAACTTCAAGAAAATTTTTGATTATCTTTTTTCCGTCCTCACATAATATGGATTCGGGATGAAATTGCACGCCTTCAATGGGATAGGTCCTGTGACGGACTCCCATAATCTCGCCATCGTCAGCAGATTCAGCTGTTATCTTGAGGCATGAAGGAATAGAACTTCTGTCTCCAACAAGAGAATGATACCGTGTTGCCGTGAACGGATTTTTAACCCCCTCAAAAACGCCCTTTCCATCGTGTTCTATCATGCTAGTTTTTCCATGCATCAGCCGCTTTGCCTGCACGATTTTTCCACCGAACACATAAATTATCCCCTGATTCCCCAAGCAAACTCCTAATGTGGGTATATTACAGCTCATCTGCTGCAGAATGGTGGAGCAAACTCCGAAGTAGCGTGTTTCTTCGGGTGTGCCTGGGCCTGGAGAAATGACTATGCGCTGGGGTTTCAGTTGCATAGCTTGTTTAAGGTTTATTTGGTTGTTTCTATAAACAACGGGGTCTCCTCCGAGTTCTCCAATGTATTGGACAAGATTGTAGACGAACGAGTCATAATTGTCGATAACCAACACTTTCATTCTTTTCCACTTCCTGAAACTTCTAACGCTTTGATTAACGCCTGAGCTTTCTGCTCTGTTTCGAACCATTCTCTCTCCGGATCAGAATCAGCCACTATACCCGCTCCCACCTGAATGTGCGCTTTGTTTCCATTGGCAATGAGGGTTCTGATGTTGATGGCGAAATCTGCATTTCCGTTGTAGGAGAAGTATCCTACAGCTCCAGCGTATGGTCCCCTTCTTGTCGGCTCAAGTTCTTCGATTATCTCCATTGCCCGGACCTTGGGGGCTCCTGAGACTGTGCCGGCTGGAAAAACGGCTCTCAGCGCGTCGTAACAGTCACATTCGTCTCTGAGGTCGCCGACAACTCGTGAAACGATATGCTGTACGTGACTGTATTGATGCACCTTCATGAATTCTGGGAGGTGAACGCTTCCAAACTTTGACACTTTTCCAATGTCGTTTCTGCCCAAATCCACCAGCATCACATGCTCAGCCCGTTCCTTGGGGTCTGACAGCAGCTCTTCGGTCAGTCGTTTGTTTTCGATGGGATTTTTTACGTGAGGTCTTGTGCCTGCTATTGGAAAAGTTTCAACGACCCTGTTTTCGACTCTTACAAGCATCTCAGGGCTTGATCCAACTATCTGATGTTCACCAGATTTCAGAAAGTACATGTACGGTGATGGATTTATCTCTCTGAGGTTGCGATAGAAACCAACCAAGTCACCTCTAATCTGAAAATCGTAACGTTTGGAGAGAACAACTTGAAAAATGTCGCCAGCGGTCACGTATTCTTTCGCTTTCTCTACGGCTCTCTCAAACCGCTCCTTAGTTATGTTGACTTTCAGTTGCTTATGGGATAAACCTTCATGATCGTCTGGTTCTTGTAGTAGTTTATCGATTTCTGCTAGTCGGTTTTCGTTTAAGTGATAATAGAATACTTGCTTGTTTCTGTGGTCATAAACGACGCCGTCATCGAAAACGCCAACCTCAATGTCAGGGAAGTTTTGGTCGTCGAGTGCGCTTTCAGGCAGTTTTTCCCAGCATCGAACCGCATCGTAGGAAATATATCCTACAGCTCCGCCGACGAATCTTTGCTCCTTAAAACCAGGTCGGTTTTTGAGTGTTTTTTGGATTACAGCCAATGGTTCGTTGACTTTTTTTTTCTCTTCTTCGCCGGTTCTTTCGTTACGGATAACCGCTTCTCCATTCTTGATTATGATTGTTAAAGTTGGGTCGAATCCTATGAATGAGTATTGTGACAGTTTCTTTGGGCCTTCAATTGACTCGAGAATATATGCGTTTTCGTAGTTGTTGTAGAGTTTCGAGAAGATTTCTAGAGGCGGTTTTTCAAAGGAGAGTTTTCTAATCTTCAACTGGTGAGTAAATTTAGGGATCATTGGTGTTGTCGATCTCTGAATGCCAAACATTATCCCTCATGTTGCAACTCTCCCAAGGAACACTGTTAGACTATAACGTTATATTTAAACCTTCTGAGTATAAAAATGTGCTTTAGCCTTTTTTAAACACCCTTGGACAAAAAGAACTAGGATAGCCCTATTGTTGTTAGAAGAACTAGACGGAACTATCAACATCTTTTCTAGCCTCATAAAAACAAGTCCAGCTCTGAAACCAGATGCGTAACTTTAATTAACATCTCGTGAAATTGTATGAACTGATCGTCATGAGTGTTCGGAAGAAAAAAAAGAAAGACGGCGCACGGATGCCCGCTCAAGGCGCTGGGCTTCTGAGATTCTTTGAAGAGGACACCATGGGCGTTAAGGTTAAACCTGAATTAGCTGTTGTCTTAGCCGTAGCCCTTGTAGTAGCCAGCATTTTGGCAACGGTCTTTTTCTGATTGATTCTACTTTTCATGCAGAACTTCGATGCGTTGAACAGCGCTTAGGTTAACAAAAACTTCGCTTCTGTCTTCTCTGCTTACAATCTGCGGCACAGGCTGAGCTATCGTAGACCGCAACGTCACAACTTCAGCGTCAGAAAGCCAGATTCCCGGAGGTTCTCTGGTTACAGCGGCTAAGGTTCCTTCAAATCCGTAAGAAGGGTCCAAAATCGCAACCATTTTTCGCCCAACATGCCGCTCAAGAATCTGAAACACTGAAGGAGGAGGAAGTCCGGCGTTTGACATAGCCCTTCAATTTACTTTGAATTTGGCATAAAAGCTTTTACGCCCCAAAATTATGATTTTAAACATGTTTTTTGGGGTTTGCCTCCGATACTGGTGTCCAATTTGGCAATCTTTATTCATAAAAGTGTCAATAGATTTTTCCTGATATAATCCCAATTATGTAAAAACGGTTCTATGTTACGTTTTTCGCGGCACATTTAAGTAGACCTAAGGAGGCAGAAGTATAACATTAATATTTTTGAGCGTTTTCTAGAATGATAATGGCAGAGAGGCGTCAATTTGACCAACGATTCAACGGATAAATACATTGACAAGGTTGTGAAGCGATATTCCAAACTGTTTGGGCTTCCCTCCCAAAGCAAAATCACCGTTTATCTTGCAGTCCTGTCTCTGCACGGCGGAATCCTATCCATACTGCCTTTGAATCTTTCTCTCGAAAACTTTGTTGTTGGTTTAGGCTTCGGCGCAAGTTTTCTCATCCTAACCTTACTTTCAGACTTTATAATCAGCCGCAGTTCCATGAAAAACGCCCTGATTTTCAATTTGAGACGCTGCTCCGCTCTCTCTTTCTTCTCCTCTCTCGTATGGTTTGGCGTGCTTCTTCTCGGCAGCTTAATTAGCGGTCTTCTTGGAGCTCCAGAACTTTGGATCAGATTTTTCTTTTTGGGTTTCAGTGGAGCCCTGATACTTCGTCTGTTAGTTCTTTCCGTTACCTCCTTCGCAGGATTTGGAGGAACCCTTTTCTCTTCTCTCTTACAGCCCGCCTTAGTTGCGCTTTCCATCTTTTTTATGGGCTCTGCAATTGGGTATACTCTAGAGATGCAAGTTCTCATTTTTGCCTTAACTTCTGTTTCTGTGGCTCTCTTGACCGTGTTTGCTTTCAAATACTTCATGGATCGCGTAGGCACGGGAAGCCTTGGTATCGCCTCTTCTGTCCTCTTCAAAGCCTTCTTAGCCAACTGGACAGAGGATCTTATCGCACCCATGGAGACCTTCTTTGAGAAGCTCGGCAACAAACAAGACGTCAAAGTTTCTTTGTTAACCTTTAGAACTGACGAAAAGATAAAGTCGGTGATTGTTGTTCCAGCCCTGCATCCGGGTCCATTCAAGAACCTTGGAAGCAGCCTCCTCCCATCTTTGATTCAAACGAGCATGCAAAACAAGTTTGATTGCGTTGTTTCTGCCCCTCACGGCTTAGTAGGTCACGAATTAGATGTTTCCACACAGTCTGAAAACCAAAGAGTTGTACAGAGCATACTTGGATTCATGGGCTCCTCATCCACATATTCTAAAGCCACCCCCATGGTGCGAACCGAAAGCGCTGATGCAAAAGCTAGTTGCCAAATATTCGGAGACTGCGCTTTTCTAACGTTAACCACAGCGCCGAAAACTATTGAAGACCTTCCCCCAGAACTGAATTCCTTAATTGTCAGCGAAGCTGAAAAACGGGGGCTTTCCGCTCTTGCAATCGACGCCCATAACAGCATGGGTGGTTCATTCGACCGAGATTCTGCTGTTAAATCCTTCAGTGAAGCTTCTGTGGATTGCCTCGAAAAAGCGCTGAAATGTAACAATTCATCCTTCAAAGTGGGGGCGGCAACTGTTGTACCCCAAGAGTTCACGGTTCAGGATGGAATGGGTCCTGGAGGCATAAGCGTGATTGTTGTGGAGGTCGGTGAGCAGAAGGCAGCGTATGTAACCATCGACG
>Ga0315550_1002987_pt1 | contig 10261 bp, 9 predicted proteins | sample SalMarSW160190MG_2_FD_203100 | JGI IMG/M metagenome (GOLD analysis project Ga0315550, IMG submission 203100) | Salt marsh sediment microbial communities from the Plum Island Ecosystem LTER, Massachusetts, United States - Salt Marsh Sediment SW1601-90 ... | reverse complement strand
GCGCGCCGGTCAAACCCATATTTGCTCGTAAGTGACCTGAGTATCTCCGGCGGTGAGTCTGAGTCTCGTCGTGTTTGTATGCTAAAGACTTTTTCAATATTGAAGTGCTCACCTGTGCGCGAAACCTGCACCGCACGCAAGCAGGAAGAACCAATATCTATGCCAATACATCGCTTAACCATTATCTTTTCTCTGGTTTCTTTATATACAATTACTGAAACTATCCATCTTTAAGGCTCTTTGTATAAAACCACCTCAACGTTTTTAGTTTCCATATTTCTTTCAAGTATTGCAACTGTTGTACGACTAAGGCGGTCAACATTTCCCTGTGATATGACATGATAGTATTGATCTGTGGACCCAACGGTAGCTGTCTTTTTAATGGTGTTATAGATACCATCCGTCATACCGGGGACATCACGCAGTTCCGTGATAATGTCAAAGGGCTTAAATTCTCGCCGGTCGATAATCATTTCGGCCAAAACAACATCCATCTTTTCCGACAAACACTCAATTACCTGCCTTGAAGCAGAATTAATGTTAATTTTCCCATCGCCGTAGACCGTCACGTAATCACATATACGGCCGAAAACTTCCTGTGTTATTCCTTTGACCAGTAGAAGTTCTTCAGTCGTATCAAGCGGGGCATTTTTACAACTGTAAGGGACTTGCAGCTTATTGTAGTAGCTCGACTCTGCTCCTAAATTTTCGTGCTGTATAAAAGGCAAGTTCGTAACTTCATCATCGCTGTCCGTCCAATCAATAATTGAGGACACCAGGCTGTAGCCGATATGAGAATGGCCGGTTTGCTCCCGGTTCAGCAAATCAATAAGCCGAAGTAGCTGTTCTGTTCTGCTTTGGTCCAGCTTGCCGTCTTTATCCTTTAGCAGGTTGACATTTAATCTGCTGCTTTCTTCAGTGACAGTTATCGAGCACTCTCCGTCACCAACAGCAAAGGTCTTTTCCCCTGAAATCAGGTCAAGTAATGTTTTGTTTGTATGAATGTCGTTGGTATCCCTGATAATTGCAATTGCAATATTGAGCCCTGCTCTTGCACAATTGAGCGCCTGCTCAGATTTTCGGACTCCGTCAACAACGTTCAGGTTGGCGCGAGATTTGTAGTTGAAACCAAGCAGCAGGACACTTAACAACATAATCATACACAGGACAACAACTACTACAAAACCGTTTCGTTGCTGGTTCCCAAACGCACCATTTTGCGTTCGGGGATCCTCTGTTTTTGCTCGCTTCGGTTCCATTATCTGTTAATCGACATTAATGTGTCTGTTCGAGTTTCATTACCCTGATTTTTCCGGCAATATATATATATGCAATAGTACCATACTGATATTGCCGATGGTTTTCATCTTCCCAGGTAATATTGATTTTTACTGCGCACGGCAGCTCCCGCTTGTCCTTAAAATCCCACTTGTTCTGCCATTGCTGCCCATCAAAGAATGCCAAATTGAGAGACTCGATGTCTTCTGCAATCTGCTGCCATTTTTTTTTCTGCGCCGCACTTTTTGTTGTTGAGGCGAATCTTCTCTGGCTTGAAAAAAGTAGGCCTCTGCTTTTATCAAGTTTATAAGTGACTTCGAATAGCCCGTTTGAGGGGACAAGCCCCACCGAAAACCCATTTGTAGTTACCAGATGCAGGATTTCCCCGCTGGTTTCATCCGAGTTACCCTTGAAATAGTTGATTACACTTGCAGGGTCTGCTTTTCCTTGTTGAGGAATTGGTGCTGGGTATGTGTTCTTGTCAGCTTTACTGGCATACGAACATCGTATTTGTCGAGTCATCTGCCCAAGCACTTTCCGTCCCTGTTGAGAAAGGTTTATCCTGGAATTGTATGCCTGAGCCGATTTTGATGTCGCAAAATAGCTGCCATATACCATGGAGACGATAGTAACGATTATCGCCATAGCCACGAGAATCTCGACCAGCGTAAAACCATCTTTGTCAGAGCTGCTGCTCATTTCAATTCCCTGTCCGCAACGTAGGTTGACATTTGCAGGTGTTTGCTGCCAAGACCTTGTTTCCAGTTGACAACGACGGATATTTTTCGCAATCCGGCAATACCCGCCTTCTCCAATTGGGACAGCTTTATGTCTGTAACCTCAGTTTTCCAGTCTAAGCACAAAGCATTTTTTTCCACAGTTCCGCAATTACTTCCTTCTTTTGGGTAGCCGTCGGCCAGCGTCTCTGCGATTTTCTCGTTCGCCAAAAAAACCGCCTGAGAGGTTATCTCCGCTTTGTCAACCATACTAATGCTTATAATATGCAGCCTGAGTAACGCCAGTAAAGAAATTGAGACGATCGCAAGAGCCACAATAACCTCTACGAAGGTGAATGCTCTTGCCTGTGTCTGCTCCGTTGCTTTGCGTCTATTTCCATTGGCCATATTACTCTTACTCATCAAGATTCCAGCTTTCAATATCGGCATTGTCTCCCGTCCCGCCGTCTTCGCCATCTTTGCCATAAGATTTCAGGTCATAGTCTCTGCTATGCACTCCCGGAAAGATGTAGATGTATCTGTTGCCCCAGGGATCAAAGGGCACCTTATCAAGATAGCCGTCACTGTTATAACCTTTTATACTCGGGTCTGAGACCAGAGATTCAAGACCTTCAGACGTAGTGGGAAAACGCCCTGTGTCGGTCTTGAATAAGGCCAATGCCGATTCGATACTGCGTATCTCAACTTTGGCCTTCATCCTACGAGCCTGTTCGGGCCTATTTAATATCCTCGGCATAATCATAGTTGCCAAAAGCCCCAAAATCACGACCACAATCATAAGCTCAATCAGGGTAAAGCCCGATTTACTTAATTGTCGTACCTTTCGTCTCATATTATCCGTACTCCATTATAAAGCCTGATTTATGTCAAATATCGGCAGCAAAATCGCGAGCACGATGAAACCCACAACGGCCCCCATAAAGAGAAGTATCAAAGGCTCAAGCAGCGAGGTTAGCGTTTTCGTTGTCAGCTCCACCTCGCCGTCATACATATCGGCAATGTTTATAAGGCCGCCTTCTATGTCCCCGCTAATTTGACCTGTAGCAATGATGTGAAAAACAATAGGAGGAAATAATCCGGTTCTTCTTATTGCGTTCGCGATATTATCTCCCTTGCTGACCAAATCCTTTACGGAATCCAGGGCACCTGCAATAAAGCTATTTTGAATTACCTGTTTTGCGATTTCCAGGGCGCTGAGTATCGGGATACCGCTAACCAGAAGTATCCCCAATGTCCTGGTCAAACGGGCTATTTCCAATTTGAGAAAAAGTTTACCAAATAGAGGCAGCTTTAATTTAGTGCGGTCCGCAAACAGTCTGCCGTTTTTAGTTGTATAGCCGGCTACGATACCAAAAAAAGCTGCACAAACCACGATGGCAATTAACACCAAATATGTCTTTATAAAAGCGCTTGTTGAGATAAGCAGCCTCGTAGGCCAGGGAAGAGCCCTGTTCATTTCAACAAATATCGTTGTTATGCTGGGCACTACGACCGACATAAGAAATACCACCACTCCCACCGCGACGACAATCATCATTAGCGGATAAGCAATAGCGGATTTGACCTTAGCTGTAAGATGAACGCGTTTTTCCAATATTTCCGCTAAGCGTAAGAGGACCTCTTCCAGGGTCCCGCTCGTTTCCCCTGCGGCCACCATATTGACAAACAGGCTTGAAAAAACATTGGGATGTTTGCTGAGTGCGTCAGCCAGTGTGTTTCCCGAATTAACATCGTTAGCAACTTGTTCAATAATCTCTGCAAGAGGATTGTTCTGGGCCCGAATCCCTCGTCCGCCGGAGGCGGATTCGACTAATGCTGATAGAGCTGGTACAAGGGGCATACCGGCGCGCAGCAGCGTTGCCAGCTGACGTGCGACCCTGCAGACATCCCTGGTACGGATTCTTCTGAAAATGTCCCTTTCGTACGTCTTTTGCCGTGTATCAGCGCGCTCATCACTGCCGGCCGCTTGATGCGTCGGGGCAGATTTGTTGTCACTTAACAAATTGTATTCAACTACCGACACGTTCGGTCACTCCTGTCTTTGTTTGCACATAATCCTGCGTGACCCTGCAAACCTCTTCGAGAGTAGTTTCACCGGCCAGGGCCTTGCGCAATCCATCCTCTCGCAAGGTGCTCATACCTTTTTCAATGGCGGCTTCTTTTATAATATGTGAACCGAGCCGTTTGCTTATTAGCTCCTTGACGTCGTCATCAATAACTAACAGCTCAAAGATTCCTGTTCTTCCCAGGTATCCCGTATCAAGACAATTCTCGCAGCCAAGTCCTTTGTAGAGCTGCCCCCTGATTGTGGAGGTCTTTTCATTATCTGCCCATAGTGAAATCACCTGCTCGTTCGGGGTGTACGGTCTTTTACACTCCGGACAGGTTACCCGCAGCAGCCGCTGTGCCATGACTGCAACGACCGATGATGAAATCAGGTAAGGTTCAATGCCCATATCAATAAGCCGGGTTACGGCTGAGGCCGAATCATTTGTATGCAGAGTGCTCAAAACCAGATGACCTGTAAGGGAGGCCTGGATTGCAATCTCAGCGGTTTCGACATCCCGAATTTCTCCTATCATAATTACATCGGGGTCCTGCCTGAGAATATGGCGCAGACAGTTGGCAAATGTAAGATTTATCTTCGGCTTTATCTGCATTTGCCCGACACCGGGCAGCTGATACTCAATCGGGTCTTCAACGGTAAGGATGTTTCTTTCTTCGCAGTTAAGCTCGCTCATGGCTGCGTAGAGTGTGGTTGTCTTGCCGCTGCCCGTAGGTCCCGTGAGCAAAATTATACCGTGTGCTAATCTAATCAGATTTCTGAAGTGATTGAGCACCTCCGGGCAAAAGCCTATTTCATTCAAACCCAATTCACCGCTGCCCTTGTCCAGCAGCCTCAGTACCACCCGTTCGCCACCCGATGTCGGGATGACCGAAACTCGAATATCCATCAAGTTCTGGCCTATCTTAATCCGGCTCTGGCCATCCTGCGGCAGCCTTCGCTCGGCGATATTAAGATTTGCCATAATTTTTAATCGTGACACGAGGGCCGCAATCTGGTCTTTCGGCAAGGTGAATATATCACGCAGCACACCGTCAACCCGAAAGCGTATCCGGGCTTCATCTTCGTATGGTTCAATGTGAATATCGCTGGCCCGGCTGTGCACCGCCTGGAAGAAGATTTTATTGACTAATTTTATAACCGGTGCTTTGTTGGCAATATTGAGCAGGTCTTCGGCCTGGGTCCCGCCGCTGGCTCTATCAGCATCGTTATGATTATCCGAAGGGTCCTGCACATTGGGATTTTCATTATCGCTGCTGATACTTGAGTTCTGATAGTAGCAGCGACTTATAGCTTGTTCTATTTCAGAGGCGGGGCAGATGACCCGGCTGCACAGTCGGCCTAAAACGGTCATAATAGCATCATATGCCTCTACATTGAGCGGATCTGACAAGGCAATTGCAACCTCGCCATTTTCCAACGTGATGGGAATGGCACATTGCTTCTTAAGAAACTCAAGCGGCAGCTTCCTTACGAGCTGCGGACTCAGCTGCTCCGGCAATATAGTCTTCAAATACAAATACTTTTTTGCTATTTGTGCGTCCAATTCTGTACCCACCTGTTGGCATCCTCGCGGCCAATAATTATTCGCCCGATTGTTAATGCTCGGTATTCTTTTTCTCAAGCTCTTCCAGTGCCGGCGCCATCTCTTGTTTCTTTTTCTCGGTTATCTGCTCCAAATCCTCCTGACTGCTCAAGATATAAGGCGTTATGAATATAAGCAGATTCGTTTTTTGCAATTGGTCCTTCTGGTATCTAAACAAACCACCAACCAAAGGAAGATCGCCCACCAGGGGAATTTTCTTCTCGATAGTAGTTTTGTCATCTCGAATAAGACCGCCGATTACGACTGTTGAACCGCTATTCATAGAAACAATAGTCTCCGCCTGTCTTTTGGCTGTTGTGGGTGTATCTGTAGAAGGGGCGGTAACATCCTCAATAAGTTTTGTAAATTCGCTGTTGATTTCAAGTCTGACGAAGCCATCCTGACTGATGTGGGGAGTTATCTCCAGGCTAATTCCAACGTCCTTGTATTCGAACGTTTTTATCACTGTGGGAGTAATCGGATCTGTAGCCTCTGTAATTCGCGATTGCATCGTGAACGCCCTGTTTTCCCCTACAATTATCTTCGCTTTATTGTGGTTGGAGGTTGTGATATGTGGTGTCGAAAGGATATTGACGTTGCTCTGTTTCTGCAAGGCGTGCAAAATTGCTCCGATTCTCGCGTCTGTTCCGGCTCCTTTCCACATACCAACGGCCAGACCCTCGAGATCTCCACTGGCAAAATCTACTCGCGGGCCGAAATTTGTTGCCCCAAAAAATCGAACGCTATTTACCACGGCCTCATCGAGTGTAGCCCAGTCGATACCTATTTCCTTTAGGCTGTCTTCACTTACCTCCATAATGAGCATCTCAACTAAAACCTGCTCGCGCACTATGTCCAGCTTTTCTATAATCTCGGCAATAACCTCAAAGTCCTGTGCTGAAGCGGTAATGATCAATGCGTTTGTACCTTCATCGGCAGTAACCTGAACGTTCTGGGCGCCTTCGATTGCACCGGCAATTCGCATGTTTGCAAGGGCCCCGGTAAGGGATTGAGCAGTATCCGTGGCCTGTGCGTTTCTGAGGTAAACCACATGAACATTGTTTGTCCCCCGAGGCCGTTGAGTATCAAGCTGCTTTGCCAATCTCTCGATCGTATCAGTGTCCTGAGCATTTGCGACAACAATAAGAGAATTTGTTCTTACGTCGGACAGAATTTTTATGCTCGTCTCAATCGTCGGCGTGGTGCGACTACGCCCGGGCTGTGAAGAAACGACCTTGCTTTTGTCCATTATGCGGGTTATCTGCTCGCTGAGCACCTCTGCAGAAGCATAACTCAACCCAATTAGGGTAACCTGCTCTTGCGAACCCGGCACGTCAAGGTTATGAATAATTTTGGCTATATGATGTATATTTGAAGATGTATCCGTAACCAAAATCGAATTTGTTCGGGGGTAGGTTGCCATGTGTAAGCCTGTGGTTAAGAGAGGCTTGACAATCTGACTCACTTCTGTAGCATCAGCATACTTCAACCGAATAATCTGGGTGACAAGAGAATCATTCTTAGGAATTTCCGAAGGGTTACTGCCAATGCGAACCTGTAAGTTTCGTTTTACAGCTTCTGCTCTCGGGACTATTTTTACAAGGTTTCCAGAGCCAGCCGGCACAGCAGCGTACCCCTGAACATCCAGAATAGACTCCAAAACCTCGTAGATTTCACCAAGATGTATCTTTGTAGGCGACATCATCGTGACAGTGCCGCGTATACTATCATCTACGATAAAATTAATACCGGTTATATCGGTAATAGTCTTGAGCATTACTCGAATATCAACCTGGTCAAAGTTTACATATATAAGCTCGTCAGCCTTACCCGGTTCATCAAGTACAGGCAGATTTACAGGTGTCTCTGAATATGACTGCTCGGCAATTGGGATTGTACTATCGCCTGGGGTTGAGATTCCGCCAAGAGAATGAATCCGCGTTTTCGCGGGCGCAGGAATTGTTCCCTCTTGGGCGGCATTAACCTTTCTGGAAAGGCTTACTGGAGGTGTAGAATCCTGTTTGGCGTTGTCGAAGCTGGTATCGAAACTGGAGGCTGGAAATCCGAGCCCCGTCCCGTCTTCGACGGGCGGGACGAGCTTCGAGTTTCCAGGGCGAGCATCGATACGAGAATCGACAACCTTAGACGAAATTTGCTTCCCTTTGGCGTCAGGGCTTTCGGTTGACTGCGTCCCATTATCTTGCCCGGCTGTAACAGTTACGACTTCTGATTCAGGCTGACAGCCTACAAAACCCAAGCAAAATATGCACATAAGGTAAAAGAAACCATCCAGCAGGATGTGCAGCTTTCGCTTATTTGTCTTTGAGCTCTTTAACTCCATCTGTTTTACCTACTCACTGATAGCTTCTGTGTTTTCTGCCATCTACCTTAATGGGAATGATAGCGTCTTGTTTTCGTTACCCCGCAATAGCTCGATATTCGCAGCCGCCTGTGACCTTGCCTTCTTGAAAATTTGGTAAGCCTTCTGCTTGCTGGTCAATCGGTGTCCGTTAACTGTTCGAATGATGTCGCCGTTTTTTAAACCAAGTTCTTCTGCTCCCCTTATGTTCTCTAAACCTGTTATTTTAAGTCCTTCAACTTGGCCGTCGATCGTATAAGGTGCGATAACCGCCTTCGTCAATATTATCTCTATATTATCCCTGAGCTTAGCTCCAGCAGAAGTATGAAACTGAGCTGGTGGATTAGTCTCAACTGCTTGGGCGGCATTATTTGATAAAACTGTCTGAGCGTTGTCAGCGTCCTGCTGTTTGGATTCTCTGGTGCCCAGATCTAATATTTTTCTCTGACCCTGATGAAGCAATACTACCACATCCTTCTCGATACTCTCGATATGGGCAGTCGAAGACCCCTTCCAAGAGGGGGTTGCAACGGTATCGCCGGTCTTGTATAGACTGAGTTTATTGGTCTTAATATCTTTTATAATTGCCCTGGAAATTTCCGGACTGCCGGCCACAGTACCAAGCAATGCTATGCCGAGTTCTTCCTCGGCTGATAACGCCGGGCCAACACCATTATCGCCCAGCAAGGATTTCTTTGTCCTTGATGATGAACCAAATATATCTTGCTCGACAATAGCTGAATAGTCTTCGACCGGGGTGTCCAGAGAACTTGTCGGTCCAACTGCGGTTATATTGTCAGTACCAACTGCAGAGCTTGGCTCGAAAATTTCACCCGTGTGCTGCGGCATCAGCACTGTTGTGATGACTACGTAGCACAGAATCAAGACCAGCGCAAACTTAATAACAAACAAGGCCTTGTGTTTATACATTTGGCCGCCTTTCTTTATCTAAACAGACCTACTTCCATAAAGAATCTATCGGCTTGTTGCCCCCCTGCATTTAAGACAGACTCCTTACTTTGTTCTTCAATCCTTTTTAAGTCTCCATTCCCCCCATATTTCCTATTTTCACAGAAATCTGAAGTGTGCGTCAAGGGAAAAAATTTACCTCAGCACACTTGCCGGGAATGCTGACTTCAACAATAAAAAAGGCTTTTTTATAGGACTATGCAGCCGGTTATGCGGCACAGGAATCATCACCTGAATCGTGCGATTACATAAACACAGGTGCCATCACGAGATAGCAAGCATTAGCCAATCCGTGGGATAAAATAGGCGCTAATAGCGACCTGGTCCGGATAAAAAAAACAGCCACAAATCAGATCCCGCAGAAATGTAAGGGCCGATATTATTTGCCCCAAAAATATGATATGAGCATCTGCAATAACTTTATTCCAATCATACCGAGCTTTTGTCCTTTTGATGTTATCCGCACGAGCTTTTGAAGAAATTGGGTTTGAATTGGGTTTGAATTGGGTTTGTTTTTTGGGTTGCTAAACAATCGTTTTTTCTGTAATCCTTTGTGACAAAGACATTTGCGATCATTTTTGGCATTTTGGAAATTGGGTTTGTTTATTCGGACTAAGAAATCATCTATTTTTCTGTAATCCTTTGTTATAAATGAGCTTACAGTCATTTTGGCTTTTTGGGAATTGGGTTTGATTGGGTTTGAATTGGGTTTGTTTTTATATCCGGCCAGCGGGATAAAATTTTGATAATGCTTTGTAGTATATACGCTTATATTCATTTGAGCATCCAGAAAATTGGGTTTGTTTTGCATAAAAAGGTCGATTTGTAGAGGATCCTCTACATTTGTAGAGGAAAAAGGGCATATCCACAAAGGAATTAAGGCACAAAGAGAATTTGACCACGAATTAACACGAATTTTCGTAAATATATTCATAATTTTGTTTTGCTTGGCTTTATTGCCATAGAATGCTTTTTGGCGTGTATCTACTGATACGAAAACGTGCGGTTCTCCGCTATATCTGCCGCCTGCCGGCGGTTTATGTTAGCCTGCTGACTAACATGTGGGTATTATACCATATTTTTTGTTAAATTTAAAGTGAAATCCTAAAAAATGTCCGAGACAAGGCACTTCCACCGTCGCTGAAGCTATGGCGGAGAGTGTTAGTTAATTGGAGAAAAAATATAGAGCCACAGATTACACAGATTTCGCAGATTAAAGGGATAAGGTCAGCTTTGTGCTCTCAGGCCCAGCCGCTCCCAAAGCGAGC
>Ga0315550_1002984_pt1 | contig 10266 bp, 10 predicted proteins | sample SalMarSW160190MG_2_FD_203100 | JGI IMG/M metagenome (GOLD analysis project Ga0315550, IMG submission 203100) | Salt marsh sediment microbial communities from the Plum Island Ecosystem LTER, Massachusetts, United States - Salt Marsh Sediment SW1601-90 ... | reverse complement strand
CCCGAAGGTAGTGTTTCCCTTAACCTCACCGGCTTCGGTTTCGGTGTGGGTGTCGGTCTGCTCCGGTGCCGGGCTCTCCGGCCCCGCGCCGTATTCGGGGATCGCCGCAACCTGGCTGACCGCGGAAAGATCGACTGTCTTGGCCCTGACCGTCTCCAGCTCGGTTTCATTCAATCGTTCGCGCAGAACCGAAATCGAGGCAGAGGGCAGCAGGGTGTCCTCCTCCGGCGTATAGGGGAGCCCCGTGTACAGGGCGACGAACCAGCGGACCGAGTCCGTGCCGACCTCTCCGTTTTCCATTGCACCGTACAGCTCCTCGAGGCTCTTGCAGAGGAAGGCCGCCGGATTCTCCGTATCATCGACGGCGAAGGCCTCTGCCAAAGCCGTTACGGGAACGGCGAAGGCCTCCTCGATATCTCCGAAGCTGTAGGACCCGCGAATGTCAGCGGGATTGTACTCGCCGGCGAACTCCCCGGAGCTGTAAGTCGCGGGGACCTTGCTGGAGGTGGTCTGCCATAGGTTGAAGATCATGGTTCCGCCGATCCCAAGTATGAAAACCACCAGGACGATCGGTACGACGTGCTTGCTTCTGAGGGTCATGAGGTCACCTCCTGTAAGGGTGTCTCCAACGCTGTCTCCAACCTGATGGTGGTCAATTCCACCGTTTTATCCACGGGACAGGCCTGCTCCGAGGTACATTTCAGGCAGGTAATGCACTGATGATGCCGAACCGCCCCGCTCGTGCTGACCGGAATGTTCATCGGACAGGTTCTGTCGCAGGCCTTGCAGTTGATGCAGGTGGAGGTGCTGCGCCGGATCTTGAAGATGCGGAACAGGTTGAACACCCCGAGCACAGCACCGTACGGACAGGCGTACTTGCAGAAGGGACGCTCCACCACCAGGGACAGCAGGAGCACCGCGATCAGGATGATCATCGCGGCAACGGTGACCTCGGATGTCCAGAAGTTGAACAGGGCGAAGTAGGGATCGATTTTCGCGAACATCAGGGTGCCGGTGGCCGCGGTCATGTAGACGATCAAGCCCAACGCCACGTAGCGCAGGTAGCGCAGGATCCTGTCTACCTTGTAGGGGATCAGGCGGTTGAAACGCCTTTTGAAGATCTTCTTGCCGAGTTTCCCGAACCATTCCTGGATGCTTCCGAAGGGGCAGACCCAGCCGCAGAACACGGGTCCGAGGAAGACGGTCAGGACGAAAACAATCCACATCAGGATGAACGATGCGGAATGGACCTTGCGCACGAAAGTCCCCGTGGTGATGAACTGATACACCGAGACCACCCCGCCGAAGGGGCAGATGGCGTGGAGAGAGGCGGAGGAAAGAACCGGAATCGCTTTCCCCGCCTCTTCCAGCGTATGGTTCACGGCTATCAGAGCAATCAGCGCGAAGAAAAAGATCTGGACGATCAACCGGATGTTGGCGGCTTTGCGCGCGCTCAAGGCTTTGAGCCCGGTGGTCTTGCTCTTTTTTGCCATGCAGGTGCTCCTTAGTTATAACGGTTAAGGTTGTTGCGGAAGGCCCGCAGGTGGTTCTCCGAAGCCCCTTTTAACCTCTCGAACAGATCCCGCACGTCATCGGGGAGATCCGCCCGCAGGAAGGACTCGTACATGGCTATGTTGTCGATCTCCGCCTGGACCCCGGTCTCAAAGGAAGACTTGAGGTCCTCCGGAAGTGCGACGTACAGGTGGGCCGAATCTATTGGTACGGAGTAGCCGTATTCGTCCAACAGCTCGGTCACCCACTCGATGTGCCGCTCCTCGGCGGCCACGATGTTGGTGAACGGCCGGATGCTGCCGTACTCATCTATGATCAGCTCGTACTCGGCTCGGGCCAGGTACTCGTCCTGGATCGCGTAGGTAAGCATCTGCTCTACCGTCAAGCCGGTCTTGCCTTCAGCTCCTTTGGCGCCGAAATCTGCATCGTGCGCGGATGCGCTGTCGGCAAAGGAAACCAGGGCCACGGCCGTGCTCAGGGCAACGACCAGAACCATTATTTTCGTGCTCAATCGCTTCATCTTAAAACCTCCTCGTGGTTTTTATCATCTTCGAGACCAATAGTACAGGAGGCATGTAGAGCGGATGTGGAGGGTATATGAAGATTGTGTGAAGGAACTTGTACGAGGATTCCCAATCTGAGTACTATGGGTGTACCCGCTATGGCACGAATATTCGTCGTTGAAGACAATGAAAGTCTCCGGGAGGCGGTGTGCTCCTACCTTCGTCTGAATGACCATGAGATCGTGGAGTTTCCCCGCATCGGGGGAGTACGCGAGGCAATCGAGACAAAACCGCCGGATCTGATCGTCCTGGATGTGATGCTGCCCGACGGGGACGGCTTTCTCCTTGCCAGGAAGATCCGCAAGTCCCACACCGTACCGATCATTTTCCTGACCGCCAAAGCTACCGAATCGGACAGGATCACCGGTTTCGAGCTCGGGGCCGACGACTACGTGGTCAAGCCCTTCTCCCCCAAAGAGCTCTCCCTGCGCGTCGAGGCGGTCCTGCGCCGCAGCGGCGGCCCGGCGGTTCTCAGCGCGCCGCCGTTGTGCTGGAGCCTGGGGGAGCAGGTGCTCGAGTTGGACGAAACGGCACATCGAGCGTCGGTCGACGGTGCGGAGATCAATCTGACGGTGGCGGAGTGGAAGATCCTCTCCTATCTGGCGGCCCGTCCGGGAACCGTGGTCAGCAGGGAGAGACTTCTGGGGGAAAGCCTCGATTACCTGGTAGCGGAGGGATCGGAGCGGACCGTGGATACCCACATCAAGAACCTGCGCTCCAAGCTCGGCGATCCGGGATGGATCGAAACCGTGCGAGGCTTCGGCTACCGTTTCTCAGGGGAAGTCCGGTGAACCGACTGTTCGTCCGTACCCTGATCACCGTCCTGGCCGCGCTGCTGATCCTGATCGCGGTGATGGCGGCTGTCTCAGTTGTGGGTTTCCGCCGCTCCCTGCATGAGTGGGAGCGAGCCAGAACCCTCCAGCTGGAGGAGACGGCCCGCCAAATCCTCCTGTATTATCCCGAAGTCGCACCGCAGGTCGTGGTCCCGGATGATGTACCGCTGTTCGTCTACGATGCCGAGAGGCGGCTGATCTTTTCCAACCGGGGGGAGGGAGCGCGAAGGCGAGCCGGCAGCGGCAGCGTGCTGCCGGCGGGACAGGGCGATCTGGTTGCGATCGAAGACGATGGAAAGCTGCTGGGCTATTACCGGAGCGCAATGATGCGCTTTGAAAACGATACGGCCAACAAGCGATTCCTCGACTCCCTGCGCCTGACGATCGGACTCGGACTGGCTCTGGCCGTGATCATCGCCGTTTTTTTCGCCCTGCTGTTCTCCCGCAGCCTCAGCGCGCCCGCGGTTCTCCTTTCCCGAGGACTGGACCGTATCACCCACGGCGATCTCTCGGTTCGTGTTCCCGAGCGGGGTGCCGAGGAGATCGCCGGCATCGCGCATTCGACCAATCGATTGGCCGACCAGCTTCAGCGGGAGCGGGGAATGCGCAGGCAGTGGGTACAGGACATCGCCCACGATCTGCGGACCCCGATCGCGGCCATGCGGGCCCAGTTTGAAGGGATGCGGGACGGCGTGCTCGATCTTTCGAGGGATCGCATCGAGAAGAGCCTCAAGGAGGTCGCCCGGATCGAGACTCTGGTCTCGGACCTGGAAGAGCTGATGCGTCTGGAATCACCGGAGATGAGGATGTCGATCGGGCAGGTCGAAGCCGCCGCTTTTATCGAGGAAATCGCCGAGCGCTTCGCCGCCCAGCTGGCCCAAAAGCAGATTCAGTTCCATTCACATCACGGGATCGACCGCTTCCCGGCTGATCCCGCCCTGCTTCAACGGGCCGTTACGAATTTCTTCACCAATGCCCTCCGCCATACACCGCAGGCGGGCAGGATCGAGCTGTCGATCGCAAGCACCACGGATGGAAGGACCGTGGTTTCTCTGGCCAACTCGGGAGAGCCGATCCCTCCTCAGGATCTGGAAAAGGTCTTCGATCGTCTGTACCGAGGCGAGTACGCCCGCAGCTCCCCCGGTTCCGGGCTCGGCCTGACGATCGCCAAACGCATCGCCGAGCTGCACGGGGGAACCTTGCGCATCCGCAACCGGGAGGAGGGCGGGGTCGTCGTGGAGATGATTCTCTAGCGGACCGAGCCCTGCGGGCGGTTCAGCAGCAGGATTCGCCGCGCTCTTCGTTCCCGCCGCAGCCGCACTGCGGCTCTCCGCCCCTGATCAACCCGTTGATAAGGGCCGCGGCGCAACCGACGCCGGAGTTGACCCGAATAGCGCCGAATGAGCAGTTCATCATGCAGGCGCCGCACTCGATGCAGCGATCCCGATCCATGATGCGGACGGTTTTGCCGTTTTTGGCAAACACTTCGCGGGGGCAGACCTCCAAACAACGGCCGCAACCGCTGCAGCGTTCGGGAAACAGCTCGAGGGTCACCACATTGGCAAGGTATTTCATATCCCGATTCCCCAATCCTGTAGTTTGTAAAGCACCAGAAGCACCAGGGCAATCGCCCCGGCCGCGACGTAGAGGGGCAGGCCGATCTTCAGCTCCTTCTTGACACCGGAAATACTGGTAAAGGTGGTGCTCCCGGTGAACTGCAGGGCCAGGTACGAGCTGGCCGCCGGAAAGAAGAGCAGGGCAAAGGCCTGCAGGTAGGCGCTTTGAAGCGCCTTCGCCGGTAGAAGAAAAACGAGGACAGCCGTGGCTATTCCACCGGCCAGGAATCCCTTGACGGCGAATGAGCGGAAGGGAATCCAGGGCAGGAGGAGAGGCGTGAGAAACGTACCTGACAATAGGGCGGCGGTACCGAGGATTGCCACGGGCAGACCGTTGTTGAAGGCGCTGTGGAACAGAATCCCCTCCGGCTGCAGTCCGAAGAGGACAAACACGGCGGCCAGAAATATCCCGAATCCCTTCAAGGCGGGCACGATCTCCATGGGCGTCAGCTCCAGCCGCTCCCGGAAATCGAAGCTCACCTTACGCATTTGCGCCGTTGCTCGGCATCCGGCTCGCAGGTATGCCGGCAGGTCCCGGGCGTACACCGGTCCGTAGTCAACGGAGAACCCCGTGTGCTCCTTGACGACATGGGCCTGTACCCCCGGCGCGCCCAGCTGGGGAAGGATAACTCTGCGGTGCTCTACGATCTCGGGTAAACGGGTGGCACGGATGCGGCGAATCAACTCTTCGGTTCCGAAGGTTCCCTTGCCGGCGGCGCACCAGACGTTGATGCCACGGGTGTCCAGCACGACGATCCAGGCGTCAAAACCGGACAGCTCCCTGCGCAGAAGATCGAAGCTGAGCTTGTAGTTGGCCGTGACCAGAACGGGAGACCGGCCATCCGCTGCGCCCACGGCGTAGATTCCGGGTTTCACCCTGTAGTTCATGCGAACGGAGTTGAACAGCCGGCACCTCAGCCGGCCCCACGCATCCTGGCGGGACCACTCTGTGGGCACGACCGTAACATTTTCGGCGGTACTGCGGCCGCTTCCCCCTGGCAGATCGAACAGCTCGACTGCCATCTACGCCTCGCTCCGGGCGAGTTTGTCTTTTCCCTTCCTGCACTGAGGCAGGTCGAGGTTGCACTCCCTGAACAGGTAGCAGGTGCGCTTGCAGATAGATACCAGCAGCAGCATCACCGGGACCTCGATCAGCACCCCGACGACCGTGGCCAGAGAAGCGCCTGAGGACAGGCCGTAGAGCATCGTGGAGGTGGCGATGGCTACTTCGAAGTGATTGGAGGCACCGATCATCGAAGCCGGGGCGGCGTCGTGGTAGGAGAGTTTCAGCAGTCTGGACACTAGGAAGTAGCCCAGGCTGAAGATCAGAACCGTCTGGATGAACAGGGGTACGGCGATCCAGATGATGGTCAGCGGATTGCCCAGAATGACGCCGCCCTTGAGGGAGAACAGCAGCACCAGGGTCACCAGAAGGGCGGCGATGCTCACCGGCGTGAGCACGGGGAGGAATTTCCGCTGAAACCACTCCAGCCCCTTGCGCCGGATGATGAGCCGGCGGGAAAAATATCCGGCCACCAGGGGCAGGGCCACGTAGATGCCTACCGAGAGAAGGATCGTCTGCCAGGGAATGGGCATGGCATTTACCCCGAGCAGGAACCCCCCAAGGGGAGCATAGAGGACGAGCATGGTTAAAGAGTTGATCGCCACCATCACCAGGGTCAGCCCGTCGTTGCCACGGGCAAGGTATCCCCACATCAGTACCATGGCCGTACAGGGTGCGATGCCCAGGAGGATGGCCCCGGAGATGTAGCTGCGCCACAGCTCCACCTCCTGTCCGCTCTTGATGATCTCCGTCCCCGGCAGAAAGCGGCGGAAGAGGACACCGAGGAACAGGGAGGCGATCAGGTACATGGAGAAGGGTTTGATCAACCAGTTGATGCCCAGGGTCATGAGCACCGGTTTCGGGGTTTTCCCGGCTCGGATCACGTCGTTGAAATCGATCTTGACCATGATCGGATACATCATGAAAAAGAGGCAGATCGCAATGGGAATCGAGACCTGATACATGGAGAGGGAATCCAGCGTCGTGGCCACAGCCGGTGCAACCCGGCCGAGCAGGATCCCTGCGGCGATGCACAACGCAACCCAGAGGGTGAGGTATTTCTCGAAGATGCTCAAATCTCGTTCCATACGATGTTGCTCCTGACGGTGCCTATCGACAGGCGATCTCGCAGTTACCGTTTTCCCGAAGCGTCAGACGGGCTGCAAGCCTGCGGGAATCAGCTTCGTAAATCGGATCAGGATCGGGAAGACTGTCGAAGCTCCCGAACAGCCTGTCGTTGAAGGGCGAGTGGAGCAGTTTGTACATCATGAACTTGCCCTCCCGCCTCTCCTCCACCAATTGGGCGTTCCGTAAAACCGTGAGACTCTTCGACACCGTGTACTGGGGTTTATCCAGAGCGTCTACGACTTCGCACACGCAGAGCTCTCCGGGAGCCTGCCGCAGCATTCGTAGAATGCGCAGCCGGGTTTCTTCTCCGGCTGCTTTATACGCTTCGATCGCCCTGTTCACGTATGCACTATAATACATATATGCATATAAGTCAAGAGATAGACGGCCGGGTCTCAATGTTTGATGCAGTCAGCCGGAGATCGATTTCCGATACACCCGATAGCGCTTGTAGATTCGGGCGCCCAGCCGTTCCGCCAGATTCGGAGTGTAGGGGTTGTCCGCCGAGGTCAGGGAGAGGTCGGCCCAGGTGTAGCCCTTGGCCAGGGCTCGCTTGGCCATTTCGTCGAACAGCAGCAGAGCCACGCCGCCGCCCCAGTACTGGGGCAGGATGAGCACGCTCTTGATTGCCAGGCATTCGGGTTGTCTGCGCATGTGCCAGAGCAGCTTCAGCGTGTCCCAGGGATAACGCAGACCGTTGGCGTGGATGAGCGCCTCATTCAGATTCGGGATGCCCGGAAACCAGCCAACGGTCCTGCCGTCGACCTCGGCAAAGAGCACCAGATCGGGATCGGCAAACCTGGCGAAAGGTTTGATCAGTGCTTCCACGGCCGATCGAGGCCAGGGGCGGTGATCGGGAAGATGGCTCAGGGACTCGTTAAGCAGCAGGTGAACCGTGTCCACCTCATCCTCCAGCCGCTTCAAATCGGGCGTACGGATCCGTATCCAGCCTTTGCGGCGAATCCGATCAGCCAGCCGGGAAAGCCTCTGCCGCTCCGGGCTGCTGTCGTCAAAGTCGGCCGCAAAGGCCAAATTGTCCGCTCTGGCCGGCTGGAATCCAAGACGCTCCATGAACTCCTGGTAGTACGGAGGCGTATGGCCGCAGAGGATGACCGGGGGTCGGTCCCGTCCCTCGACCAGGACACCGTATCCGTCCTCACGATCCAGGTTGTACGGGCCGCCCAGGGTATCCAGGTTTCGCTGCCTGGCCCAGTCCGTTATCTGCTGCAGCAGGCTCTCGGCTATCCGGATGTCGTCGAAGTACTCGAAAAAACCGAATATGCATTCTCGGCGATTGCTTTCCGCGTTTACCACCTTGTCTTCCCCTGCGCAGATCGTCCCCACCGGCTGTCCTTCACGCCAGGCGATGAAAAACTCCGCCTCCCCACGCTGGAAGAATGCCCCCCGTTTGGGATCGATGGTTTTCGCCCGCTGGGGGAGGAGAGGGGGAACCCATAGGTGATCGTTGCGGTAGATCTTCCAGGGGAAGGTGAGGAAACGCCGTTTGTCACTCCATGTTTGGACCGGGCGAATTTCGATCCGACTCATGGGCCGGCTGCCCTTTCCTCGGCTCTGCGCGCCTCCAACTCCTTGACTATTTGATCGTAGCGTTCCCGGGACAGGGGGTAGAATACGGCGCAGAGGATCCCCAGGCAGAGCAGCACGGCGGGGATCGGTCCGGTGATCAGGCGGATGGCCAGTTCCGCCCGGGGCTGCTGAATCGCCACATTTGCCTCGTATTCGAAGGCATCCAGAAGCAGGAGCACCAGTGGGATGGCGATGGAGGATGCAACCTTGTGACACAGAGTAACGATGCTGTAGAACATGCCTTCGTGGCGTTTCCCGGTTTTCCACTCGTCCCACTCGATCGCGTCCGGCAGGATCGACCAGGGAAGCACATGAGCCGCGGCCACGCCGATCCCCGCCAGAGCGCATAGGGCTATCAGCACCCCCAAGGGAGTGGAAGGACCCAGGGTGATGATGATCATCTGGACGACCGCCCAGAAGGCGATTCCGGCGATGTAGGCGAGCCGTTTGTTCCAGCGATGGGCGACCCAGTTCCACAGGGGAAGGGCGACAATGGCCGTTACGAAGATCGTCCCCATGATCAGGTCGCTCTGCTTCTCCCGGAGAACGCAGTACTTGATAAAGTATAGGAGGATCGCCTGGGCGATATCCACGGAAATCCAGGTGCCGAGAAATATACCCATTCCGAGTAGAAAGGGTGGATTCCTGAAAGCCGCCCGGAGGGATTCGAACAATTTGGGCTGCTCCTGTTCCATAAAATCCTTCCGTTCCCGCGTGCCCAGGAAGGTCAGGAACAGGGGTACGGCGCTGACCAGTCCAAAGATAAATCCCATGGTCAGGACTTTGCGGGCGTTTTCAGGCCGGAAGGTCCCTATTATCAGGAGTGGAACCGTGAAGGCGACGAGGCTCCCGAGGATGGAGAAAAACATCCTGTAGGTGGTGATGGAGGTTCGCTCGTTGTACTCCGAGGTCAATTCCGGGGTCAGGGCGAAGTAGGGCATGTAGACCAGCGTGGCGGCTGTATCGAAGAGAATAAAGGCAGCGGCATAGTAGATCGCCAGGAACAAATCCCGCTGGAACCCGGGGCGCAACCAGAGCATGGCGAAGGCGAGTCCAAACGGCAGGGCTCCGAACAGGAGGAACGGGCGCCTCCTGCCCCAGCGGCTTCGGGTGCGGTCCGAAAGGTGGCCGACGATAGGATCATTGATATAGTCCCAGCTTCTGCCGATAAAAAACGCCACGGCGGCCACAGAGGGGGATACCCCCACCACGTCGGTGAGGAAAATCGCGAAGTAAGCGCCGATCAGGGTCGTGGTCAGGCTGAACCCCAGATCCCCCGATCCGTACAGAAGCTTGGTGATCGGCGTTAATTTCTGTTCCATGGACACTGATCCCGACACGGCATAGCGGCTCTCTATTACGGTTCTCTATTGCGGTTCTTTGAGCCGTGCCCGTACATTAGTGCAGTACTCGGGCATTATATGCCCTGGATGGTGATAGCACAAGCTTCTGGTGGGTTCGTGGCTTCGCACGTTTTGCGGAAATCCCGGGGAGCCCGCTTTTCTGTAAGCGGGCAGCGAGCGTCGCTGTCGAGCAGGTGTATTGGGTCAAAATGCCCATTAGAGTCATTCTGACTCGGGCCAGGCCGAGGTTTGTCCCGTTTCCTTTATTCAGTTTAGACTTGTATTCGTTAAAACATTTGGCAAAAGAATTTGTTGATTTTTTAGTACAGGTATGGTAGTATCAGTCAACTACTACTTGAGCTTGAAGTAAAAAGTCCTGCCGTTTTTAAAAGTAGTCTTTAGTTCGTTTTCTCATGGGAGGGGAGCAATGAAGGGGTACGTGAACCCCCTACTTGTGGAGGGCATTCGCCATGCCTTGGAAGAAGTATTTGGGACTCCTCATCGCTCTCAGTCTGTTTCTTTTTCTCACCGCCTGCACCCTCGACCTTGAAATACCGGAGTATTCATTAGAGTTTGACGGAGAGATCCTCTATGATCCGACTGCGGCAAATGTAGTCATAT
>Ga0315550_1002983_pt1 | contig 10271 bp, 14 predicted proteins | sample SalMarSW160190MG_2_FD_203100 | JGI IMG/M metagenome (GOLD analysis project Ga0315550, IMG submission 203100) | Salt marsh sediment microbial communities from the Plum Island Ecosystem LTER, Massachusetts, United States - Salt Marsh Sediment SW1601-90 ... | reverse complement strand
TTCCACCGAGAAAGGGCGAAGTAAGAGCCACAAAGGCCATGCTGGCCGATATTGCCCTGCCCCACCATAAATCCCCCTGGCCGGCGCTGTTTCCGGCGATAACCGAGACATAATAAACGGGAAATACAACGGCTGCTATAACAGCGGAATAGCTTGAGTTTGCAAAGTCGAAAAGACACCAGCTGATAATCTGCCTTCGGTTTGTCACGGTTGTTCGAATAATCTAAAGGCGGCAGGATGTATTGTCAATGTCAGTGACCGGCAAGAAGACATCATTGACCCGGAAGTGGCAAGTAGATTTATCGCAAAATCTCCCCCAACCCTTGCCTGCTGGCAGGCAGGCCTCACGAATCGGGTCTCCGCCGAGGGTCGACCCGACTTTGTCGAAGAGGGGGATAGAGGGGGATTTTCTGAAGAATATTTTCATTCCCGCTTTATCAGGGGCCTTCGGCGCGGATCTTCTCAACCTCGGACGGAGTGACTGTCGGGGCGTTATTCCCCCAGCTTGTCCTCTCGTGGTTGATAACCGCAGCAATCTCCCTGTCGGACAGCTGGCCGCCCCAGGCGGGCATATACACCGTATATGTGACACCGCCGATGATGGCCCCATGTCTTCCGAAAAGGACGGTCCGAATGTGATCGTACGGGTCCGTTGCCGTTACCACCGGATCACCCGCAAGCGGCGGAAAAAGGTTGGGAGCGCCCTCCCCCTTTTTCCCGTGGCAACCTGCGCACTTCTCGTTATAAATCCGAGCCCCCAGCCCTCCCGTCGAACCTCCCCCCCCGGATTGCGCTCCAGCAGTACCGACGGCAGGGACGTTCAAAAATTGCGGCGAATGATTCCACTGCCTCGCACCGCCGTGCAGAGCGAGTATGGCGATAAAAAGTAACACAAACAACAGCCGCGCCGAAGCACGCTTTACGTCAGGCGCAAATCTTACTCGATCAGATATGAGAGGTCGAAAGGCACTCATCAGTCTACCCTGCCGGCTCATTAAACCTGTCAGCGGCATAATCCTGGAAAAAGAGGGCGGGTATGCCCGGCACAAGTGCCGGGCATACCCGCCCTCTACTCAATCTTATCGCAACATTGGCGTACATCCTCAAGTACTGTTCCAATCGCAGTCTACTTCTCAGGTTCCTCCGTATCCATGAATTTATACCCCGTAAACATACTTCCTACCAGTCCGTTCTTCTCCGCCCTGTCGAGAAAGAGCGCGATGTACACGTGGATAATAACAAACCAGAGCAGCACCCACATTATCATGTGATGGATAAGCCTGGTCGCCGGTATGGTGGCCACCGAGAACCACCACCCGAAAAGAGAGTGCATTGTGCCCTGCGGTGCGTAAAGGGAATAAAGGGCAAATCCCGTCACTATCTGGATCAGATACAATATGAAGATCACAAGATAGGTCAGTCCCGCAAGCGGGGTATGTCCCGTTTCAGGTTCGGGTTTCCCGGTAATGAGGGAGTAGAAAAGTATGTTCTTTACCATTCCACCCGCCCTCTTGCCGCTGAAGGGGAAAAATGCCTTCCACGATGCATAGCGGTTGCCTGCGAACGACCAATAAATCCGGACGGCAAGGGCTACAACAAATACATACGCGGCCACCAGGTGGATGAACCTGCACCATCCCATCACGTACTGTTTGCTCGTCGTGCCGACGATGAACGGATAGTTGATATATACACCGGTGAAAGCAAGGACCAGCAGGCACAGGACGATCAGCCAGTGTACGATCCTGACCGGCGCTTCCCATACGTAAATTCTCTTCTGCATGGCACCCTCCTTTCTCTAAACCACCTGTATCCTGGTAACTTTTTTCCCTTCGGCGTCGAGAACATGCACTGCGCAGGCCATGCAGGGGTCGAAGGAGTGCACCGTTCTCAGGATCTCTATGGGCTTGTCCGGTTCCGCCACAGGCGTACCCATAAGAGATGATTCATAAGCCCCTTTCTGCCCCGAGGCGTCTCTCGGAGATCCGTTCCAGGTGCTCGGGACCACGCACTGATAGTTTTCAATTACGCCGTCCTTGATTTTCACCCAGTGACCCAAGGCACCCCTTGGCGCCTCACTGAAACTGTATCCTTTGGCCTCCTTGGGCCATGTCGAGGGTTCCCACAGGCTGTTGTCATGGATGCTCACGTCGCCTTTTCTGATATTGGCCGTCAGTTGGCCGAGCCACACGCTCATCATCTCGGCTGTAACGAGCGTCTCCACGCCTCTTGCCGCGTCCCTTCCAAGCGTTGAGAACAAGGCAGCAGGGCCGGCCCCGAGTTTCTTCAGGACAGAATCTATCACTTCCCTGACGCGCTTGTGACCGGAGGCGTAAGCCACCAGCATCCTCGACAACGGACCGACTTCCATGGCCTGGTTTTCATACCTCGGGGCCTTCAGCCACGAATATTTCTTGCCCGTATCAAGGAACTGGTAAGGCGGCTGCGGACCCGTGTAGTGGTATTTCGTCTCACCTTCCCACGGATGCCTCGCCTTGTCGTTCCCGTTGCTGTAATCATACCATGAGTGCGTAACGTACTCCGTAATCTTCTCCTGGTCTACGGGATACACCTTGCTGAGGTCCCTGTTCTTGATTATTCCCCTCGGCAGCCACAGGTTGCTTGTGTTCGAAGCCGTGTCATTGGGAAATTCTCCATAAGCCATGTAATTTCCTATCCCGGCGCCGTAACCGAACCACTCCTTGTAAAAAGACGCGACTGCCAGCAGGTCCGGAATATATACCTGTTCGACGAAATCCTTTGCCCTGTTGTTCAGTTCCCCTATCAGGGCCAATCCGCCGTCGTTGAGGGCGCTTTCACTGTTCAGGTCTATGGGCAGCGCCATCCCGCCGACGAGATAGGTCTGAAGGTGAGGGTTCTTGCTCCCAAGGACACCATGAATCCTGATCACGTCCTTCTGCCAGTCAAGGGCCTCCAGGTAATGGGCAGCAGCCATGAGGTTGGCCTCCGGAGGCAGCTTGTAAGCCGGATGTCCCCAGTATGCGTTTGCAAAGAGTCCCAGCTGACCGCTTTCCACGAAGGTATTCAGCTTGTCCTTGATTCCCCTGAAGTAGGCAGCGCTCGACTTCGGCCAGTCCGAAATCGACTGTGCCAGCGCAGCAGTCTTGACAGGGTCGGCCTTAAGCGCATTTACGAGATCCACGAAGTCAAGAGCGTGGAGGTGGTAAAAATGTATAACGTGGTCCTGAATGAATTGAATTCCGGTTATGAGGTTCCTCATGAGCCTCGCATTGTCCGGTATGGTGATACGTAAGGCATTTTCTACAGCCCTCACGGAGCTGTTGGCGTGAACCGTCGTTCAGACGCCTCATATTCGCTGGGCGAAGTACCATGCATCCCTCGGGTCCCGCCCTTTCAGGATGATCTCTATCCCTCGGAACATGGTACTGGAAGACCATGCATCGGCCACCTTTCCGCCTTCAACCTGCGCCTCAATCCTGAGATGTCCCTCAATCCTTGTGATCGGGTCAACGACAATCTTCGCCATGATCACTGCCTCCTTTCGTTCCCATATTTATTTCTTTTCTTCTTCCTTCTCTTTTCCTTTTATCGCCCGGGCAATCCTGTGGGCAACCACGCCGGCAACGGCCACACCCGCGACACCGGCACCGACTTTATCCGCGGTCGTTTCGACGCCGAAACCGGGGACTTTGGGAAGCCTCTTGTAAAACGGTGTCATCGTATCCCAGAAGCCCGGCTCTGAACATCCCACACAACCGTGACCGGCCTGAACAGGCCAGCTTGTTCCCTTGTTATACCTGATAGCCGGACAGTTAAGGAAGGTTTCCGGTCCCTTACACCCCATTTCGTAAAGGCACCAGCCAAGCCTGTGGCCCTCGTCACCCCACTCCCTGACGAATTGGCCGGCATCATAGTGGGCCCTTCTCTGACAGTGATCATGAATCCGCTCACCGTAAGCGAAAAGAGGTCTGTTCAGACGGTCGGTAGCGGGCAGCGTTCCGAAGGTAAGAAAGTGCACGACCACCGCGGTAAGGTTTTCCGGGTTCATGGGGCAGCCTGAAAGATTGAGCACAGTTATGCCGGGAACGGCATCCTGTACACCGACAGCCCCGGTCGGGTTCGGCGCTGCAGCAGGGATCCCTCCGAAGGTTGCACAGGTACCGGCCGCTATGGTCGCCATAGCGTTGCCGCATACCTCCCTGGCGATGTCGATCGCGCTCTTGCCCGCTACACAGCAGTAAACCCCGTTGTCCTTCAGGGGAATGGAGCCCTCAACAACGGCCAGATATTTCCCTTTCTGGTTCTTCACGACGTCATCAAGGGATTTCTCGGCCTGTTTTCCCGCCGGAGCCATTATGGTCTCGTGGTAGTCCACCGAAAGGACATCGAGAACGATCTGCCTCACACTCGGTTTGGTCGCCCTCAGAAGGGCCTCCGTGTTCCCGCAGCAGTCCTGGAATTCCAGCCAGACAAGGGGCGGTCTCTTCGTCTTCTCGATGGCCTCGGCTATCTTCCCGGCGTAGCCGCCGGGCAATGCAAGAACAGCCGCCATCGAAGCGCAGAACTTCATAAAGTCTCTTCGTGATACTCCCCTTTTCAGCAACCTTTCATAAGGGGAGCCGACCTCATCGGAGATTCCTTCAAAATCACCTTTCATGCAGCACCTCCTTCGCCTTTGGGTGGGTAATTTATGCGATTTCCAGCCTGGAAAGATTGAGGCAACCGACTGTAAGACCTTAGAGACAATTTCTCAAAGCCCCCTTCCGCCGTGCTTCCTGATGGCGTGTCAAGACCTTTTTTTATAAAAATTATCACGATAAGAGTGAAGTGTCAATCATTTTCTAACAGGTATTTTCATAGGCAGGACAATAAGGTGAAATGCCGGGAGATGGAAAAGATGCAGAAAACGCCGCGAATCACCTCTTACAGGCAACCCAATTGACAGATAATCGCCCGGTGGGGGAGTTTCACTGCTCCTCGTCCTTTTCCAATTCTTCGACGATGCTCGAAATGACTCTGAGCGAATCCTGGGCCGACTGCTGCTCAACCTTCTGGATAGCGAAGCCGGCATGGACCAGCACATAATCCCCGACCCCGACTTCTTCCGGCATAAGCAGAAGGCTGATCTCCCTTCGGGCGCCATAGACATCCACAACCGCCGCGAAATCGTTTATTCTAACTATCTTCGAGGGTATCGCAAGACACATATTACCGGTCCCTCGCCTCCCATCTGCTCCCCGATCCGGGCACTTCACCTGGGATTATCTCTGCCGTATATCCCAGTTCTCTCAGCTCCTTCAAAACCACTTCTATCAGCCTTTCGAGGCTGGCCTTAACCTCGTCGGAGAGTCCGAGCCCCAGCTCAACCGTTTTAGGCTCTATTCCAAAAAGGACTATTTTGCCCGGAAGGTGGCCGCTGATGGTTGCCGTCGCGAGGAGGTCCGAAATACCGAGCTGATGGGGCGAAATCCTGGTCATGAATTTTGCCGGAACGTCTTCGCCCTCAATCCTTACGACGGTACCCGGGGGATTCCCGCCCTTCACGGCATCGACGACAATAAGATAATCCTTGTCCCTGATGTAGGACAGAAGCTCGATCCCGGAAGTACCGCCGTCGAGTAGTTCTACATCCTCCGGGAAACGGAATCTCCTGCCCATTTCCTCTACAGCCCTTACTCCGAGGGCTTCGTCCCTCATCAGGACATTGCCGACTCCAAGAACGAGAACTCCCACTCAACCTCCGGGCGCCAGTTTACAAGATAGCTGAAAGTATTATACCGCATTATTCCACCCGCCCCTCACTTTTTTATCGTCGCCTTATCATGATACCCGTGTAGAAACCTTCCAGTTGCATGAGTGCTGCAAAAGAGGGCGGGAAAGTCGCAAGCTCCTCTTCCCCTGTTTTCAAAGGGGAAATTAATGAGATCTTTCCCTGCAGCGGGTCATTTCTCCCTGTCCGGCAATACTCGTCGCCTTGAAATAGTTACAGTAATGTCATAAACTATCAAACTGACACCGGACCTGGGTCCGGTACTCACGACATGAGAAATCGAAATTATTGCAAGGATAAGGATATGCGGAAGATATTCACCCGGCCCGGGAGTCTTAAGCCGTCACCTTTCAGATATTGTCCGGGGTGTGGTCACAGTATAGCTCACAGGCTTGTCGCAGAATGTATAGATTCCCTGGGCATACGCGACAGGGTAGTCGGCATCGCGCCCGTTGGCTGTGCCGTATTTGCTTATGATTACCTTAACTTCGACGTCCTCGAGGCGGCTCACGGGAGGCCCCCTGCCGTCGCCACCGCACTGAAGAGACTGATGCCGGATAAGGTGATTTTTTCCTACCAGGGAGACGGCGACCTTGCAGCAATCGGCACGGCCGAGATCATTCACGCCGCCGCAAGAGGCGAAAACTTTTCCGTTTTTTTCATCAATAATGCCACTTATGGCATGACCGGGGGTCAGATGGCTCCGACAACACTTGCAGGGCAGCGCACGACAACAACACCCGCCGGACGGGAAAGCGCGAGAGAAGGTTTCCCCCTGAGGATATCCGAACTACTGTCGACGATCGAGGGGGTATCCTTCATCGAACGTGTGTCACTGGATTCCTACAGGAACGTGGTTGCAGCCGGACGTTCCATTGAAAAAGCCTTCAGATACCAACTGGAAGGGAAGGGATTCTGTCTTGTAGAAATCCTGTCTCCCTGTCCAACCGATTGGAGGATGACCCCGAAGGCCTCCCTGCAATGGATGAGGTCGGCGATGTTCCATACTTATCCTCTCGGCGTCTACAGAGACATATACGGGGAGAACGGGTAGCTGGAAAGGAAGATCATTATAGCCGGCTCCGGCGGTCAGGGAATTCTCTTCCTGGGCAGAATGCTTGCCATCGCAAGCATGAAAGAAGGCCGGAAGGTAACGTGGTTCCCCTCCTATGGTGCGGAGATGAGGGGCGGGACCGCCAACTGCACCGTCGTCATCTCGGACACGCTTATAGGCTCTCCGGTAGTGCTGAATCCAGACATCCTCGTCGCCATGAACAAGGCATCTTTTGATAAGTTCCTGCCGATCCTGAAAAAGAGAGGACTCTTATTTTATGACAGTTCGCTCATAACAAAACATGCGACGAGAAGTGACGTCGTTCCCGTCGCTGTACCGGCAACGCAAATCGCAAGTTCCGCCGGAAATACCAAGTCTGCAAATATGGTAATGCTCGGCGCCGTTGTCGCCGGGACCGGGGTCCTGCATAAGTCGTCGGTACTGGCGTTATTTGAGAACTCGCAGCAGGACCACCCGGAACTTAATATAAACCGGCAGTCTCTCGTTAAGGGGATGGAATACATTGAAAATAAGAAAGGCTAGGATTTCCGATCTCAGAGAAGTCCAAAGGCTCATCAATGAATTCGCACGGCGCGAAGAAATGATTCCCCGCTCTCTCAATGAACTTTACGAAAGCATAAGAGACTTTCTGGTCAGTGAAGACGGGGGCGCAATTACGGGTGCCTGCGCCCTCCACATATTATGGGAAGACCTTGCCGAGATCCGTTCCCTCGCCGTAAGAGAGGAACATCAACGCATGGGGACCGGCAGAAAACTGGTCAGGCGCTGTCTTTCCGAAGCCCGGTCGCTGGGAATAGATAGGGTATTTGTCCTGACCTATCAGCCCGATTTTTTCAAGAAGCTGGGGTTCACGGATATAGAAAAATCGAGTTTGCCCCAGAAGATATGGGGAGACTGTATCAGATGTCCGAAATTTCCGGAATGTGACGAACACGCGCTCATATTGGATCTTAAGCCGGAGGACAAGGTCCTGTGATATCGCCCTGCCGGTGTTTAAAGAGTTTCCCGGGGAGGGTTCGCAAGTTGATGAACAGCCGCGGACGATGAACAGAGGGTATTTCCCATATTTCATGCTTTCTCTTTCGATCTTCTTTGTTGACCAGTCCACAAAGTACTTTGTCAGGACGAGCATGGCCCCGCTTGACGTCATCCATGTCTTACCTGTCCTGAACCTGGTGCACGTCAGAAATGTCGGTTCGGCATTCGGTCTGTTCAGGAGCCTCGGTAATACTTTTTTCATCGTCGTAGCCGCCTGCGCCTCACTGTTTATTGCCTTGCTGATAGTAAAAGACCGCAGCAACGGGACAGCTTTTTCTCTGATTCTCGGCGGAGCGCTGGGAAACCTCGCCGACAGGATAATGTACGGGCATGTCGTTGATTTTCTGGACCTGCATGCCGGAAGATATCACTGGCCAGCGTTCAATATTGCGGACTCGGCGCTTACTGCCGGTATTACCCTGTTGCTCGTGCAGTCAGCGGCCGAGGTCTGGAGGGCCCGGCGGCATGAATAAGGCGCACCGGGCCGTCACGGACTTCTCCCGGAGGGCTTTATGCAGCGTTATACAATAGTTCATCCTCTATATTTGTCATTCTTCTCGCAATCGCTGTATCGCGACGTTGCCAGGAATTGGAAGGGACTTTGCCTGACTTATCTCTTTGCCCTTCTCGCGTTGTCTGTAATACCCGGTGTCATGACGATTCAGAAAGACCTGACCTATTTTTTCAACACCCGGGCTCCCCGCCTGGTGAGCCAGTTTCCTACTATTACGATTTCGGACGGGAGGGTCTCAATAAGCAAACCTGAACCCTATTATATTAAAGACGAAGACACGGGAAAGCCGGTAATGATCATAGACACTACGGGCAGTATAACGTCACTTAAGGGATCACCTGCGGTGATTCTCGTGACCAGGACAAACATCATGGTAAAGACTGACAAAACCGAGACGAGGACCTTCGACCTGTCCGATGTCAAGCACCTCGTCGTTGACCGCAGAGTCATCTATGACTGGATGGACAACTTTCAGGACTGGTCTGCATTTGTATTTTACCCCCTCGCGCTTGCTTTCTCCTTCTTCTACCATATCATCGAGGTAATGTTTTATTCCGCAATCGGCCTCATATTCGCCCGCTCCCTCCAGACGCATCTCCATTTTCGCGCCATTGTTCGTCTGGCCGTCATGGCCGTGACCCCTTCCATTATATTGGGGGTACTTCTTGCCGTCAGCGGACTGACCGTCCCCTACTGGTGGTACATCAGCCTGACGATTTCGACGGGATATGTCTACTTTGCGGTCCGGGCAAACTCGGGCAAAGAGGCGCCTTCAGCCGCATGATGTCCCGATATTTCCGGGATTCTTATCTTGACAAACACGGCTTTCTTCCGGTATAAAAATCCCATGAAAAAAATATTGATAGCAGACGACCTGCACGCGTTCGTAGAGAAGGAAAAAAGCATCCTCAACAGATCTGATTTTACCATATTTACCACCACATCAAGCCGGGAGGCCCTGGAACTCCACAGGTCCGAGAAGATGGACCTCATCATAATAGACCTGGACATGCCTGAAATGAACGGAGATGAGCTGTGTTCAATTGTAAGAAAAGACCCGTCCATACAACAGGTCTCCGTGATCATCGTGGGCTCCAACAGTGAATCGGATATTAAAAGATCCAAACGCTGTCAGGCCAATGCTTACGTTACAAAACCGATTATGCCGCTTCAACTCCTCGAAAAAGTGAGCCAGCTTCTGGATATCCCCGAAAGGAAAAGTTACAGGGTCCTTTTAAAGGTATCCGTGAACGGAAAGTCGCCCGATGAAACGTTCTTCTGTTCTTCGCAGAATATCAGCACATCCGGCATTCTGATCGAAACCGAAAAGACGCTAAAAAAAGGTGATTCCATCTCGTGCTCTTTTTTCCTGCCCGGGGCCGAAAGGGTCTCCGTTAATGCAGAGGTGGTGAGGATCACCACAAACGGGAAGGGCACCTTCCAATACGGTGCGCGCTTCCTTGACCTGAAATCGCAGTACCGGGCCTCCATAGATTCGTTCATCAACAGCAGAGCAAAAAAGACTTAGCGCCGTCCCTGTTCCTCATCTCTCTTGAAGGGACATCTTCAGCTCATACGGCTCTCCGCATCCGGTGCCGATGAAGATCCGGTCACCTGCATGAATTGAACTGAAAGCGCTCTCTTCCGGCAGAAATTTTTCGGGATAAGTCCTCTTGAGTTCTTCAATACCGGCCAGGCTTTCGGAAAAATGCATCAGTGGTACCTTCCTTTTAAGAATTATATCACCGCGAAGCGCCTCTCATTAATCTTTTTGAAAGCATATCCGTCCTTCTGAGAGGTTCCGGAATCCTGAAGACCGAAAGGCACCTCAAGACAATCCCGATGCAGGATTCGATATCGATGAGATGCCCCGGTGATACGAAAAGGGGTCT
>Ga0315550_1002981_pt1 | contig 10275 bp, 9 predicted proteins | sample SalMarSW160190MG_2_FD_203100 | JGI IMG/M metagenome (GOLD analysis project Ga0315550, IMG submission 203100) | Salt marsh sediment microbial communities from the Plum Island Ecosystem LTER, Massachusetts, United States - Salt Marsh Sediment SW1601-90 ... | reverse complement strand
CATAAATCTGCCCCCAGAGCACCCGGCCGGCGGCGTTGCCTACCGAGAGCAGCGTGATGGACAACACGGCGGCGCCCTCGCTGATGCCGTAGGATAGCCCCATCGGCTTGAGATTGCCGATGAGCATAAGCCCGGCGAAGGAGCCGGCGAAGAAGGTATAAAACAGCACCCAGAAACGCCTGTCCCGTAGCAGCGCGCCGTAGCGGGCGGGCTTTTCCTTCGGCCCGTTGGCGGCGGCGTCCGGCGCCGAGATGAAGAGCGCCCCTACCAGGAAAAGCAGGCCGTAGCCGATGCCGATATTGCGGAATATCTCCGTGACGGCCAGGCCGTCATCGAGGAAGGGCTGTACCACCCAGGAAAGCAGGATGGCGCCGCTGCCGAACCCGGCCACGGCAATGCCGGTGGACAGCCCCTTGTGACCGGGGAACCACTTCACCAGGGTGCTCAGCACGGTAACGTAGCCGAAGCCCATCCCGGCTCCGGAGAGGACGCCGATGCCCGCCAGAATCAGCCAGACATTACCGCCGGAAAGGGAGGCCAGCAGGTAGCCGGCGCCGAAAAGCACGGCGCCGATGGCGGCCGTCGGCCGGGGGCCGAGCCGGCGCTCCACGCGGGCGACGAAGAGCATGGCGACGGAGAAACAGGCGATGATGACGCCGAAGATAAGCTGCGTATCGCCGGTGGACATGCCGTAACCCGCCCGGAGGGGCGCCACGAAGATGCTCCAGGCATAGACCGAGCCGCTGCAGCACATGATGAGCAACGAGCCCAGCACGCTGGCGATAACCCGCCCGACGGGACGGCCGGCCTCAGCCGCGGCTTTGCCCCCTATTTTAAGCTTGTCCCCGATGATATTCGACTCCACAGCCGTAATATTATGCCGGGGCCGGTACCGGGGTGGCCAGCGGCATTTATTCCATTATACTTTTCCCTGTGGAATATATCAATTCTGACCGAGTACGCAATGCTCGTTTGCGTAATATATCAGGCGTATTACCTGTATAGTTTGTTGATTTGCGTAATTATACAGGGGTTACAATCCCGGATATATAGAGTCTGCCCCGGCGGCGCGGGGCCTTAAATTTTTTTCCGCCGCATACGGGGCGGCAGGCTCGAAACGCGTCCGGCGGGAGTTGCCAAAAACACGCCGTAGTGGTAAATTTGTTCTATAACGCATGGTTAACGAAAAGCAAAATCCACCCCCGGATGACCGCCACCGCATTGCCACCACCGATGATATCGAGGTCTCCACTTATCTGGAGATAGCCAGGGAAATCGGCGGGGAGCAGCCGGCGGCCACCGTCGAGGGGGTCTCCGGCGCCGAGCGGGAGGCCATCGTCGTCCTGGACTTCGGCTCGCAGTACAACCTGCTCATCGCCCGCCGCGTGCGCGAAAGCCAGGTCTACTGCGAGCTGATGCCCCACGATACCCCCTGGGAAAAGATTGCCCCCCTCAACCCCAAGGGGTTTATTCTTTCCGGCGGCCCGGCCAGCGTCTACGCCAAGGACGCCCCCCTGGCCCCCGCCTACGTCTACGAGAGCGGCCTGCCGGTGCTGGGCATCTGCTACGGGATGCAGGTCATCACCAAGCAGCTCGGCGGGCAGGTAGCACCGGGCACCAAGCGGGAGTACGGCCACGCCGTGCTGCACATCAACGATCCCGACTCGCCCCTCTTCAGCGAGCTGCCCGAGTCCACCACCGTCTGGATGAGCCACGGGGATAAAATCGAGGAAATGCCGCCGGGCTTCGCGCCTATCGCCGCTACGGAGAACTCCCCCTACGCCGTCATCGGCAACGGTAAGAATATCTACGGCCTGCAGTTCCACCCCGAGGTGGCCCATACCCCCGGCGGCCGGACCATCCTCAAGAATTTCGTCTACAAGATATGCGGCTGCCGCGGCAACTGGACGATTGGCAGCTTCGTCGCCGAGAGCATGGCGCGTATCCGGGAGCAGGTGGGTAAAGGCAAGGTCATCAACGCCCTCTCCGGCGGGGTGGACTCCTCGGTGGTGGCCACGCTCATCCACCGCGCCATCGGCGACCAGCTCACCTGCATCTTTGTCAACAACGGCCTGCTCCGCCGCGAGGAAGCCGAGCGGACGCTGGCCGTCTTCAAGCAGAACCTGGGGATGAATATTATCTACGTGGACGCCTCCGACCGCTTCCTCAACCGCCTCAAGGGCGTCACCGACCCCGAGGCCAAGCGCAAGATAATCGGCGAGGAGTTCATCCACATCTTCGAGGAGGAGGCCAGCCGCATCGGCCGGGTGGACTTCCTGGCCCAGGGCACGCTCTACCCCGATGTCATCGAGAGTGTCTCTTCCGTTTCTACCGCCTCGGCCAAGATAAAGTCGCACCATAACGTCGGCGGCCTGCCCGCCCGCATGACCCTGAGCCTGCTGGAGCCGCTGCGCTATCTCTTCAAGGACGAGGTGCGGTTGGTAGGCGCGGAGCTGGGCCTGCCGGAGGAGATGGTCTGGCGCCAGCCCTTCCCCGGGCCGGGGCTGGCCATCCGCTGCATCGGCGAGGTGACGCGGGAGAAGCTGGAAATCCTGCGCGCCGCCGATTTTATCCTCATGAACGAGATTAAGAAGGCCAACCTTTACCGCCAGCTCTGGCAGAGCTTCTGCGTGCTCACCGACGTCCGCTCCGTGGGCGTCATGGGCGACTTCCGCACCTACGGCTACCTGGCCGCCATCCGCGCCGTCACCAGCGACGACGCCATGACCGCCGACTGGGCCCGCCTCCCCTACGACCTGCTGGCCCGCATCTCCAACCGCATCGTCAACGAGGTGGACGGCATCAACCGCGTGGTATATGATATAACCTCCAAGCCCCCGTCAACTATTGAGTGGGAGTGAGATAAAAGGGTAACACTATGTCACATCCTCTTGAAATTGAATACGGCCTTTCGGCAGATGAACTCCTCGATGCAGTTTACAGCCGCTTCCGATTGAAGGTTGCTTTAGAAGGAGCAGTGGCAGAAGTTCACCTGCAAAAAAATATTGAGACTTTAAAAAGTAGCGGGTTTCTAGCACGTAGCGAAGAACATGACCTAAATGGCTATCCTGACTTCACTATATGGACAAAAAAAAGTGATAAACCTTTGCTTTTAGAGTGTAAAAACGCAAGAGATGATGATTATCGAGGCAAGGGTGCTATAACAGCATACAGAGTAGAAACTCAAAAAACCAGGGCAGCCAAAAGTGACCCGAGCAGCCGTTACTATGGAACAAGCCAATTTGATATACTGGCAGTTTGCCTCGGAAAGAAAACCGGTAATTGGAGCGACTTTCTTTTTATCAAAATTAATGACCTCGCCCGCCATTCGTATTATACTAATAAACTAGCAGTAATGCACCGTGTCCCTTTACCAGAATCAGATGATGTTTCTCCTTGGTATCATAGCCTAGCAGAACTCATTGAATCTCTCTAAGGAAGTAAATATGGAAACAGAGCCTATATATGTTACTAAATGGGGTAAGGCATATTACGCCGACAGCTTGGACTTCTTACCGACAATAGCTCTCGAATCTATTGACCTAGTTATAACATCCCCTCCTTACGGGTTACATTTTAAAAAAGAGTATGGAAATGTAAATCAAGATAAATATATAGAATGGTTTCTTCCATTTGCATATGAGATAAAACGCATACTTAAGCCAGAGGGTAGCTTCGTCCTAAATATAGGTGGTAGTTGGACACCTTCTGCCCCAACAAAATCCCTTTATGTGTTTAAACTTCTAATAGCTTTATGTGATGAAGTGGGTTTTAATCTCGCACAGGATTTCTTTTGGTATAACCCAGCAAAACTACCAGTACCTGCAGAATGGGTTAATGTCCGCCGCATGAGAGTCAAAGATTGCGTCGAGTATATCTTCTGGCTTTCTCCTTCAAAATTCCCGAAAGCAGATAACAGAAAGGTATTGAATGCTTACAGCAGGGATATGCATCGTTTGATTAGCCGTGGAATAAAGAAAACACAAAGACCTTCCGGGCACAACATAACTGAGAAATTTTCAAGGGATTTGGGCGGTTCTATTCCAGGCAATCTGATTGAGTGTGGAAACAATGAGAGTAATAGTAATTATATCAAACTCAGTAAACAGCTTGGAAGGAAAATCCACCCTGCCCGCTTTCCATCAACACTACCCGAGTTTTTTATTAATTTCTTAACTGATCCGGGAGACTTAGTCATGGATCCGTTCGCAGGCTCAAATACTACAGGCGCTATGGCTGAGCAATTAAGTCGGCACTGGATAGCAATAGAAAAGAATAGGGACTATATAAAAGATTCAGAGTTAAGATTTAATCAATTACCACCTTCCAGTCAACTTATCATGGGGATTGGCCTACAATAATATCCTCGTAAATTTTTAGTGGGAGTAACCGCTAAAGGAGGCCCCAAATAGCAGGCATCTCAATTCTGTTCCTGGCGTCGGTCGCCTGGGTCATCGTACCCGCGATACTCATCGGCTGGCTGACCGGATACTTCAACGGGCATCTCTGGGCGGCCATAGCGTGGGGCCTGTTCATTCTCTTTATGTACATACGCCAGGCACGCAAATGGCGCGACGGGCTCATCTTTACCCTGGCGCTTATCCAGGCTGTTGCCGGGGGGCTTATCACCTACTATATCGGCGTGGTTACCCATTAGGACAGGGGGGAGAGGAAGGTAAAATCGTGAGGGGAATAACCGGCCATAGAGGCTGAACGATGCGTAAGCCGATACTCATTATAGCCACCGTGCTTCTCGTTTTCCCGTTCGTCTTCGCCGCCTGCGGCTCACCGCAGACGACCACCCCCACGGACATTATCTCGGCGCCCATCGAGAACCCGGATATTATCACCACCACCCCGCCGACCGTACCGATAACGACCACCGCCGCCCCGAACTCCCCGGAATATTACGAGCTCTCCGCCACGCTGGAGGTATCGCCGGGCGAAGAATACGATGAAGATTCTTTCAACGTATATATCCAAAACCAGCAGACCCTGCACCTCACCTGGACGGTGGAAGAGGGCGACGAGATATATTTTTCATTCCTCACCCCCAGTAACAAATATATCGGTGTCAGGAATGGCGGCGAGAGCTTCGTGGAGGGATACTCTTTCGCTTCCAGCGAGGGTAATATCGCCTTCCGGCCGCTGGACTACGGCTGGGGCGAGGGCTACTACGAGATGAAACCGCATCTCAGCACCGACGGCACTCATGCGTCTCAGGCCACGGCAACCATACGCTACTGGATTGAGGATTAGTTAAAAAGGAGGCAGGGCCGATTAAGATTTTAGTCGTCGGGAGCGGGGCCAGAGAGCACGCCCTGGTCTGGAAGCTGGCCCAGAGCCCCAAAGCCGATGAAATATACGTCGCCCCCGGCAACGCCGGCACGGCGCAGATTGCCCATAACATAGATTTTAAGGCGGACGACATCGAAGACCTGGTAAAATTCGCCCGCGACAACCATATCGATCTTACCGTGGTCGGCCCGGAAGGGCCCCTGGCCGCCGGCATCGCCGACCGCTTTATCGCCAGCGGCCTGGCCATCTTCGGGGCCACCAGGGGCGCCGCGGAGATAGAATCGAGCAAGGTCTTCGCCAAGACATTGATGCAGCGTCACGCCATTCCCGGCGCCGGGGGGGCTGCCTTCTCCGACTACGACCGGGCCAGGGCCTACTTGCGCAAGCAGGAGCCGCCCATCGTTATCAAGGCCGACGGCCTGGCCGCCGGCAAGGGGGTCACCATCGCCGAGTCCTTGGCCGAGGCCGAGACTACCCTCACCAACCTGATGAAGGCCAAATCGCTCGGGGAGGCCGGGAGCAAAGTGCTCATCGAGGAGCACCTCCACGGCTGGGAGATGAGCTATTTCGTCTTCACCGACGGCCAGAAGCTGGTGCCCATGGTACCCGCCTGCGACTACAAGCGCATCCACGACGGCAACCAAGGCCCCAATACCGGCGGCATGGGCTCCTACAGCCCCCCGCCCGGCTACACCGAGGCCCTGGGGCATGTCATTGAGCACACCATCATGGAGCCGGCCATCCTGGCCCTGGCCGACGCCGGCCGGCTCTACAAGGGCATCCTCTACGGCGGGCTGATGATAACCAACAAGGTGCCCAAGGTCATCGAGTTCAACGCCCGCCTCGGCGACCCGGAGGCGCAGGTAGTCCTGCCCCGCCTCCAGACCGACCTCATTGATATCATGATGGCCGTGGTCGGCAACCGGCTGGACACCATCGACGTAGGCTGGAGCGACCGGGCCTGCGTCGGCGTCGTCATGGCCTCCGGCGGCTACCCCGGCACCTACCAGACCGGCTTCCCCGTCAACGGCCTGGACGACGTGGACAAAGATATTATAATTTTCCACGCCGGGACGCGCGTCAACCCGGAGGGCCAGATACTCACCTGCGGCGGCCGCGTACTTACCGTGGTGGCCACCGGCCAGGACCTCGCCGAGGCCAGGGAAAAGGTTTATAAAAACGTACCGCGTATTCATTTCGAGGGCTGCCAATATAGGAAGGATATCGCGGATATAAAGGAGTATTCTACGGGCTAAGCCTTAGATAGATTGCCGCGTCGCTGCGCTCCTCGCAATGACATTTCGGGGGGCGGAAGGGCGGTGGCAAGCTCCGTGATAAGCCGCGGATGATACGGGGTGGTTTGGGTGGGAATAGATTACACCGACGGGGCGGCGGGGTGGTAAAAACGAAGACAGGCGAGGTAGAGAGAATGGCCTTAGTAGCCGTAGTCATGGGCTCCAAATCCGACGCCGAGGCCCTCCAGCCGGCACTGGACGTCCTTACCCAGCTCGGCATCGAGCACGAGACCAGTGTCATCTCCGCCCACCGCACGCCGGACAAGGCGCGCCAGTACGCCCAGTCCGCCCGCGAGCGCGGCATCGAGGTCATCATCGCCGCGGCGGGGATGGCCGCCCATCTCCCCGGCGTCCTGGCCAGCTGGACGACCCTGCCTGTCATCGGCGTGCCCCTGTCCAGCGGCGAGCTCAAGGGGGTCGATGCCCTCTACTCCATCGTCCAGATGCCCGCCGGTATACCGGTGGCCTGCATGGCCATCGGCGGCCCCGGGGCCAGGAACGCCGCCTATCTCGCCGCCGAGATACTCGGCCTTAAATACGACGACATCAGGAATGCCTACGCGAGCTATCGCCGCGAGCTGAATAATAAATAGCAAATCCGGAGGAACCACGCCAAAGGAGTGGGTTATGATTGAGCGTTATTCCCGGCCCGAGATGAAGCGGGTCTGGTCGGACGAGAACAAGTACGACAAGTGGCTGGAGGTGGAGATAGCCGTCTGTGACGCCTGGGCCGAGGCCGGCGTCATCCCCCGCAAGGCCATCCCCAAGATAAAGATGGCCAAGTGCAACCTCAGGCGCATGGGGGAAATCCTCAAGGAGACCCACCACGACGTCACCGCCTTCCTCGGCGCCGTGGCCGAAAGCCTGGGCGATGAGTCGCGCTACATCCACCTGGGGCTGACCTCCTCGGATATCATCGACACGGCTACGTCCCTCCAGCTCGTCGAGGCCTCGGATTTACTCATTAAGGGCGTCAAGGAGATGACGGTGGTGCTGGCGCAGCGCGCCATCGAGCACAAGTACACGGTGATGATCGGGCGCACCCACGGTATCCACGCCGAGCCGACCACCTTCGGCCTCAAGCTGGCCCTCTGGGTGGAGGAGATGCGGCGCAATCTGCAGCGGCTCACCGAGGCCAAAAAGGCCATCGCCGTGGGCAAGATTTCCGGGGCGGTGGGCACCTACGCCACGGTCACCCCGGAGGTCGAGACCAGGGCCTGCCGCAAGCTGGGCCTGGCCGCCGCGCCGATATCCAACCAGGTCATCCAGCGCGACCGCCACGCCCAGTTCATCACCACTCTGGCCATCCTGGCGGGCTCCCTGGAGAAGTTCGCCACCGAAATCCGTGCCCTGCAGAAGACCGAGGTGCGTGAGGTGGAAGAGCCCTTCGGCGCCGGGCAGACCGGCTCCTCGGCCATGCCCCACAAGCGCAACCCGGAGCTCTGCGAGCGGGTATGCGGCCTGGCCAGATTGACGCGCGGCTACGCCTTGACCTCCATCGAGAATATCGCCCTGTGGCACGAGCGCGATATCAGCCACTCCTCCAACGAGCGCATCATTCTGCCCGACAGCTGCCTGACGCTGGACTATATCCTGGCCATCTTCACCTCGGTCATGCGTAAACTCACCGTCTTCCCGGCGCGGATGAAGCGGAACCTGGAACTCACCCACGGCCTGGTCTTCTCGCAGCGGGTCATGCTGGCCCTCATCGAGACGGGCCTGAGCCGCCAGGACGCCTACAAGCTGGTGCAGCGCAACGCCATGAAGAGCTGGCAGGGCAGCCGCAGCTTCCTCAAGCTGCTCAAGGCCGACGACGAGGTCACCGCCGCCATCGCCCCGCCGGACCTTGCGAGAATCTTCGATTACCAGCACTATTTACAGCACGTGGACGAGATATTCCAGAGGCTGGGGCTCACCAAGTCCCAGTGGCAGGGCACCCTGGCCGATACCATCGAGCTGGGGCCGATGTCGATATAATTTGGAAATAAAAGAGGTTAATGCCCCATGGAAAATACAGAGCCACAGGTATTGATGGAGACCGACCTGCCCCTGCCCCTGTTCATCAAGGGCAAGGTACGCGATACCTACGACCTGGGCAGCCACCTGCTCATCGTCGCCACCGACCGCATCTCCGCCTTCGACGTGGTGCTCCCCCAGGGCATCCCGCTCAAGGGGCACGTCCTCAACCGCCTCTCCTCCTTCTGGTTTCGCCATACCGCCGAGATTATGCCCAACCACATGACCGAGGCCGTCGACGACGTCCACGCGCTGGATTCCTACCTCCCCGCCGAAAGCCGTTTCCCCTACCCCGCCTACCTGCGGGGGCGCTCGATGATTGTCAAGAAGGTCAAGCGCATCCCGGTGGAGTGCGTCGTCCGCGGCTACATCGCCGGCTCGGCCTGGGAACAATACCGGGATAAAGGCACTATCTCCGGGCAGAAGATGCCTAAAGGACTCAGGGAGAGCCAGGAGCTGGAGGCGCCGATATATACCCCCACGACCAAGGCGGATACCGGCCACGACGAGCCCATCGCCACCGAGGAAATCGTCAAGCTCATCGGGCCGGAGATGGCCAAAGAGATGGAGGCGAAGAGCCTGGAAATATATAGCCATGCCCGCGAGTACGCCCTGGGCCGGGGCATCATCATCGCCGATACCAAGTTCGAGTTCGGCATCGAAAACGGCCGGCTGATAATCATCGACGAGCTGCTCACCCCCGACTCGTCGCGCTTGTGGGATGTAGCCCTTTACAAGCCGGGGCAGCCCCAGCCGAGCCTCGACAAGCAGCCCGTCCGCGACTGGCTGGCCGCCTCCGGCTGGAACAAGAAGCCTCCCGCCCCCTCCCTGCCCGGCGACGTCGTCGCGGCGACCTCGCGGCGCTACGTGGAGGCCTATGAAAAGCTGACGGGGCGGCATCTGGCCCTGCTGGACTGAATGGCTCAGCCTTCCAGAAAGCCCTTGGTGCTGGGCAGCTCGCCCCTCAGGCGCTCGTCGATACGCGTGGCCGCGTCCAGGGCCCTCCCCAGCGCCTTGAAAAGGGCCTCCGCCCGGTGATGGTCGTTGCGGCCGCCGAGGATGCGGGCGTGCAGGTTGAGCCGGGCCTCTTGAGCGAATGACTCCAGGAAGTGGCGGATAAGGTCGGCGGGCAGGCCGGGCATGTCATTATCATCAAAAGCTAAATCGAGCACGGCGTAGCCCCGCCCCCCGATATCCACCGCCACGAAGGCCAGCGCCTCGTCCATGGGCACGGTGCGGTCGGCCATGCGCACAATACCCCGCCGCTCCCCCAGTGCCCTGAGGAACGCCTGCCCCAGGGTTATGGCCACGTCCTCGGCGATGTGATGGATATCATCACCGCTGGCCCTGATATTTATATCGAAAAGCCCGTGCCTGGCGAAGGCCGACAGCAGGTGGTCGAGGATGGGCGTGCCCGTCTTCATCTCGTAGCGACCCCGCCCGTCGATATCCAGTGTAATATTTATATCCGTCTCGCCGGTCTGGCGGGCGAGGCTGGCCTGGCGGGATGCATTAACTGGTTTCTCATCGGCGGCCAGCAGCTGCATGGCCCCTTTGAGGAAGGTGCCCCCCACCGGTATCTTGCCCGTCCTGGTGCGCTGGTAGAGCGGGCGGCTGCAGCCTATCCTGGCGGCCATTTCATTATCGGAATAGCCCCGATCGCTCT
>Ga0315550_1002980_pt1 | contig 10276 bp, 9 predicted proteins | sample SalMarSW160190MG_2_FD_203100 | JGI IMG/M metagenome (GOLD analysis project Ga0315550, IMG submission 203100) | Salt marsh sediment microbial communities from the Plum Island Ecosystem LTER, Massachusetts, United States - Salt Marsh Sediment SW1601-90 ... | reverse complement strand
GAGATATCTATGGAGGATTAGAATTCTCTCTCGGTAATTTGCTTTTTGGTGGGTACCATGGGGAAACTCGTAATGGGGAAGTTGATAATGAGGGTATAATTACCGCTTCCGTTGTACCTTATCCTTCTCTGTTTAAGGGACAAAATCGTGCTGTAGTTCTTGAAATCAAGGGAGATTATCCGGAGGTGCCTAATATAAAAGGGTTTTTGGGCAAGGAACACTCTTTTTATAATCTTTTAAATCTGCTCGATTATGTAAAGAATAATAAGAAAATCGATAGTGTTATTGTTTATATAAAAAGTAATTCTCTGGGACTTGCTCAAAGTGAAGAAGTCAGAAAACAACTTACGGATATTGCTAAGAATAAGTTCCTTATTGCGCATGCTGATTATTATGGTTTTAAAGATTTATATTTAGCCTCTGCTGCCGATCTTATTTCGGTCTCTCCTCCAGGTAGTATATATTTTCCCGGGCTTTATCTCTCCAAAATGTATATTAAAGGAGCGCTGGAAAAAATGGATGTGGAAGCCGAGGTTTCCAGCGTTGGAAAATACAAGACTGCTATAGAAATGTTTACGAAGGAAGAAATGAGTGAGTACGATAGAGAGCAGATAGGAAAATTTCTCGATGATCTTATAGATGTAGTTGTCGGAGAAATGTCGGATTCGAGGGAAATAGACGAAAATAAAATAAAGAGTCTTATAGATTCTATGGCTTTTTTTACGCCGGAAGAAGCGATAAAAGAGGGATTAATAGATACTCTGGCTTATTTTGATGAAATCAAAGCTCTCGTTGGTATTGAAGGTGAAGGTAAAGTTTGGAGAGGGAAAACTGTTCCCAGAGAATTCTCGCTGAGCGATCCTCCAAAAATAGCAGTTTTGACTCTCGAAGGTTCTATAATTGTTGGGGAGAGTTCCAATTCCCCCATGGATATTCCTCTTTTCGGGGGTGCAACCATTGGTTCGGAATCGGTGGCAAGAGAGCTAAAAAGACTCAAGAAAGATAATTCCGTGAAAGCGGTTGTCCTGCGAATAAATTCCGGCGGAGGAAGTGCCGTTGCGTCAGATTTAATATATAGAGAAATTATTAAATTAAAGGAAGAAAAACCTGTTGTAATATCTATGGGGAATGTGGTGGCTTCCGGAGGGTATTACATTTCTGCTCCCGCAGATTTGATATTGGCTAATAAAACCACACTTACAGGTTCTATTGGGGTTTGGGGGGCGAAATTTGTTACCGAAGGATTGTATAACAAGTTCGGAATTACGCATGATATAGTGAAATGGGGAGAGCATTCCGACGCTTTAAGTTCTCACCGTCCATTTTCTTATTATGAGCGAGAAATGTTTAATAAAATGTTAAATCATATATATGATCAATTTTTAGAAGCTGTAGCCACGCCCAGAGATTTAACTGTCGAGGAGGTCGATTCTTTGGGAATGGGTAGAATTTGGAGTGGACTTACGGCAAAGGAAATATCCCTTGTCGATGAATATGGTGGTCTTTTAGATGCTATAAATGCCGCCGCGGATGAAGCGGAGGTTGAAAATTATAAAGTGGTTCTTTTTCCGGAACCTTTAAAGTTCCTTGAAAGATTAATGGGTGTAAGAGAAACTACTTATTTGCCTATTTTAAAATTGCTACAGGAACCTTATCTTTATTTCGAGCCAGCGCGACTCGAGTTTGGGCGGTAAGTTTGTAAGATTATTCTCACACAAAGGACACAGAGAAAAAAGAAAAAATATTCTTATCGTTTAAAACCCAACCTTCCCCAAATTTTTTTGTACATTTAAATTATTTGAGGATTCCAACTCCGAAATATCGAATCTTAAGATATTGTATCATATAATTTGATTTTTGTTAAAGATTAGAAAAAATCGTTTTACCCTTTACTTTTTTCTTCTTTTTTATAACTTTTAAGTTAGTTATTGTTAAAAAAAAATTATATTGTTATGGATGATAGTAAAAAAACAAAAAAACAATTGATCGACGAATTAAAAAAGTTACGCAAAAAAATTGCTGAACTTGAGAAATCTCAAAGCAAAAGCAGAGAAAAAGAGCAAAAATTACTTCTTGACAGGGCGTTTTTCAAAAGTTTCATGGACAGCGTACCAATTTCTGTTTACTTTAAAGATAAGAAAGGAAGCCTTCTTCAGGTGAATAAATACTATCTGGAGCAGGAGGGTTCTCCTTCTATAACTTCTGAAGAAGACGTTAAAGGGAAAACTGATTTCGACTTTTATCCGAAAGATTTAGCGGAGGCGGCCAGGAAGGACGATTTACAGGTAATGAGGACAGGCAAACCTATTGTCGATAGGGAAGAAACATCTAAAAATTCTAAAGGAGAAAAGGTGTATTTATCGACTACTAAAGCTTTATTAACCGATGAAGAAGGTAATACCATAGGGATATTTGGTATGACTCATGATATAACTAAACGTAAAAAATTGGAAAAGGCTTTGTTGTATGAGAGGTCTTTAGTATATGATTTGATTAATAACATCCCTGATCATATTTACATTAAGGATAAAAAAAGTCGTTTTTTACTTACCAGTAAGTCGGTAGCAGAACAATTCGGTGTTGAAGATGTAAATAAAATTATCGGTAAAACTGATTACGATTATTTTACAAAAGAACACTCGGAATCAGCTTACAGGGACGAACAAAGAATAATTAAAACCGGTAATCCAATATTGAACAAGATTGAAAAAGAAACACATCCCGATGGAAGAATAACCTGGGTTTCGACAACAAAAATCCCAAGGTATGACGCGAAGGGAAATATAATTGGTATTTTAGGTGTTTCAAGAGATATAACGGAAAGAAAAAGATTAGAAGAAAAGTTACAGAAAAAGGTTGAAGAACTAGGAGAGGAAGTGTTTTTTAAAAGTAATCTACTTACTTCTCTTCTCATTAATATACCCGATCTTATTTACTTTAAAGATAAAGAATCTCGTTTTATGGAGATAAGTAAGTCCAAAGCGGAACAGGTTGGTCTTGTTAAAGAAGAGGTTCTCGGAAAAACAGATTTCGATTATTTCACAAGAGAACACGCTGAAAAAGCTTATAATGACGAACAGGAGATAATGAAAACGGGTAAACCAGTATTGAACAAGATTGAAAAAGAAACACATCCCGATGGAAGAATAACCTGGGTTTCGACAACAAAGCTTCCATGGTATAATGAAAACGGGAATATAATGGGGACTTTTGGGATTTCAAGAGACGTTACTGAGAGTAAAAACAGAGAAGTTCAACTGATAGAAGCTCAGAAAGCTGCGCAAAAAGCTTCTTACGCAAAAACAACTTTTCTGGCTATAATGAGCCATGAGATTAGGACCCCTCTAAATGCCATAATCGGAATGTGCGAAATCTTGGAAGAAACAGTTTTATCTAAAGAACAGCATAATTATCTTAAGGTGCTACGAGAAGCCGGAGAGACACTTTTAGCGATAATTAATGATGTGTTAGATATTTCGAAGATAGAATGTGGCGATATTCAAATTGAGAAAAGCGAATTTGAACTCGATTCGCTAATAGAAAAAGTCTGTGATATTATGGCTATTAGAGCGCATAAGAAGGGAATAGAGCTTATTGATCATATTTCTCCCAATGTCCCCGTGAATTTAATTGGGGATTCTTATCGTATGCGACAGATATTGGTAAATCTAATTGGGAATTCAATTAAATTCACCGATGAAGGGGAGGTCGTATTAAATGTAAAGCTTGCGGAAGAAGAAGGATACCAATGTAAAAATAAAGCAGAAGACGGTATTTGTTTCTTGTTTACAGTTAAGGATACAGGTGTTGGGATCCCTGAAAGTAAATATGAAGACATTTTTGAAAGTTTTAAACAGGCGGATTCTTCTACTACCCGGAAATTTGGCGGAACCGGTTTAGGACTCAGTATTTCAAAAAGATTAGTTGAGTTGATGGGTGGTAAAATGTGGGTGAAGAGTGAAGAGGGGAAAGGGAGTGAGTTTCTATTTACTGTGAAGCTTGAGGTGAAAAAAGAGAAAAAAACTCGTACTTTCATTGTACCTCGTGGAGTCGACGTAAGAGGTATTTTAGTACTTATAGTGGATGATAATTATACAAATAGATTAATATTAAAAGAAATTTTAACCGCGTGGGACGCAGAAGTGGTGGAAGCTTCCGGAGGCAAAGAAGCAATCTCAATATTAAAGAAGGCAAGAAAAAAGGGAAAACATTTTCGTCTGATTTTGCTGGACCGGAGGATGCCTTCAGTGGACGGATTCGAGGTGGCAGAGTTTATAAGAGAGGATGAAAAAAACGAGGAAATCACTACTGTGATGATGTTGACTTCTGATTATCGTACTTCAGATTTAACGCGCATAGATAGATTGGGTATTAGTTGTTATCTTGTTAAACCAATTAAAAGAGATGAATTAAAAAATGCGATTCTAACTACGCTTGGCTTGTGGAAAGCTAAGAAACATGAGGGAAAAGTCGAAAAAATTAAGCCAATCGATCTTCCGGCTATGAAAATTTTACTAGTAGAAGATACCGAAGATAACAGTATGTTAATAAAAGCTTTTCTTAAAAAATCTTCTGTTGAGATAGATGTAGCTGAAAATGGCAAAATTGCTTTTGAAAAGTTTAAGAAAAATGTTTACGATTTGGTTTTGATGGATATGCAAATGCCGGTGATGGATGGTTACACTGCAACAAAAAAAATAAGAGCATGGGAGAATAGAGTTAACGCGGAAGAAACCCCGGTTATAGCGCTCACGGCATTTGCATTGAAGGGTGATGCCGAAAAATGTCTTGATGCCGGTTGTAATACTCATGTTGCGAAACCTGTTAAAATGGATACATTGCTTATGATTTTAAACGAATTCGCGAATAAATTGGATTTGTAATTAAGGAGGTTTTATGAATGATAATGAAAAAATTATTGTAAAAGTCGATCCCGAGATAGCCGACCTTGTCCCCGGTTTTTTGAAAAACAGAGAGAAAGATATTGAACAAATGGAATCTTATCTTGCGGCGAAAAATTTTGAAGAGATAGAAAGATTAGGCCACAGTATGAAAGGTTCTGGCGCGGGTTATGGGTTTGATGGAATTAGTGAAATAGGTAAATCTATAGAAATTGCGGGTAAAGAACAAAGTATCGAGAACATTAAAAAAGGTATAGAAAACTTAAAGGATTATTTAAGAAGAGTTGAAATCGCGGAGGAGTAATTTATTTTATTTGTTCTGAAGTTTTATTTGATTTTCGAGTAAATACCACTTATTATCCCCATTCCTATCCAGAATAACATTCCGAGTCCAACAACATAAATATTATTATCTAGCAAATTGTGTATATTTACACCTATAAGAGCAACAAATAGACCCTGAGATAACCACTTTTGGTATGCGTTATTATTTGTATTTTCTTTTAACCTGGTAAAATTGTCTCTACTCCATTTAATAGCAAAACCAAATACTGCTATAAGGGCTAATAACCCAAGAATTCCTGCTTCCGCAAGAAAATTTATGTACATATTATGTACATAAGGAGCTCCTTTTTTGTATTCGGGCGGAGAATATTTTTCGAATAAGAGATAAAAATTGTGTATTCCGACACCTGTAAAAACAGAATTTTCTTTCCACATTTTAATTCCTGCTTTAGCGGATACAATCCTGTTTGTGTTTATCCCCTCTTTGAAAGCTATCAGTAACCTGGCTCTTAAAGGCATATATAATATTGCTATTAAGATTATAACGATAGGTATTAAGAAGGCTATTAATTTTTTCTTTTTTATAAAGAATAGCACAGACAATGATATAATTAGCGCGACAGTGGGGGCTCTCGAAGAAGTTAAAAAGAAGGCTATTATTCCAAGTATTATCGAAATCCATAAAAGTTTTTTTGTTTTTTCTTCTATTAAAAAGGAAATAAGAAGAGGTAAACTAAAACCAATAAGAGAAGCTAAAATCAGAGGATTATAGCAAATAGAAGTTATTCTGTTTTTTCCCATAGAGGATACTACTATTGGTATATTCTTATAAATTAAGGAAAAGCTCGCTATATATTGTAATATACCTATAGCGGATACAAGTAAAATCAATATTGCTATTGTTTTAATGAGTTTTTCAATACGTGTTTTTTCAATGACAAGCTCTTTCGCGAGAAAATATACTAAAACATATGAAAGCAAAGCGCAGGTAGCATAAAAGCTGTGTTTTTTATAAACTCCGAATATAGATGAAAGAAGCATTGTTCCAAGAAGAATAATCTGTAGTTTGTCAAGCAGATTGAGTTTTATATTCGGTTTTGAAAGAATTAATAATACAAGAGAAGTTAATGCCAAAGGTATAGCAGCATACGCGGAGATGGGGGTAAAAAAAAGACTTGCTAATAAAAAATAGAAAGCTTTACCCTGATATTTGTTTTTGTCCATTTGGATATATCTATAAGTTTTTATGATAGAAAATCAAGGTTTTTTATCGTCAGTTGTTAGCTTTTTACTATCTTCTTTGTATTTTTTGTACTTTACCTTAGCTATTTGATGTTCATCGTATTTTTTACTAAATGTATGATCGCCTTTTCCTGTAGCCACATAATATAAATAATCGGTTTTTGCCGGATGGAGAGCAGCCATTATGCATTGAAATCCTGGGTTTGAGATTGGTCCCGGTGGCAGGCCGCTGTTTCTGTAAGTATTATATGGCGATTTGACACGTAGATCTTTATATGTAACCGTTTTTTTATACGTTCCTAAGGCATAGAGAACGGTGGCATCGATTTGAAGACGCATATTTTTTTCTAATCTATTGTAAATAACGGAAGCTATAATCGGTTTTTCTCGGTCCATCATAGCTTCTCTTTCAATCATAGAGGCTATGGTTAGAATTTCGTGCGCGTTGAAAGCCATATTTTTGATTTTAAATTCCTGGGATGGTCTTATGACAGTGTAAAGATTGGTAACCATCTTTTTTATAACATTTTCCGGTATTTCTCCTTTGTAGAAAATATATGTATCGGGGAAAAGGTATCCTTCCAGAGAGGGCTGATTTATTCCGAGATTTTTGATGAAATTTGTGTCAGCGATGAGAGCCTTCAATTTGAGAATATTTATATCCGCGTCTTTATGTCTGCGAAACGCGTATATTGTTTCGTTTACCTTTAAGCCTTCAGGAATTGTGATTTTCACCGTTAATCTTCTTCCTTTAATTAAACTTTTTAGGACATCTCTTGGAGTTTCGTAAATATCGAATTTATACCATCCGTAGGAAAGAGAAGTGGACTTTTTAAAGACAATTATCATTAGTTTAAATCCGAGTCTATCTTGAATGATTCTTGATTCTTTTAATTTGCTCGAAATAATATTGAGGTTATCTCCTTTATCGATTTTTATTATAGCCTTTCCCATTTTAGGACATTTGGCGAGAGGGCTTAATATAAGACCTATTGCTATAATTGTAAGTATTGCTTTAATTCTCATCCAGATAACCTTTAAGTATTAATGAGGCGGAAATCTTGTCTATAAGTTTCTTATCTTTCTTTTTGCCTAATTCCGATGCAATTTCAGTTGCTTCTTTTGTTGTAAACCGCTCGTCCTGAAGTTTTATCGGTAAATCTAACTCTTTTTCGATTTCTTTTTTTATTTTTTGTACGAATTTCGCCCGTTGCCCAATTTTGCCTTTTGTAGTTAAGGGGAAACCTAATACCATACCTTTAAAATTGTATTCTTTATTTAAACTTTTTAGTTCTTTTATTAAATGTTCGGTTTTAACAGTTTTAATCGGTTTAACTATATCAAGACTGTTGCTGATCGCGATACCGGTCCATTTAATTCCTAAATCTAGTCCAATCCAGTATTTCATAATCCAATATAATGATTTTGGTTTTATTTTCAACCACGGAAGGAGAAAATTATCACACAGAGCACACGAAGAACACAGATAAAAACAACTAAAATTTTGTTTGCTTAAAACTCAACCCTCAACCCAAGAATTTTGAACCACAAAGCACACAAAGACCACAAAGTTTTTTGTTTTTTGAGCCAACGGCTAAAGCCTAGAAGCTAAGAGCTATACTTAACAACAAATCACACGAATAGAACGAATCACACCACACATCCTATTTTATTTTTTTTACCTTACCAACCTCCTAACTTCCTACCCCCCTAACTAAATTGCCCTTGACAAAAAGGTATGTTTTTATTAATTTCATCTAAATTTAGTTGTAATGTGATAGATATCGTAAATTCATAAATATCTCTATAGAGAATAGAGTGGCAATATTAAGGAGGCTAAGTGTCTGTTAAAATAAGATTAAGAGTCGTTGGAAAGAAAAAACAGCATAGTTATAGGATTATTGCGATAGAGTCGCGAAATCCCAGAGATGGTAAGTATTTAGAGCAGTTAGGATGGTATAATCCACATTCAAAAGAACTTCAAATAGATGGAGATGGAATCAAAAAATGGCAGGACAAAGGTGCGATTTTGACTGATACGGTAAAATCGTTAATGAAAAGGTGGGACGCAAACGCAAGTAAAGAAACGGAGGAAAGTAAAGAAACGAAGGAAAGTAAAGAAACGAAGGCAAGTAAAGTAACGAAGAAAAGTAAAGAAACGAAGGCAAGTAAGGTAACGAAGAAAAGTAAAGAAACGAAGAAAAGTAAAGAAACGAAAAAAAGTAAAGAAACGAAGAAAAGTAAAGTAACGAAGAAAAGTAAAGAAACTGAGCAAAGTAAAGAAGCGGATGAAAGTAAAGAAACTGAGGAGGTAACTGATGTTGAAGGAACTGATAATATACATAGCAAAGTCACTGGTGGATCAGCCTGAAAAAGTGGAGGTGGAAGAAATATCGGGAGAGAGAACTGTTATGTATGAGCTTAAAGTGAGTAAGAAAGATATCGGGAAAATTATTGGGAAGGGTGGTAAAACGGCGAAAGCGATAAGGACAATTGTTACAGCAGCTTCAATGAAAATTGGTAAAAGAGCAGTTCTCGAGATTTTAGAACCTTCTTAATTATTTTTTTCTGCTTGGTGTGTCATCTAAGATGAAAATTAATATATTTAGTATTTTTCCGTCAATATTTGAGTTGTTTCTTGAAACAGGGATAGTGGGAAGGGCAAAAGAGAAAGAGATAATTTTTTTTAAATTAATTGATATAAGAGATTTTGCTTCAGATGCTTATGGTAAAGTGGATGATTATCCTTATGGAGGTGGCCCGGGGATGGTGATGATGGTCAAACCAATTGTTAAAGCAATGGAGAGCGTGGAAGATAAAGGCACAACTTACTTGCTTTCTCCGAGAGGTAAAAATTTCAATCAGGAAATGGCTAAGGATCTTTCAAAAGAAAAAACTTTAAGCTTAGTTTGTGGCAGATATAAAGGTGTGGATGAGAGAGTGAGGGAATTTGTTGATGGTGAAATATCGATTGGTGATTATATCTTAAGTGGCGGGGAGGTTGCGGCTATGGTAATTGTTGAAGCGTTAACAAGATTGCTTCCGGGTGCGGTTGGAGATGTTAATTCGGTGAATACTGATTCTTTTGAGAAAGGACTTCTGGATGCGCCGCTTTACACCAGACCCCGAGTTTTTAGAGAAAAAGAAGTTCCGGAAGTTTTGCTTTCAGGTAACCATGCGGAGATCGAGAACTGGAGAGAAGAAGAGGCGGTTAAATTAACAAGAAAATATAGAAAGGACATTATGAAAAATTAACATCATGTTTGAAAGGAGATTAAAGTGGATGATTTAAAAATTATAGAAGGAAGTCATTTAGTGGATAATATACCCGAATTTGGTCCGGGGGATACGGTAAGGGTTGCTATGGCAGTTAAAAGAGGCGATAGGGATAGACTGCAGCGTTTTGAGGGAATCGTAATTAAAATAAAAGGTTCCGGAACGAGTAAGACTTTTACAGTACGAAAGGTTTCCCAGGGTATCGGAGTTGAAAAGATTTTTCCTGTGCATTCGCCGATGATAAAATCGATAGAAGTTGTTAAGAAAGGTAAAGTAAGAAGAGCTAAACTTTACTATCTTAGAGAAAAAGAAGGAAAGGCGGCAAAAATAAAAGAGAGGAAATGACTTTTGGCGATGAGGGTTGGATTTCTACCGAAGTTTCCCTAATTTGTGGTATAGATGAAGTAGGGAGAGGTTCTCTCGCCGGTCCGGTTGCTTCTGCCGCCGTTGTTTTCGAAAAGGGTATTTATGTGCCCGGTGTTACCGATTCTAAGAAACTTTCACCCAACAAAAGACTTAAACTTTTTCCGGAAATTTTAGAAAAATCGGTTTCTGTCGGTATCGGTTACGTC
>Ga0315550_1002979_pt1 | contig 10278 bp, 7 predicted proteins | sample SalMarSW160190MG_2_FD_203100 | JGI IMG/M metagenome (GOLD analysis project Ga0315550, IMG submission 203100) | Salt marsh sediment microbial communities from the Plum Island Ecosystem LTER, Massachusetts, United States - Salt Marsh Sediment SW1601-90 ... | reverse complement strand
TGGATACCCTGCGCCGGCGAGCTGACGCCGTGGAACACCCATATCGGCGGTGAAGAATACGAGCCGGACGCGCGCACCTACGAGAACAAACCGCTGACGCCGATGAACCGTTTCCTGCAAACCGCGGGGCAGACGGCGGCGCAGGGCGGCGCCAATCCCTACAACTATGGTCTGGCCGTGGAAGTCTCGCTCGGCAGGAAGGGACGCACCGACGCCACCAAGCATTACGCCATGGGACGCCTGGCGAACGAACTGGCGCACGTAATGCCGGACCGGCGCACCGTGTACAAGGGCGATGACGGCCGCGACGTGATCCTCGCCATGTTCGTGGCCGATCGCGCGGGCGATCTGTCTGCCGGCACGCTGTATGCCGCGCAACTCGCGCAAATCGACGGCAGCCACGGCGGCAAATTCAATGTGCGCTGGATCAGGCTCGGCCACGCGAACGACAGGCAGATCAAGGGCATGATCGACGGCGGCATCCGGTTCCCGGACATTTTCGACGCGGTTTCGAAGACGGACTACCAGGCGAATCCCGCCGCTTACCCCGGCTACCGCCCGGTATTCGTCTACACCGGCACCGACGGCACCAACAGCAACAAGCTGGAATACCTGCGCGTCAAGCCGGGCATGGAGCAAGCCGCGGCGTTCCTCGAAACGCGCCGTTATGCCGCGTACCGGGGCGCCACGGCGGAGTTCACCAAGATGGAAGGCGAGACCTCCAATGCCGCGGACAAGAAACTGTACGTCGCGATGTCCTATGTCCAGCGGGGCATGCTCGACGGACAGAACGCCGACCGTCCGCGCGACGACATCCACCTGACCGATGACGCCGCCGACCTCGAGTGCGGTATCGTTTATGAGTCAAACCTGGCGGGCGGGCGGAAGGACGTCGCCGGCGACTTCATCCGCAGCCGCTGGGTCGCCACCGACATGCACGCACTGATCACGGGCGCGCGCAAGCCGGCCGGTCAGACCGGCTACGGCAAGTACGACAAGTGCGATACCGACAAGATGGCGAATCCCGACAACATCAAATACTCCGAGGCAATGCGCACGCTGTTCATCGGCGAGGACTCAGGCAATCACATGAACAACTTCCTGTGGGCCTACAGCGTCGGCAGCAAGTCGCTGACGCGCATCGGCAGCAACCGCTTCGGTGCCGAGTGGACCGGATTGCAGCCGGTGGACAACATGAACGGCTTCGCCTACATCATGTCCAACGTGCAGCACCCGGGCGCCACAGATGACACCTCGGGTTACCGCGCGCCGATGGAGACCGACGGCATCGACTTCGACGCCTTCCGTGCCAAGGTCGACCAGCGCGGCGCCGTGGGATACCTCGGCGGCCTGCCGGCGGTGCAAGTCGTCGAAGGCAAAGGCGGCAACAAGGAATAATTCCGCCTTTTCTTGCGGCCTTGAAAGGCCGGGCACGGCAACGTGCCCGGCCTTTTTCTTTATGCACCGGATTGATCGCAGAACCCGCTTGCCAGGCGGCCCCTGAAGCGGATATTTTGGCGCAGGTCGCCGCGCGCGACATGGACATAAAAACGCATTCCCGCCTGAAGGAGGTTGCATGTCGCCCGTAGATACCAACGCCATCGCCGTCACCGTGGAGAGCTTTTCCGGAAAAATCCTCGACTACGCCCTGCTGCTCGCCGCCATCGGCACCATCGCCATGGCGCTGCTGGAGCTCGTCAAGAGCGTGACGCTCTGGCGCCGGCATTTTCAACGCCGGCGCATCGAGCGCTGGCTGGCGGGCGCGCCCGATGCGCACGCCGCGCAACAGCAGCTCATGCTGCTGGCGGCGGGCGGGCCGGAGAACGCCGCGGTGCTTTACGACCAGCCGACCGCCAAGCTCATGGGCCAGATCCAGGCGGCGGCCAACGTGGCGCTCGATTTCCCGTCGAAATATCCCGCGTTCTACGAATTCCTCGCCGCCATGCCGCAGGTGCGCGAGCTGCGCGCGGGCGCTGACGACGCCAAAGTGTGGCTCCGGTTCAGCGAGGAGCGCATGGAAGGTCGCCCGCGCAAGGCCAGCGCCGCGGACGATATGCAGGCGCGCGCCGCGACGCAGGCGCGCGCCCGGCTCGGCAACCTGGTGAGCCGCAAGCTCGACGTGTTGCAGAACAATATCGAGTTCGCCTGGGCGCGCCTGAACCAGCTGTGGTCGGTGATCGGCGGAGGCGCGCTGCTCGCCTGGATCCTGCTGCACCAGACGCCGCAACCGAACCCCGGGCTGGTCGTGTTGTTATCGCTGCTGGGCGGTCTGGTCGCGCCCTTCGCCAAGGACCTGGTCAGCGCGCTGACCGGCCTGCGCGCGCGGAGATAGGCGCGTGGCGCGCGAACCGACTGCGCGGCTGTCGTTCCGCGACCGTCCCGAGGGCGGCGGCGTCAAGACCGATCCATCCGAAGCGGAGTACCGCCAGCTCACCGCGCGGCGGCGCCTGGTGCTGCTGATCCACGGCTACAACAACGACCTGCGGGACAGCGAGGACGCCTACCGCGGATTCGAGGACATGCAGCGCGAGCTGGCCGGACTCGACGACGACACGCCCGTCGCCGGCGGGCGCCTGGTCGAGGTCTACTGGCCGGGCGACGCCGACTGGGGCAAGGTCTCGGCGCTGTTCTATCCCTTCAGCATCGGGCGGGCGCAGATGACCGCGGCGGCGCTCGCCGACACCCTGGTGCGCGCGGCGCGCGAGAGCGGTCACAAGCAAGTCGACATCGTGGCGCACTCCATGGGCTGCCGGCTGACATTCGAACTGCTCAAGCAATTGCGCGGCCAGGGCGACATCACCGTCGGGCGCGTGGTGCTGATGGCGGGCGCGGTGCCCACCTTCCTGCTCGATCCGCGCCGCGACAGGCAGAAGCTGCGCGCGGCCTACGACACCGTGCTGAGCGACGCCGGCCTGAGCCTGTATTCGCCGGACGACAAGGTGCTCGCCTGGGCCTTTCCGCTCGGCCAGACCGTGGTGCCGGGCGAGGGTTTTTTCCCGACGGCGCTCGGGCACGCCTTCTGGGCCGACGCGGCCGCGCCGGTCAATCTCAGCCAGACGGAAAATCCCGGCGCCGGCCACTCCGATTACTGGGGCTGGGAACAGGAACCCAAGGCACTCGCCTGCGGCCGCGCCGCCAACGCCCGGGTCAAGGAATTCCTGCGCTTCGAAGAGGCGGGAGCGCGCGCGGCGGCGGAACGCGAGACCTTCGGGCGCGCCACGGCCGAGGCACGCGATACCGGCACGGCGCGCAAGACCATCGAACGCAAGACCTGACACAGCCGCAGCCTGTCCGTGGTCGAGGCGGCGCGGGACGGCTTCCGTCAGCGCTCGTGCGACAACAGGCGGATCGGCACCGGCTCGACCCGCCAGATGTCATCGCAATATTCCCGGATGGTGCGGTCCGAGGAGAACTTTCCGGTGCGCGCCGCGTTCAGGATGGACATGCGCGACCACTGGTCCGGGTCGCGGTACGCCCGGCTCACGCGCTCCTGGCAGGCGGCATAGTGCGGATAATCCGCCAGCAACAGATACGGATCCATCGTCAGCAGGCCCTCCACCAGCGGCCGGAACAGCTCGGTGTCGCCGCGCGAGAAGAAGCCGTTGCGGATCAGGTCGAGAACGTCGCGCAGCTCGGGATGGGCGTGGTAGTAGTCCGCCGGACGGTAACCCTCCGCCTTGAGCGCGGCCACCTCCTGCGCCGTCAGCCCGAACAGGAAAAAGTTCTCGGCCCCGACTTCATCGCGCAACTCGATGTTGGCCCCGTCCAGGGTGCCGATGGTGAGCGCGCCGTTCATGGCGAACTTCATGTTGCCGGTGCCGGAGGCCTCCTTGCCCGCGGTCGAGATCTGCTCCGACAGGTCGGCCGCCGGATAGACCCGCTGGCCGTTGGTCACGTTGTAGTTGGGCAGGAACACCACCTTGAGCCGGTCGCGCGCCTGCGGGTCGCGGTTCACCACGTCGCCCACCGAGTTGATGAGCTTGATCATGAGCTTGGCGAGGTGATAACCCGGCGCGGCCTTGCCGCCGAAGATGAAAGTGCGCGGCGGGATGTCGGCGCCGGGCTCTGACTTCAGGCGCCGGTACAGCGCGATGACGTGCAGGATGTTGAGGTGCTGGCGCTTGTATTCGTGGATGCGCTTGACCTGCACGTCGAAGATCGAATCCGGGTCGATCGCCACACCGGTCTGCCGGTGCACGAACGCCGCGAAGTCGCGCTTGTTGGCACGCTTGATCTCGCGCCATTTCCAGCGGAAGGACGCGTCCTCGGCGTACGGCTCGAGCCGGCGCAATTGCGCCAGGTCCTTGATCCAGTCGTCGCCGATGGTCCGGCTGATCAGGCGTGTCAGTCGCGGGTTGCTGAGCACCAGCCAGCGCCGCGGCGTGACGCCGTTGGTCATATTGGCGAATTTCTCCGGCCACAGTTCGTGAAAGTCCCGGAGCACGTCCTGCTTCATCAGCTGCGAGTGCAGCTCGGCCACGCCGTTGATCGAGTGGCTGCCGGCACAGGCCAGGTGCGCCATGCGCACGTAGCGCTCGCCGTTCTCCGCGATCAGCGACATACGCGCGAGCCGCGCCTCGTCACCGGGGAAACGCCGGCGCACCTCGTCGAGAAAATGCGCGTTGATCTCCAGGATGACCTCCAGGTGCCGCGGCAGCACCTTGCGGAACATGGGCAGCGGCCAGTGCTCCAACGCCTCCGGCAGCAGCGTGTGATTGGTGTAGGCGAAGGTGCGGCGCGTGATCGCCCAGGCCGGTTCCCATTCCATGCCGTGCTCGTCGATCAGCAGGCGCATGAGCTCGGCCACGGCGATGGCCGGGTGGGTGTCGTTGAGCTGCACCGCGAATTTCTCGTCGAAACGCTCGAGCGGTATGCGCTGCGTGCGCAGGATGCGCAGCATGTCCTGCAGCGAGCACGATACGAAAAAGAACTGCTGCTCGAGCCGCAGCTCCTTGCCCTGCATCGGCTCGTCGTTGGGGTACAGCACCTTGCTCAGGTTTTCGGACACGATCTTCTTGTTGACCGCGCCGTAATAGTCGCCGCGGTTGAACACCGCGAAGTCGAACGACTCCGGCGCCTCGGCGCGCCACAGGCGCAGCGTGTTGGCGGTGGGGGTGCGATAGCCGAGGACCGGCGTGTCATAGGGAACGCCGTTGACGATCTTGTCCGGCGTCCAGCGCACACGCGGGCGTCCGCGCGCGTCGACGTAGGGTTCGGTATGGCCGCCGAAGCCGACCTGCACCGCCCATTCGGGACGGATCAGCTCCCACGGATTGCCGTGGCACAGCCACTTGTCGGTCTTCTCCACCTGCCAGCCGTCGACGATGTCCTGGTGGAAGATGCCGAACTCGTAGCGGATGCCGTAACCGATCGCAGGGATCTCGAGCGTGGCGAGCGAGTCGAGGAAGCACGCCGCCAGCCGCCCCAGGCCGCCATTGCCCAGCCCCGGCTCTTCTTCCTGTTGCAGCAGCTCGTCGAGATTGAGGCCGAGCTCGGTCACGGCCAGCTTCACCTCGTCGTAGATGCCCAGATTGACGAGGTTGTTGCCGAGATGCGGGCCCATCAGGAATTCCGCTGACAGATAGGCGACGGTGCGCGAACCCTGGCGCGTGTAGGCGGTCGCGGTGCTGATCCAGCGTTGCAGCAGGCGGTCACGCACCATGTAGGCGAGCGCCATGTAGTAATCGTTGCGCGTGGCCAGTGCCGGAAACTTGCCCTGCATGTAAAACAGGTTGTCCAGGAACGCGCGCTTGAGCGCCTGGGTGCCCAGCGCCGTCCGGTCGTCGGCGGATTCCGCGTCGCCGGGCAATGCGCGCACTGGCGCCTCCACAGGTTCTGTCGTCTCCTCCGGATTGTTCATGCGGAAGGGCATTTGCAATTTTTGTGCGCGCTGGAGGCGGATTGCGCCAGATGCAATGCAAAACAGGCAAACTGCGTGGTTTCAAACGCTTAGCGCAGGGAGAGGCGCGAAGGCGGAGTCCGCGCCTGACGGTTTCAACAATAAAAATGCGTCGTAACGGAACACGCGCCCGGATCGATGCACTTTTTCGGTGCCTGAACGGAAAGCACCGGCCGGGAAATTAACCAGTCCGTCCGCGCCTTTTCAGTCTGCCGTGGATGCCCGAAAAAATTCATCCCGGGCGCCCGATCCCATCTGGCAGACCGCCGGCAAAGCTGGCATCATTTTCTCATCCTCAACCGGTGCCGATTTCAACGTGGAGGTGCTACGGATGGCAACCAGGAAGAAAGCCAGGACCAAAGCGAAGAAAAAGAAGAAGGCGACATCAGCCCGCAAGGCGGTGGGCCGCAAGAAGGCCGCGCCGAAGAAAAAAGCCGCGCCCAAAAAGAAAGCCCGGGCAAAAGCCAGGGCCGCGCCGAAGAAAAAACCGGCCGCCGCGCGCGCGCCGGCGACCCCGGTGGCGGCTCCCGTCGCGCCGCCCGGCATGGAGCGCATCGGCATCGTCACGCATTACTTCAACCATCTCTCGGTCGCGATCGTCGAACTCGAAACCGGCAGCCTGCGCGTGGGTGACGTGATTCACATCAAGGGCCACACCAGCGACTTCTCGCAGCCGGTCGAGTCGATGGAAATCGACCACGTGCATGTGAACGAGGCCCGCCCCGGCCAGTCCTTCGGCCTGCGCGTGAAGGATCACGCGCGCGAGCACGACGCGGTTTACAAGGCCAGGTAATCACCCGCACGGCGGTCAGGAAAACCGGCCGGGGTGATCGGCTTTAATCACCCCGGTTCGTTCCGGCGCCGCTAGCAAACCAGGAGGACCCATGCCGGATACCATGTGGTGGATGGCGGCGCTGTTCGCCGTCATGGGCGTGATTCTGCTCGTGGCGGCCGTGGCGGCGCTGCGGCGGCGTCGCCCGGTGCGCATGAGCGCGCGCCTGCTGCTGGCGCTGGTGTTTTTCGCGGCCGGGGCGGCGTGCGGCGCGATCGCCCTCGGCGTCAAAGGTTATCGCGCGCTGTCGCACGAGGAAGTCGCCGCCGTGGTGCGCACCGAACCCCTCGGCGCGCAGCGCTTCCAGGCGCAGTTCCGCTTTCCCGACGGAAGCGAAGCGATGTACACGCTGGCCGGCGACGAGCTGTACGTGGATGCGCACATCCTGAAATGGCAACCGTGGGTCAACGTGCTCGGCCTGGACACGGTTTACGAACTCGACCGCGTTGCCGGCCGCTATCACGATCTCGCGCAGGAACAGCGGCAGCCGCGCACCGTGTTTTCAATCGCGCCCGAGCGACGGGTGGATTTGTTCAACCTGCGCCAACGTTACGCGCTGCTGAGCCCGCTGCTCGACGCCGAGTACGGCTCGGCGACCTTCGCCGCCGCCGACAGCCCCGCGCAATACGAAGTGCGCGTCTCGACGACGGGCCTGTTGATCCGCAGGCTGGCGCCGTGACCGCACCGCTGTATTTGGACATTGATAATGACTTCCAGTCTATTTATTCTGTCCGTAGATGGGAATTGCCAAACATCCTTCCGTTGTAACCATGCCGGCGGCGGAAAGACCCTATCCTTCGATAGTGCAATTCCTGTGCGGTGCATTCCCGGCGATCTCCCGCGACCGGTGGGTGCAACGCATACGTGAGGGCAAGGTACTGAATGACCGCGGCGAACCCATCACCGCCGAGACGCCGTACCTGCCCTCCAAACGGATATTCTATTTCCGGGAAACCGAAAACGAGCCGGTCATTCCTTTTGCGGAACAAATCCTGTTTCAAGACGGTGAAATCCTGGTGGCCTGCAAACCGCACTTTCTGCCCGTGATTCCGGGAGGCCGTTACGTGGAGGAATGTTTATTGAACCGCTTGCGCAACCGGACTGGCCTGACCGGCCTCGCGCCGCTGCACCGGCTGGACCGCGCGACCGCGGGCATCGTCATTTTCTCCGTCAACCCAGACACCCGCGGCCGTTACCATGAGCTCTTCATGCGCGGGCAAGTCGAGAAAACCTATCACGCACTGGCCGAAGTAAATCAACCGCCGCCGGAAAACCAGTGGACAGTCGAAAACCGGATCGTCCGGGGTGAACCGCGGTTCCGAATGAAAACCGCCCCGGGTGTCGCCAATGCCCGGTCACATATCCTCCTGCTGGAATTGAAAGGCAACCGTGGATTTTTCCGCTTGCAGCCGGTGACCGGGAAGACCCATCAGCTGCGGCTGCACATGAGCGGCCTGGGCTTCGGGATCATCAACGACCGGGTCTATCCCGATCTGCAGCCGGAACGAGACGATGACTTCACGAAGCCGCTCCAGCTCCTTGCCAGGCAGATTCGGTTCCGTGATCCCATCTCGGGCAAAAACAGGGAGTTTCAATCCAGGCGCGAGCTGTCGTGGTAATGCCGTAAGCAACCGGCCTCTAGGGTGAGAGGGCAATGTCGCCGTCCTCAGCCCGGATCCTTCTCCAGCACCACGCGATAGCGCGCCTTGCCGGCCGCGAGGTGGGCCAGGGCTTCGTTGACGCGGCTCATGGGGAAGGTCTCGACCACCGGCTCGATGCGGTGGCGCGCGCAGAAATCGAGCATCATGCGCAGGGTGGCGGGCGCGCCCGTGGGCGAACCGGAGAGACTCGCCTGACCGCCGATCAGCGAAAACGCCGGCACCGAAATCGGCGACGGTACGATGCCGACGACGTGCAGCCGGCCCCGGGGCGCGAGCGCCGCCAGGTAGGCGTCCCAGTCGAGGTCGGCGTCGACGGTGGAAATGATGACATCGAGCGAGCCGGCGAGTTTCTTCAGTTGCGCCGTGTGGCGCGAGTGGACGACGCGATGCGCGCCCATCCGCAAGGCCGCGTCACGCTTGGTCTCGGTGGACGTAAAGGCGGTCACCTCGCAGCCCCACTTGCTGAGGAACTGCAGCGCCAGGTGGCCGAGCCCGCCGATGCCGATCACGCCGACGCGCTGCGTCGGCTTCACGTCGAACTGCACCAGCGCGTTGAACACCGTGATGCCGGCGCAGAACAGCGGCCCGGCCTTGCGCGCGTCGAGCCCCGCGGGCAGCGGCAGCGCCCACTCGGCCTGGCAGCGCACCTTGTCGGCGAAGCCGCCGTGGCGCCCGACGATGGTCTGCTCGGCGTCCGGGCACAGGTTGTGGTTGCCGCTCAGGCACTGGTCGCAGATCATGCAGCTGCCGCTGAACCAGCCGAGCCCGACGGTGTCGCCGATCTTCAGATGTCTGACGTTCGCGCCGAGCTGCGCGATCCGCCCGACGACCTCGTGCCCGGGGACCAGCGGATAGTCGCTATCGCCCCATTCGTTGTTGACCATGGCCAGGTCGGAGCGACACACGCCGCAGGCAAGGACGTCGATCTCGACCTGCCCGGGCCCGAGCGCGCCGGGATCGTACACGATGCGCTTCAGGCGGCCCCTGGCTTTATGCACGGCGTAGGCCTGGATCATGGGAGTGCTCCTTGTCTGCCCGGAAAATTAATCAACGCGCCACATGCGCCGCATGGCGATCAGCCCCAGCGCCGGCCCCGGCAACAGCAGCCAGGCGACGCGCTCGGCCGCTGTTCCCCAGAGCGCGGTGACCAGCTCGATCGAGACGATCGTGATCGCGAAGCCGACGCTGTTCATGAAGGCGAGCGCGCTGCCGATGCGCTCGGGTGGACAGGCCTTGGCCGCGAGCGCGGAAAACTGCGGCGAGTCGGCCACGACGAAAAATCCCCAGGCCGCGAGCAGCGCCAGCAGCGCGACCACCGGCAGGCCCTGGACCAGCGGATAGATCAGGCACAGGCTGGCCGAGCCGGCGAGCGCCAGGATCGCGACCTTGCCGCTGCCCCAGCGATGGCTGATCGCGCCGCCGGCGATGCAACCGACACCGCCGGCCGCGAACACGCCGGCCGCGGCCAGATACACCTCGTGGCCGTCCGCGCCCAGATGCGCGATCAGCAGCGGCGCCACCGCCCAGAACGCGTACAGCTCCCACATGTGGCCGAAGTAGCCGAACGACGCCGCGCGGAAATCGGCGATGCGAAACACCCGCCACAGGCCACTCCATTGCAAGCGGCGCGCGGTACCGTGGTGCGGCCCGTCGCCCAGCCACCCCACCATGACGGCGGCGAGCACGGCCATTCCCGAGGCGGTGTAAATCACGCCCTGCCAGGCGGGCGTCACGTCCAGGCCGCGCACGAAATGCGGCAGCCCGCTGCCGAACACCAGCATGCCGACCAGCCAGCCAAGCACGTTGCCGGCCTTCTGCGGCTCCCAGCTCACCACCAGCTTCATCCCGATCGGATAAATACCGGCCAGGGTGAGGCCGGTGATGAA
>Ga0315550_1002975_pt1 | contig 10282 bp, 12 predicted proteins | sample SalMarSW160190MG_2_FD_203100 | JGI IMG/M metagenome (GOLD analysis project Ga0315550, IMG submission 203100) | Salt marsh sediment microbial communities from the Plum Island Ecosystem LTER, Massachusetts, United States - Salt Marsh Sediment SW1601-90 ... | reverse complement strand
TGGACAATCTAGAGCTTTTGGAGAGGTGACAGGATATGCCTGAGGATAGTTTCACAGAACAAGGGATACTCGATTTGGCCAGACGGGCCTACGAGAAGGGGGACGCGCAATTTGACGTCGTTCCTGAAAAGTGTGCTTTGCTGGTCATCGACATGCAGGACGAGTTCGTCAAGCCGCACTGGACCCCTTATTGGATTCCAGAAGCGACCCTGCAGGTTCCGCGCATCAAAAAACTGATCGAGCGGTGCAGGGCGCGGGGCGTTCCTGTGATCTTTACAGTCTTCTCGAGGACGCATGGCTATCTGGATCGTCCCAAGAGCGGCGCTTCTATGCCCAATCGTTTCCTCGAGTTAGATGTAGACCAATCCGCGTTCTTCGTGGAGGGGCGTGTGTGGCACGAGCTTGCGCCCGGGGAGGATGAAATCGTCATTCACAAGCCATCCTACGGCGCCTTCTACGACACGCCGTTGGAGACGATTCTCAAGAACCTGGAAAAGGACACCGTCATCATCTGTGGCACACTGACCAACTTTTGCTGCGGGACGACGGCGCGCCAGGCCTACGAGCGGGGATTCAAGGTCGTCTTTGGAAGCGATGTGACGATGTGACGTCGACGGACGATCCCGCCATGCAGGAGCCGGAGCTGAAGGTGCTGAGGAAAGGGTTTGCCAAGGTCCTCTCTGCCGACGAGATCATCGGCGTACTTGGGGGTGAGTGATGAAAACTGCGCAAGCGCGAGAGTTGGGCGCGCGCATCGCCGCGCTCGTTGGAGACGGACAGGCGCTCGGGGCCTACGATCTGCTGTCCCCAACCCTCGCTGAGCGCACGCCGTTCGCCATGTTTCGGCGCATCGGCGAGCCGGTCGGCGCGTGCCCGCAAAAAGAGATCGATGCCTTTCTGGATCTCATCGCCGTCGACAAGACCGAGGGCGGCTGGGTTGTGATTCAGAGCGTGTTGGCGCAGATGCTGGATCGCAACCTGGCAGGGGCATTCGCCCGCTGCCGGGATTTCATCGTCGCCGCCGACGTGTGGTACGCGGCCGATACGCTGGGCGAGGGCGTGGTTGGTCAGGCGCTGGTGCGCCACTTCCAATCGGCGCTGAATCTGCTTGATCCCTGGCGCGAGGACGATAACCCCTGGGCGCGGCGGGCGGTGGGCACCGGGGTGCACTTTTGGGCCAAGCGCTCGCGTGGTATGGCGGAGCTTGTACCTCAAGCAAAGACACTGCTTGCGTTTTTGGAGCCGATGTGGGACGAGTGGGACATGGTCGCCGTCAAGGGCGTGGGCTGGGGGTTAAAGACGCTGGGCCGGCACTATCCCGACCTAGTGGCGGATTGGCTGCCGGAGCAAGTTGGCCGCCGTCACCGCGCGCTGATGCTGCGCAAGGCGATGACGGGGCTTTCGGAGGAACAGCGGGGGCGTGTGGTGAGGAAAAAAACGTAATGCGTAAAACGTAAGGGTTGAAACGGACGGTTTACGTTTTACTCCTTACGCTTTACGGATCTTTTGCGGAGACGCAGTTGAATCTAGAGTTCCAGGAGTATCAGGCTCGCAAAATCGTCAACATCCACAAGCACGTGGACGGCCCATGGTTCTGGGGCAAGTACACGGCGCATCCGTATGTGGGATGTCGCAGCGGCTGCGCGTTCTGCTACGCGCGGGGCGAGCGCTACCTGCGCCGCGACCCCGAGACCTTCGATACGCTGATCGGCGTCAAGGTCAACGCCGTGGAACTGCTGCGGGAAGAATTGCCCAAGCTTGGGCGTGACGTGATGTCCGTCGGCGACTGGCAGCGCCCGGCAGAGGACCGCTACCGGCTTTCGCGCGGGATGTTGGAGATAGTGCGTGACCTCGAGTTCCCGCTGTTCGTGGTCGAGCGCTCGCCGCTGCTGGCCCGCGATCTCGACCTGCTGGTCGACATCAACGCGCGCGCCTGGGTGGGGGTGACCTACTCGATCAGCAGCGTCGATCCGGCGCTCAAGCGCGCCTTCGAGCTGCGCAGCCCCGGTGTGCGCCTGCGCCTGCGGGCCATGCGCCAACTGGCGGACGCGGGCATCCTGGTCGGTGCCAGCCTGATGCCCGTGCTGCCCTTCGTGGGTGACGACGAGGCGCACCTGGACGAGACGATCCGCGCTGTCAAGGACCACGGCGGGGCGTTCGTGCTGGGCGGCGGGCTGACGATGGACGGGGTGCAGGCCGAGCGCACGCTGGAGGCCTTCCGGTTACTTGATCCAGCGCTGGAGGCGCGGGTGCGAGAACTGTATGATTGGGACGTGGGCGGCAAGCCCAGCTACAGTCCCCCGGGGGCCTACAACGCCCGGCTGGGCCTGCTGATCCACGAACTGTGCGCTCGCCACGGTATTCTCGACCGCATGCCGCGCTACATCGCGCTGGGGCCGTTGGCGGTCAACAAGCGCATCGCTGAGCGGCTGTTCCTCAAGACGTATGACCTGGAACTGGAGCAGGCGAAGGAATATCGCCTGTGGGCCTATCGCAAGGCGGCGTGGACGGTGGACGAGTTGCCAGAGCCCATCGACGCAATCTACGAGGCCAGGGGTGAGGCCGGGCTACGGGAGTTGCCCGGGATCGGCAAGAGCATCGCCGCGCGGATCGCCGGGTGGTTGATGGCGGAAAACGACGGCGGGGGACGGGGATGAACGATCGAGAAAGGACGCAGGCCATCCTGCATTACGAGGACTATGACCGGCTCCCGCTGGTGCACTTTGGGTTCTGGGACGAGACGCCGTACAAGTGGGCGGCGGAGGGCCACATCGCCCAGGAGGAGGCGGGGGATTGGGACGTCGTCGCCCAAGATCTGGGCTTTGACTTTGAGTGGTCGCCGCGCTTTGGCGCGAGCACGGACCTCTTCCCGCCTTTTGAGGAGAAAGTGCTGGAGGAGCTTGCCGACGGCTCGCGCAAGGTGCTCAATGCCGATGGCGTGGTCGTGATCCAGAAAGAGAGTGCGACCGGCATTCCATCCGAGGTCGACCACATCCTGAAGGGCCGGGAGGAGTGGGAGGCGCACTACCGGCCCCGGCTTCAATTCTCGGAGGAACGACTGGTCGTCAGCGATGAGGAGCTCGCCTATCTGCGCGAGGGAGAGTGGGAATCACCCCTCGGCGTATCGGTCGGCAGCCTGTACGGCAAGATCCGCGATTACCTGGGACTGGTGAACTCGGCCTACCTGCAGGTCGACGATCCCGCGCTGTTCGACGAGATGATCGAGACGGTCGCCGAGCTGTGCTATCAGTGCAGCGAGGCGGCGTTGGATACCGGCATTCAATTTGATTACGCTCACTTCTGGGAGGACATCTGTTTCAAGAGCGGGCCGCTTATAAACCCGCAGGTGTTCCGCAAGAAGGTCGGGCATCATTACAAGCGTATCACCGACCTGCTCCTGAGCCACGGCGTCAACATCGTCTCCCTCGACTGCGACGGCAAGATCGACGCCCTGGTGCCCATCTGGCTGGAGAACGGCGTCAACACCATGTTCCCCATCGAGGTGGGGACGTGGGGAGCCAGCATTGCGCCCTGGCGGGAACGGTACGGCCGGGAGTTGCGCGGCGTGGGCGGGATGGACAAGCGCGTCTTTGCCCGCGATTACACCGCGGTCGACGCTGAGATCGAGCGGCTCAAGCCCCTGGTCAACCTGGGTGGCTACATCCCTTGCCCCGACCACCGTATCCCCCCCGATGCCAAGTGGGAGAACGTGCAGTATTACTGCGGCAGAATGCGGCAGGTGTTTGGGTAGGCGGTTCTTACCGCGCGGGCTGCCAAATCGTCCTGGCTCGGCACAGCTCCAGGCCGTCGGCGCCGCGCACCAGGCTGTGGAGGAAGGCGCTTCCGCCTTCCCGCTCCTGGGGGGCGCGCTCGCAGTGGGCGGAGAGGGTGTCGCCGTACAGCGCTTCGACCAGGTAATTGACCTCTATTTCCATCAAGCGGTGCATGCGGTGAAAGTCCAGGTCAAACGCTTCCAACGCCCACTCGACGTACTGGGCGTTGTTGACGTGCTCGTTGACGTCCAGGTCGCGGTAGCGGACGCGGATAAAGTGGCTGGGGGCATCCTCGCTCAGGGCGGCTATTTTTTCAGGCCAGCGTGGGAAGGCGCGTTCGACGTCGCTCGGCAGGGCCAGGGTGGGGAGGGTGTCGGTGCGCTGGGGCCGGCGTCTGACCTGATCGATCACCAGCCAGGCGGTCGTCGCCCTGCCGATGGTGTTGCCGTCGCCGCTGAGAATCTTGAAGTCGCGGTACCACAGTAGGCGGTCTCTGCCCGTGGGCCAGGTGAGGACCTGGATCGTCTCGCCCCAACGCGGGTAGGCGTCTATGGCGACGCGCTGGCGCGTGAGCACCCACGCCAGGTTGTTCTCGGTCAGCCAGGAGATGCCGAGCCCGAGTTGCTCGGCGTGGGTAGAGGCCGATTCCTGCATAAAGCGGCACAGCAACGGCATCGTCGCGTGGCCTTGGATGTCCACCTCGTACGAGCGGATGGTGTATTCGTCTTGCCTCACGAGGGTGGGGCTTTTTGGGGTCATAAGAGGGCTCCGTGTCTGCAATTATGAGATAGGCCTTGGAATCCCCGCGTAGCGCGGAATCCGCTTGCAGTACACAGTATACTCCTCTCCATACACATTGCGCAAGTGCTCCTCTTCTGTGAGCACCATCACGTGGCCGATGACGCCGTATAACACAACCCACCCCAAAGCATACCACGATGGCCATAGGACGGCACACCCGATGACCATCAAGCCGCCTCCCACGATCTGGGGGTTCCTGCTCATTCGGTATAGCCCGGCTTGTTGCAGCGTCTCCGTCTTTTGGCCCATCGTCTTGTCGATACCGAGCCCGGTCATCGCCGCAATGGCTATGGCGATCCCTACCGCCGTGGTAATCCATCCAAAGATACGCAGGGCCGGGCCGACGGAGGTGTCAGCGAACCAGACCAACAGCCAGTCGAGCGGATTATAGATGCAGGGTAGAAAAACGAACAGCACCCAGATTAGGAGCTCCAAAAAGCCTGTGAAACGCGTGAGGTGTCCCCGTTGTCGGTAGTCGCGTCGGACCAGGATGCGGAAGACGACAAGAGCAGCGACAAGCAGAACCAACATTGAGATTGAATAAAACACGGGGGTCATTTTGCAATTCCTGTCAAAGCGAATACAACCGATTATACTTCTATATCGCGAACGTACTTGAAAAAGTGCTTGAAAAACCCCTTGGTTTCCTCAGTGACAAAATCGCCTTCAATATTGGGGTCGTTGATAATAGCCCGGATGTCGTACCCATCCTTGAGCACGCAGAACTTGCCAAAGCGGGGTGCGATAGCCTGCTGCGGGCAGGCGTAGATGCAGCGCATACAAAACACGCAGTTGTACCCGAACGTGATCTTGTCGTATCTTCTCAAAAAGTAGGGGCAAGAGTAAGTCGGATTGCCAATCCGACCTACATTTCCCCAAGATATTGAGATGATACATTTTGTCACTCTCGCGGTGGATATTGGCCGTGGGACAGTTGTCGACACAGCGACCACAGTTGGTGCACGCATCGGAAACAGTAAGCATCCTGCCAAAGAATCGCGCGCCCAGGTCCTCGCCGCGGGAGGTCAGCTTCGCGATCCATTTGAGAAGCACGTTGATTCTCAGTTTCCTTTCTTGTCCTGCCAACACCTCCCCGGCCATGTGCTCTGCCTTTGCAATGGCGGTGTAGCAGAGCTGCTTGGAGAACGCGTCGTCGTATTTCATGGCCCAGTTAGTCGGCATGCAGACGATGCGGTTGTAGAACACGTCGTATCCCTTGCGCCTGAAGCCGCTTGATCGCCGTCTTGGATGCGCCGTTGTTCACCGATATGAAATCACCCGCGGTCTTGAAGATGAAGGTGCGCTTGCTCTCGACGGGTGGCAGTGCGTCGACAAAATCGTACACGATGCGCGGCACGTCGAAACCGTGGATGGGGTGGCCGATGCCCACCAGATCGTACGCCTTGGGCTCGAGCCGGGGCTGGCCCTGCAGGACGTGTTCGATCCGCGCGACTTCGACGTCAGCGTCGTAGCGCTCGAATGCTTTAGCGAGCAATTCCGCGACGACCTGCGTGTTCCCCGTGCCGGAGAAGGTGTATAGGCCGATAGACGTTGTCATTTGCTGCGCCTCCCCAAGCGTGCATTATATTCCGAAAGTGTCTGTTGCCAAGTGTTTTGCCGATCTGTCCTAGGGCAATCGTGTGGGCGATTTGCCCTGCTTAAATCGCTGTGTTACAATCTTTGGTATCGATTGCTCGCTGTGCAGGAGGAGACGATGATCTGGAAGTCAAAGCTCAACGCCGACCCGCTCCCCTGGCTGCTGGAGCCGGACGAAGCCGACCCCGGCGTGCACTATTTCGCGCTGCGCGATCTGCTCGACCGCCCTGCCGACGATCCCGAAGTCGTCGCCGCGCAGGACGCGGTGATGCGCACCGGCCCTGTGCCCGCTATCCTGGATGCTCAATACCCGGATGGCTACTGGGTTAAGCCCAGCTCGATCTACTCTCCCAAGTACCGGGCGACTATCTGGCAGGTGGCCTTCCTGGCGCAGCTTGGGGCGCGCGGACAGGATGATCGCGTTCGCCGGGCCGTCGAGGTCATCTTCGAGTGCGGCCAGGCTGAGAGTGGCGCCTTTTCTATGAGCGGCACGCCGAGTACGGCCATCCACTGCCTGTGGGGCAACATGGTGCGGGCGCTGCTCGAACTGGGCTGTTGGGGTGACGAGCGGTTGGCTTATGCGATCGAGCAGTTAGCCTGCTCCATCACCGGCGACGGCTACGAGTGGTATCGTCGGGGCGGCGTCCAGGCGCCCGGCTTCTACTGCGCCTACAACTATGACCTACCGTGCGGGTGGGGCGCGGTGCGGGCGCTGTGGGCGCTGAACCGCGTGCCCGCCGAGGGGCGCACGCCCGTCGTCGAGGCTGCGATCCGGGCATCCGTTGACTTTTTGCTCAGCTACGACGTCGCCCGCGCCGACTATCCGTACAAGGAGCGCATCAACTCCAGTTGGTTCAAGTTTGGCTACCCGTTGGGATACATCACCGACGTGCTGCTCAACCTGGAGGCACTGGCGGGGGCGGGTTGCGGCGGCGATCCGCGCTTGGATGAAGCCGTCGAACTGGTGCTCTCCAAGCAGGACGCACAGGGCCGCTGGCCGATGGAGTATTCCTACAACGGCAAGATGTGGGCAGATGTCGAGCAGAAGGGCCAGCCCAGCAAGTGGGTCACGCTGCGAGCGGTACGGATGCTCAAGATGAGGGAGCCGAAGTGAAGGATGAGCCTCTCCGGCACCAAGAGACGGGCCGCACGAGTGGGCTAGCCCGCTTGCCCAAGGGCCAGTTCGATCCACAAGCGGCACTGCGCGCCCTCGAGGATGGTGACGAGGATGGCTCGGTCGCTACATTGGCGACCGTCAAGTGGGGCCGGATGGGCTACCAGGCGACAGTGACCATCGAGGAGGCCCTTGGCCGCGGCACGGAGGCACTCTATGATTGGGTTTGCCGGCTGACCGAGCGACCGGAGCCGGTTGCGAGAGCCATCGCAGCCCATTTGATCCGTCACCACTGGCCTTTGCGACCTGATAAAGTCCAGGCGCAGGTCCTCCGGCTTGCCGACGACGAGGACTGGTGGGTTCGTGAGTCGACCCACAGTACGATGGGTAGTCTGCTTGTAGCCCACTTTGATGATCTCTATCAGACGTTTCAGACCTGGACCGAACATCCTTCGGCCAACGTGCGGCGAGGTGTAGCCATCGCCGTCCGCCAGGCATCCAACGAGCGAAAGGAAGAATGGGTAGAGGCTCTCTTGGAGCTGGTAGAGCCGCTGCTCGCTGACCGTGAGCAGTACGTGCGCAAGAACCTGGGGCCATACGCTATCGGTGATGGGCTCTTGCGACGCCATCCACAGCCGACCTTGGCTCGGTTTCGTCGCTGGGCCAACGACCCAAGGGAAGAGGTGCGCTGGAATGTGGCTATGGCTTTTCGCAGCTTTGGCGGAGCTCGACATCTGCAGGAGGCGCTCGAGATCCTCGGTCAGTTGGCGGCCGATGAGCGGCGTTTTGTCTGGCGGGCTGCAGCCTCCGCTCTCCACTACCTGGGAAAGCGTCATATGAAGGTCGTGCGACCGATTGTCGAGGATTGGCTTGAGGATGAGCAGCGCGCGCGGGCTGCCGAAGTTGCCCTGCGCTACATGCCAGAGTAGCCGGGCTCTCCACTCGCCGGAGCAGGAGGCGCGGGCAACGCGGATGCTCAGATGAGCGAGCACGGGTTTCCGATGTGCTAAGGGGGTCGAATGAGCGAGTGGAAGGGCTTGCTTAGGGCCGATCCGACCGGGTGGCTGCTGGAGCCGGAGAATCCCTCGGTGCGCTATTGGACGCTGGTGGACATCCTCGACCGGCCAGCCGGTGACGCCGAGGTGCAGGGGACGAGGGTGGCGGTTGCCCGACAACCGTTGGTACAAGAGTTGCTTGCGAAACAGCACCCCGGCGGCCACTGGGGCGACGACGAGACCAAGCCCATGACCGCCGCCGGCACGCTGGGTGTGCTGGGTCTCTTGTACATGCTCGGTGTCGAGCCGGACGAGCGCACCGCCGCTGGGTGCGATTCCTTCTTCCGCTTCTGCCAAAACGAATGCGGCGGTTTTTCGATGGTCAAGACGCGCCGAAGTGGGATTTTCCCCTGTACCACCGGTGTGCACCTACCGATGCTGCTCTACTTTGGCCTGGGGGATGACCCCCGCGTGCGGCAGGCGTTCGAGTTCGTGATTGAGGACACGGTCCGCGACGACGCGCTCGACTGTGGACGCTATCAACACCGGGACTGCCTGTGGGGCGCAATCGCCGCGCTCGACGGCCTGGCGGTGCTGCCGGAGGATATGCACTCGTCAGAATCAAGGGCGGTCGTGCGGCGCCTGGCCGACGCGCTGCTGGATGCTGAGTACGACTTTGAGGGCGAGCACAAGCGCTGGCTCACCTTTGGTGTGCCGCGGGTGTGGGACTTGCTCAGCGCGCTGCGTGCCTTGGCCGCTCACGGCTACGGCCAAGACCCACGCTTTACTCCGTTGCTCGATCTCGTCTTGGCCCGCCAGGACGAGCAGGGCCGCTGGCTCTGTGGCTCCGTTTCTCGCACGTGGCCGCTGGAAAAACGCAACCGGCCCAGCAAGTGGGTAACCCTAGACGTGCTGCGGTTGTTAAGCCGAATCAACGAATGAAAATCTCCCAGGTTGACGGCTACTTGGCTTACAAGCAGCACCTCCTGCCCGGCTCTCACGGCGACGACGTGGTGCAGGTCACGCGCGACGTCGTGGCCCTGCACGCCACCGCCGCGACCGGGCCGTACTTTTCGCTGTGGACGCGCGTGTGCGGTTTCCAGCGCGAGATGCTGGAGGAGGCGCTTTACGAACGACACTTGCTGGTCAAGTTGCTCTGCATGCGGGTGACGCTGCACGTGCTACCCAGCGACGAGGCGCCCTTTTTCCACCAGGCTTTTCCCTTTGATTTTCTGGAGCGTCCCACGCCGCCTCAGTTTCGGGGTGCTGGGCTCCCGGTTGGGGCGGGAGTGTGCGGCAAGGACGAGGCGGAGGCGCTGCTGGAGGATCTGCACCAGCGGGTGCTGGCTGTGGTGGCCGGGAAAGGCCCATCTACCGTGCGCCAGATGGGGAACAAGGTGCCCGAACTGCGGGCCAAGATCCGGCACGACGTGGGCAAGGCCTACGAGGGCGAGTTCAGTATCGGTTCGCGGCTAGTGGGCGGGATGTGTGCGCGCGGGCTGCTCGTCCGCGCCCGTCCACAGGGCACCTGGCGCAGCAATCTCTACGAGTATGCTTTACCCTCCGACTGGCTGCCGGGCGTTGACCTGGAATCGGTCACCCAAGGCGAGGCGCGCGCGTGGCTGGTGCGTCGTTACCTGGCCGCCTTTGGCCCGGCGATGCCGGACGACGTGCAGTGGTGGACTGGGCTGACCAAGGGGGAGGCTCAGGAGGCGCTGGATGCCATCGCGTCGGAGGTAGCCGAGTTAGCTATCGAGGGTCTGGATAGTGAGCTCCTGATGCTGGCCGACGATGCCGAGCGGCTGCGTAATTTTGCAGCGCCGGACGCACCCTATGTCTTTTTTGCTCCCAAGTCTCGATCCCTACATCATGGGATACAGCGAACGCCGTCGTTTCCTGGCTCCGGAGCACCGCAAGAAGGTATTCGATCGAGCGGGGAACGCCGTACCCACCGTCTGGGTAGACGGCAGGGTGGTGGGCGTGTGGGGACAGCGCAAGGATGG
>Ga0315550_1002974_pt1 | contig 10285 bp, 12 predicted proteins | sample SalMarSW160190MG_2_FD_203100 | JGI IMG/M metagenome (GOLD analysis project Ga0315550, IMG submission 203100) | Salt marsh sediment microbial communities from the Plum Island Ecosystem LTER, Massachusetts, United States - Salt Marsh Sediment SW1601-90 ... | reverse complement strand
TCAAAATTTTAAAACTGAGTTAAATAATTATAAAAAAGGAAATGATTTTATTTTATATGAATTAAACCAGATTGAAGAGCAAGTGACAGAAGAAAATATTGAAATTGATTTTGAAAAAGTTAAATTAAATTTAAAGATGAATATTCAAAATGATTTTATAAGGGGGGATAAAGAAGTGCTTTATGTTTCTTATAATTATGAAAAGAGTTTTGAGGAAGAGCTGAAACATTTATAAATAATGAATTATTAAGGTAATTAATTATATTATGATTAAAAGTGACATGAAAGGAGGTGAAAATGAAAAAGATGAATAAGAAAGAGAAGAGAAGTCTCTTGATGAAAGACAAGAGAGGAGCTGAAATGACTATTGGAACTCTTGTTGCAATTATCTTAGGGCTTATTGTCTTAGTGGTAATAGCATTAGGCTTTACAATGGGTTGGCAAAACCTTTGGGAAAAACTTACTGGTTTTGGAGGAAGTAGTTTAGCTACTGTTGGTCAAGCTTGCCAAATTGCTTGTACTGGCGGAGATGCTAATGCTTATTGTAAGCAAGCAAGAAGTATTAAGGGATTAACTTTGGATCAGGCAGCTCTGTTACAGAAAAATACGGCTGGGGCTACTGTTGAAAAATATGAAGGAACATCAGTTGATGAGGTTAGTGATAATAATTGGAAAGTAACAGGAATTAATTGTGCTCAGTTAAAAGAGGCTACATTAATTACCTTAGGAGATTGTACCCCTCCAACTTGTAGTTAATTTTTTGTTTTTATTTTTTTAATTTAAATTAATTTTATTAATTGAATTTGGAAACTCTTATAAAGAGCGATTTGTTTTTAGGGTAATCTTAATATTAAAAATGGATTATGCATGTGCTAGTAGAAGGAAGACAAAGACAGATAAACGAGCTAAAGCTCGTTATAATAAGTATAAAAAGGGCGGTAGTCAGAGAACTAGAAAGAAGAAGAAAAAAGTTGAATGAGTAAATGAATTGAAAAGAGGTTGAGAGTTAAAAAGTCAAGAAATTAAAAGAGGTTAGATAGTTTATATGGTGTCTGAAATATTTGCAAGTGAAAATTGGTTTTTAATTATTTTAGGTTTAGTTTGGATTATTGGAGCTGTGCTCCAAGATTTGAGGAGAAGAGAAGTTGATAATTTATGGAATTTTTCATTAATTGCATTTGCTCTTGTTTATAGAGTTGGGATTAGTTTAGATACTGGAAATTACTGGTTTATTTTAAATGGTGTTATAGGATTAGTAATTTTTGTTGTTTTAGGATATTTGTTTTATTATAGCAGGTTATTTGCAGGAGGAGATGCAAAATTATTAATGGCTCTTGGTGCTATATTGCCTTTAAGTTTTAATTGGGTTAGTAATGTGAAGATTTTAGGATTTTTTATTTTATTATTTATGATAACAGGAAGCATTTATGCTTTAATTTGGTCAATGGTTCTTGTTTTTAAAAATAAAAAGAAATTTTTTAAAGAATTTAGCAAGCAATGGCAATTGTTTAAAAAAGCTTTTCTTATTACAATAGTTTTTTGTATCTTATGGATTATTTTTATTTTAGTTCTTGGTGAATTAGAATTTGTTTTTATTGGGATTATTGTTTTGTTGTTTCCTTTGTTATTTATGTTTGCAAAAGCTGTTGAAGAAAGTTGTATGGTTAAAATGGTTAATTATGATAAAGTGACTTTAGGGGACTGGTTATATAAAGATATAAAGATTGGGAAAAAGAAGATTAAGGCAAATTGGGAAGGAATTTCTGAATCTGAATTAGAGCTTATCAAAAAAACAAGGAAGAAAGTTTTGATTAAGTATGGGATTCCTTTTACTCCTGCATTTTTATTTGCTTTTCTTAGTTTATTAGTAATTGCATGGGCATATTCTTGGATATAATTGTAAATCTGTATAATAATTTATAAAAAGTAGCTTTCTTTTAACAAAAGAAACTTAGGAAAGAAAAACATAAGAAAATGGATGAAAATAATAAAAAGGAGATAATTGCTGATTTGCATTTGCATTCAAGGTTTGCAAGAGCAACAAGCAAGCAGATTAATATACCTAATTTAGTTAAATGGGCTAAAGTAAAGGGTTTGCATGTTTTAGGAACAGGTGATTTTCAGCATCCTGAATGGATTAAAGAATTAAATGAATTACAAGAAAGAGAGGGGATTCTTTATTATGAGGATTTTCCTTTTATTTGGCAAACAGAAGTAAGTTTAATGTATTCTCAAGATGGAAGAGGAAGAAGAATTCATCATGTTATACTTGCACCTAATAAAGAAGTTGCAGAGCAAATAACAAAATTTTTAGCATCTAAAGGAAGATTAGATTATGATGGAAGGCCTATTTTTGGTTTTTCTAGTGTAGAATTAGTGGATGAAATGTATAAAATAAGCGAAGATATTGAAGTTATACCAGCACATTGCATGACTCCGTGGTTTGGTGTTTTTGGAAGCAAGTCAGGTTTTGATAGCTTAAAAGAGTGTTTTCAAGAAAAAACAGATAAGATTCATGCTGTAGAATCCGGTATGTCTGCTGACCCTAAGATGTTAAGAAACTTTTCTTTTTTAAATAATAAGTCTGTTGTTAGTTTTTCAGATTTGCATAGTTTTTGGCCTTGGAGAATTGGCAGGGAATCTACGATTTTCAGTCTTGATAATGGAGGGATTAGTTATAAGGGCATATTGAGGCAGATAAGGGAAAATACATTTAAATCAACTGTTGAAACAGAGCCTGCTTATGGAAGATATCATTTTGATGGCCATAGAAATTGCAACTTTAGTTGCAGCCCTGAAAAAACAAGAGAATTAAATGGGATATGTCCTAAATGCGGAAAGCAATTAACTGTTGGAGTAGAGTATAGGGTGGAAGAATTATCTAGTCAAGACCCAACAGAATTTAATAAAAAGCCGTATTATAGATTATTGCCTTTGCACGAGTTAATTAGCTTAGCTTTAGGCAAGGGATTAAATTCCAAGACTGTTTGGAAAGTTTATAATGATTTAATTGAAAAATTCGGTAATGAATTTAGTATTTTATTAAATGTAGAAAAAGTTGAATTAATTAAATTTTTAAAAAAAGAGATTTTGCCTGAATTAATTATCCGAAATAGGGAAGGCAAAATAAAAGTAAAGCCTGGTTATGATGGTGTTTATGGAAGAGCTCTTTTAGATAAAGATTTAAAAGCAAGAAAAGATAGTGAAAGTGAGTTTAAAGATAAGTTTGGATATAGAAAAAACAAGGGGGTGCAGCAGACCTTATTTAGTTAATTTTTTAATTAAGGCCTTTTAAGAACTTAATTTAATTGGTTTAAATTCATTATTCTTTAATAATTTAGTAAGTTCTTTTGGAGGATCTTTGTTAGGAAAGGTTTCTGTTCTTACTAAGGTTCTATTGTTTATTTGATCATATTCTGCTTTAATTAAAGTTATGTTTCCATTTTCATATATCATGAAATAACCTTCTTTATTAAGTGGAACAGCTATGCTTGAAATTAAGCCCCCTGCAACACCTTCATATTTCCCATCTATCCCCCACAATTTGTGATTTCTGTTATAGTTCATTTTGGTTTGTGAAAGTTTTAATGTCGTATTTTTCCTAGTGCTTTATTTTTTCAATTGAGAATTCACAATTTTCTTTTTTAGCTTGTTGTTCAATATTATCTGAAACTTTGTTTAGTTCTGTTTTTATTTTTTTAAAATTATCTCCAATAATTCCTAAAGAGTATTTTCCTGCAGCAATATAACTTACATCACATTGCGAGCCTTTGCACGCTTTTTTTATTATCTTTTTTACTTTTGAAATTCCATTAGGAGCTTTACTAGAAAGTTTTACAATTTGTTTTATTTGCTTTGGTTTTTCTTTTTTTGTTTCTAAAATTTTAAGAATTTTTTCTGAATCCTGCTTTTTCACATATTTACTTAAGATTTTTGGGTTTTGTTTTACTTGCATAAAAAAATCTGCTATTGAATAATCTTCATTTATTTTTTCTATTATTTTTTGAGAATCTTCTTTTAATACTGTTTTTAAAAGAGCTTCATATGATTTTTCTTTTTTTATTTTTTCTAAAAGTTCTTTTCTCTCATTTTGTTTTACTCTTCTTAGTGATAAGTGAATCCCGCCTTTCGTAGAAAGTATTTTGCAAACTATTTTTTTACCTGGAACAACATAGTTTCTCAAGTTTCTGATTCTTCCAGGAGAAATTTCAGAAGTTGTTATTGTTCCTTCTCCGTTTCCTTGTATTTTTACAAATACAGTTGTCCCAATTATTTTTTCCACAGTGCATAGTACAATTTGTCCTTCTTCTAATTCATTTGTCATATCTTAAGAATTAAGTTTTGTTTTATAAATGTTGTTATTTTGATTTTCGTTTAAGCATAGCTTCTCTTACTTGTTTAAGATTAGAGCCGTCATATCTTATTACTTGAGGATGTTTAAAATTTTTATTATCTTTTCCTGCGGGCATTATTACTAATCCTCTTTTTCTCCACTCTAACCATTTTGTTATATATCCTGGATAATCATCAACAAGCACTCTTCCATATACCAATCCCTTGTCTCTTGTTATTGTCATATCTGTGTCTGGCCCGAGGTTTTTATCTATCCATTGTTTTTTTTCAGACCAGGCGCTTGGATTTCCTCTAGGGCCTTGCGTTAATATCATCCTCCTATATTCTAGTTCTTCTGCTATTTTCCATATATCAAATCCTAATTGAAATTTAGGAAGATTAGCCCACCAACTTTCTGAAGAAGTTATTAAATTTCTTCTTGCTTCAATATAAGGAGGCTCTTTATCTCTTATTCGTTTTTCTGCAGGAGGTTCAGAAGGATGTCTAAGTTTATTAAGTGCAGCTATAAGAGCACCATCATAGTCACATAATGTTCCGTCTAAATTAAATAATGCTATGTTTTCAATTTCTGTCATAAAAAATTTAGAATTAGGATGTTTTTAAGTATTTATCTACTGATTTTTAATTAAGAACTTCCACTATTCTTGCTTGTATGTCTGCTTTGCCTCCTTTTGGCTTAGCTATGATTGCATCGCAAATAAGGCATTTTACTTTTGTTGTAGCGCCCTCGAATATTATTTGCTCATTTTTGCAGCCTTGGCATCTTACTCTAATGAATCTATACCTTCCCATAGAGGTTTTTATTTTCACTAGTTTTTAAAGCTTGTGGAGTTTATATAAGAAAAAGGTTAAGGTATACGAAAACTAATTTGAGGTAGTTTGTCAGAAGGACCTGGTTTTGTAGTTTTTGAGTGAGGTTTTCTTGGGCCTCTTTTTTTAGTTTCTAATAGGTTTTTCAATTCTTGCAGTTCTGATTCTTCTGCTTTTCTTTTTCCTATTTTTTGATCTTTGTAAATAGGTATTATATTAATCATTGCATGGCCTTGAAAATTTGAAGTTTCTATTTTTATATCTTCTGGCTTTAGCTTTAGCTTTATTTTTTTAGCTATTTTTTGAGCTAATGATAAAGAAGATTTTGGGAGCTCGTTTGTTCCTATGTGTTGTTTTGGGAGGATTATTGAATGGCCTTTTGATAAGGGATTTATCTCAAGAATTGCTATTGATTTGTCGTTTTCATTTATTTGATAAGAGGGAATTTCATTATTGATAATTGAGCAAAAAATGCACTGGGATTGAGGCGAAGACGGTTCAGCTCCTTCTTCATAAGGATTTGGGATATTATTTTGTTTTAAAAATTGTTCTAATCCTTGTTCATCCAAACTAAGAAGCTGTTGTTTGATTTGTTCCTTATTCTCCATTTGAGAATTTTCTATTTGAGAAACAAGTTGTTGTTTGATATTTTCTGCTTGTTCTTTAGTTAGTGCCATAAAATAAGTAAGAAGAGGGGTTTTTTATAATTATTGTTCTAAGTTTATTTAATAAAGTCAGTTGATTATCCTAGTGCCCTTCTAAAATCTGCAACTTCTACTGAACTTACTGTTTTAATTTGTTTTAATTTTTCTTCAGTTTTGTCTGTTGATAATGATTCATCAAAAGCAAATGTTAGGTATAATGCAACAAGACCAAATGCAATAGGTTCAGTTTCTACATTAACGTCAGAATTAGTTATTTCTTTGATTATTTGTTTTGCTTTTTCTTCTATTGCTTTTAAATCAGTATCTGGTGATTTAGGCATTATTCTAAATTTGATTATTGCAGTTCCCATATTATGTTTTTGAGGATTTGGTTTATAAACATTTGTTTTTATTTAATTGCTATTGTTGTGCAAGCATAATTCTTATAAATGTAAACTTTTTTACAAAAACAAGTTTAATCAAAACAAACCTTTCAAAAAGGTTTGAACCAAAGGATAAAACTTTTTAGAAAAAAGTTAAGTCAAAATCAAAACGTTTTAAAAATGGAAGTTAAAAGGTGAAAATGGAAGGAAATTACCAGAGATTAATTGAGTTTATTTCTGAAACTTGCGGGGAAAGTGTTGAAGAAATAGAGAGAAAAATAGAAGCTAAACAGGCAAAGCTTTCAGGGTTGATTAGTAAGGAAGGGGCTGCCCAGGTTATTGCAGCAGAACTTGGAGTTGATTTTGATAAGCAAGTTATTAAGATTTCCCAGATTCTTCCTGGAATGAGAAAAATAAATTTGACTGGAAAAATAATTAATTTATTTCCTGTTAGAGAGTATAATAAAAATGGGAGAAGCGGGAGAATTGCTAGTTTTATTTTGGCAGATGATACTAGTAATATAAGAACTGTTTTATGGGATGAAAATCATATAGATTTATTTGTTAATGGGAAAATAGGCCAAGATAGTGTAGTTGAATTAAGTAATGCAAGTATTAGGAATGGTGAAATACATTTAAGTTCTTTTTCAGAAATTAAATTATCTGATAAAAGTATTGAGGGTGTTATTGTAGACAGGCCAGTTTTTAAAAAAACTATTCTTGATTTTAGTCTTAATGATAATGTTTCTACGCGCGCGTTTATTGTTCAAATGTTTGAGCCAAGGTTTTTTGAGATTTGCCCTGAGTGCAGAAAAAAAGTTGTTGATGCAGAATGTCAGACACATGGGAAAGTTGTTTCTGAAAAAAGAGCTTTAATTAATTTTGTAATTGATGATGGAACCGATTCTATTAGGAGCGTTATGTTTTCAGATCAATTAGATTTATTATTATCAAAAGAAGAATTAGAAAGTCCAGAATTATTTGCAATAAAAAAGAAAGATCTTCTTGGGAAAGAAGTAATAATCAGCGGGCAAGTTAGGAAAAATAAATTATATGGTAATAATGAATTTATTGTTTCTAATTTAGATGATATTAATCTAAATAAATTGATTGCTGAGTTGGAGGGATAGTTTTATTAATTAAGGATTTTTGTTTTTTAGGAGGTGAATTAAATGTTATTAAAAACTCATTTGGCTTTTTCGTTTTTGGCAATTATATTATTTTTTCAGCATGTTAATAATAAGATAATTTTTGTTTCTATGGTAATAGTTGCAACTATCTTGCCTGATTTAGATAATGGTTTTTCTAGTTGGGGGAGGCATTGGGTTTTCAAGCCATTACAATTTTTTGTTAAGCATAGGGGAATGATTCATAGTTTTACTGCTGCTGTTGTGTTGTCATTAATTTTAGCTTATTTTCTACCTATTGCAAGTTTAGGATTTTTTATAGGATATTCGATTCATTTAATAATAGATAGTTTTACAAAAGAAGGAGTTCAACCCTTTTGGCCATTTAAGTCAAGAAGCAGGGGATTTATTAGAACAGGCGGGAAAGTTGAAGAGAGTTTGTTTTTTTCATTAATCTTAGTTGATTTAATAGTTTTCTTTTTGGTTTTTATATTTAATAATGTTTGATATAAGGTATTTTTAAAAATATATAACCTTTTTAGATAATACTTATAAAGAAATTTGTTATATGATTATTATGATTAAAGAAAAGAAAATTAGAAAGGGTTCTAAAAGAAATGGAGAAAAGGAATTAAAAATTTCTGATTTGCCTGGGATAGGTCCTGCTGCAGTTGAAAAATTAGAATCTGCAGGAATTTTTGATTTAATGGGTGTTGCAGTTCTTGGCCCAAAAGAATTAGCAGAAATGGCAGGGTTAGGAGAGGCTGCTGCTAGAAAAGCTATACAAGCTTCTAGAAAAATGATGAATTTGGGATTTCAAGATGGATTAGAGTTTGCTGCAAAAAGAGAAGAGATTTTTCGTATTACAACTGGAAGTAAGGAGTTTGATAATCTTCTTGGGGGTAGAGGCATTGAAACAAAAGCTATCACAGAAGCTTTTGGTTCTTATGGATCTGGAAAAACGCAGCTAGGTTTAAGCCTAGCTGTTAATTGCCAATTACCTATTGAGGCAGGGGGTGCAGAAGGAAAAGCAGTTTATATTGATACAGAAGGAACCTTTAGGCCTGAAAGAATAAGGCAGATAGCAGAAGCTAAAGGAGCAAATCCGGAAAATGTTTTAAAAAATATTTTAGTTGCGAGGGCATTTAATTCTGATCACCAGATGCTATTAGTTGATAAGATTGCAGAATTAATTAAAAATGGAGAGAAAGTAAGAGTGGTTATTGTTGATTCGTTAACTGCGCATTTTAGAGCGGAATTTGCAGGAAGAGGCCAGTTAGCAGATAGGCAACAGAAGTTAAATAGATATTTGCATAATTTAATGAAAATGGCTGAGCAATTTAATCTTGCAGTTTATGTTACTAATCAGGTTATGGCTAATCCTGCAATGATGTTTGGAGATCCTACAACTGCAATTGGTGGAAATATTGTAGGACATGCCTCAACTTTTAGAATTTATATTAGGAGAGGCAAGAAAGGAAGCAGGGTTGCTAAATTAATAGATAGTCCTAATTTGCCAGATAATGAGTGTATTTTTTATGTTACTAGTAAGGGAATTGATGATGAGGAAAGTTGATTTTTTTGAAAAGAAATGTTTATAAATTATTTATTCTTTTAGAGAATATTAAAAAAGAGCTGTGAAAATGAATAAAAAAGCAGAGGTTACAGTGAAAGTTATTGCGATGTTATTCTTATTTGTGTGTGTTTTAGTTTTATCTTTTGTTGTAGCAGACTATGTTGTAACAACTTCTGGCGGAGGGACTAGTTTTAGTGTTAATGAATCTGTTTATAGTATTTATAATATAAGTGTAAATAATTCTGATGTTACTTCAAATATTACTCAGCTTAATATAACAATTCCCTCTCAACTTAGTTTTGTTGCAGATTCAAATGGAACTAGTGTTGATGTTTGTAATTTTACTAATTCAAGCACCCTTTTACAATGGGAAAATTCTATATTATTTTTAATTAATAATAGTGAAATTCATTATTTTTGGTTTAATGCAAGTTCTTCTACTCCTGGAAATTATAATATAACTGTTAGCACATTAAATGTGACTGGAGTAGTTTCTTCAACAAATTTAACTCTTGAGATTAATGATACCACTGCTCCTTCTTCTGTTGAATTTGATTCAAGTTCAACAACTTCTGATAATCATTCACAAACATGGATTTTTATTAATATGACTGCAATAGATAATGTTGGTATTGATACTCTTGTAGCTAGGTTGTATAATTCATCACAAGTTGAAATAAATTCAACTTCAGGAAGTTCTCCTGTTAGTATGAATGTCACTGGATTAAATGATGGTAATTATTATGTTAATGCAACTGCAAATGATAGTGCAGGAAACATAAATAATTCAGTAACTAGGGTTATAACTCTTGGTAATGCTCCAACGATGGTTATTATTGAACCTTCTGATAATGCTAGTTTGTCACAAACTTATCTTTTTATTAATGTAACTGCTGTTGATTCAAATGATGGGGTTGATAATATTTCATTGAGATTATATAATTTAAGCAATGCTCAAATAAACTATACTTCAAATGATATTTCTCCTCTTAACATGAATGTTACTGGTTTGCCTGAAGGAATTTATTATATTAATGCGACTGCAAATGATACTCTTGGAAATGAGGATTCAACAAGCACAATTTCAATAAAATTAGACACTAGCGACCCTAATATTACTTTTTCATGTGATGAGACTGATGTTGAGATAGATGATGAAATAACTTGTTCATGCAATGCTTCTGATACTATTTCAGGAGTCAATACTCTTTCTTATATTGTAAATCCAGATACTTCTGAAGAGGGAGACTTTACTACTGCTTGTGCTGTTCGTGATTTTGCAGGAAATATTCATACTTTAAATATAAGTTATGAAGTTGCTGATGGGAGCTCTTCTAGTAGTAGTTCTTCATCAACAACTACTTATTGGAAGTTGAGTTATATTCCTAGTGA
>Ga0315550_1002967_pt1 | contig 10294 bp, 10 predicted proteins | sample SalMarSW160190MG_2_FD_203100 | JGI IMG/M metagenome (GOLD analysis project Ga0315550, IMG submission 203100) | Salt marsh sediment microbial communities from the Plum Island Ecosystem LTER, Massachusetts, United States - Salt Marsh Sediment SW1601-90 ... | reverse complement strand
ATCCATCGCTGTGATTCGCTGTGAACATATGGTTTTACAGGCATGAATGTGCGACTAGTCTGCTCTTTCAGTTACAGTTATGTGGTCCATCTTGCTGGTTGAAACGGAGCAGCGCGTGTGCGTCGGTGGGGCGACAGGGCGGGCATATGCGTTCGAGATCGTTCAGCACGGGTTGCGATGGCGTCCCCCACCGAATCGTCGAGCCGGCCCAGAGGGTGCAAGCAACTCGGTCGGCGGGTCCGAAATGCGCTATAGTTGCCACACGACTTATTCGAACCACGGGCGAGCCGGCGTTGGACTTCACGTCTCGCCTGCAATGTCTCCAGAAAGATGGTCGCGCGGGAAAGTTTGACTGGGTGCCGACGTTGGTTGTCCCTCGTGTTGTGCGTTCACTCTATCCGCGAACCGGAAGTGCAACGGCGACCGCCGTGAACGAGAGTTCTGTACCCGATAGCGTGGATGTGAAGTGATCCGTCGTCTGACTGAGTCCGCGGATTCCTATTTCGTGCGCGCTAAGCGGCGCCTCCAGGAGGCTGACAACTGGAAGGCGCGCATTGCCGTCGTCCAACATCAGTACCGCAAGCTTCTGCGGCGAACCCACATTCTGTACTCCATTGAGCCAAGCGAGTCAGGGCCTCGGCTGTTCGTGTTGCCTTCCGACCTACGGATAGTGCGAATGACTGCGATCTCATCGTTGGAGGGCACTGACAGACGAGCGGTCGAGCAGTTCGGGGGCCCCGTCCTATGGAAGAAATTCCGAGCGCAAATTGAGCGGGGCGAGCAACTCTGGATATGCCGGATTGGGCAAAAGTTGGCCGGCGTATGCTGGTCGGTCCCTGGACGAAAGATCGACCGCTACTTCGTACCGCTGGGCGAACGAGACGCGCTCGTATGGAAGTGTTTCACCCTGCCCGCGTTCCGCGGCCGCGGTGTCTATCCCGCTACACTGCGGCGTGCCGTTACTCAACTGAGAATCGAGGGCGTGAGACGAGTCTTCGCCGATACACAAGACTGGAATGCCGCGAGTCGCCGGGGCCTGGAGAAGGCTGGATTTGTCGCATGGGGTCGCGCGCGTGCTCCTCTACTTGGGCTGCCCAGGCCTCTTCGACGGCGCCGCTCGTGGCCAGTCGAGTGGCGCGAGGCGAGGCAGAATCAAGATGGCTCGACGCGCGCCTATGCCAAGATGCCGACAGTGCAAAGCGGTGTCGAGCACGCGAGCGTGAGACTTGGTAGGGACATTTCGCATGCGCACGCCGGCCGCGGGCCGATGAATCATACGGTGTGTCATAGCTTCTCGGAGGTGACGGCGCTGGCGGAGGCATGGAACTGCCTTGCAGCTGAGTTCGGCGACCTCTTCTGTTCCTTCGAGTGGTGCAGGACATGGTGGCGCCACTACGGCGACGGACGCTCCCTGCATATCCACATATTCCTAAAAGGTACAGATCTCGTTGGTGTTGTGCCGATGTTTGGGGAAACGCATCGGATCGGCCCGGTTCAGGTACGGTCGCTCCGTCTTCTTGGTTGCGATCATACTACCACAACATGCAGTATACCAATCCATTCGAGGCACGCTGAGGACGTAATCTCGGCAGTGGTCAGACACGTCAGTGCGGAAGACTGGGATTTGCTGCACCTCGGTCCTTTACCAGAGTATTTCCTGCAGTCGGATCTAATAAGTCGCCGGCTTGCGCTCTCGCCCGGATTCCGTTCCGTAACGACCACGTACGATCCCAGGCCTCAGGTCCTGCTGGGTCTTCCGTCGTCGTTCGATGCGTACCTCTCTCGATTGTCCAAGCGCGAGCGGCACAGTGTTCGCAAAGAAGAGCGGCGACTCAGGAGAGACCATGGGATGAGTTTCGTCGACGGTGTGGCGACATTTGGGGTTGCTCCCGCCTTCCGGGAGTTTGTCGAGTTCCACCAGCAACAGTGGATGGCGCAGCGTTGGCCGGGACACTTCAAGGACTGGCCCAATGCTCGTGCGTTTCATGAAGATGTAGTCCGGGCACTGCGCGCGTCTGGCCGACTGGTTCTCCGGTTTGGCCTGTCAGATACTCGGCCATGTTGTGCGACCTATGGGGTGTGTTTCGGGCGTCGGATCCATTGGCTGTTGGCTGCAAGGAGCCTGGATCCACGGTGGCATTTCTGTTTCCTTGGTAGGGTGGCCGCGTGCGATTTAGTGCGAACGGCGATCGCACAGGGCGTGCGCGAAATCGATATGGGCGTGGGCCACTACGACTACAAGCTTAGGCTTGGCGGGGCGCTACATCCTGTTGTCAACATCGTTGCGGTCCGAGGGTCGCCTGACGCGTTCGCCGCAACGTGTTTGCTGAGGCTTATCGCCCTGGCACACGATTTCGTGGGATACCATCTATGGTATCAGCGTCTCGCTAGGCGCGTGCTACCTGGTCGGGTGACGCTTAACCACCCAGGATGGGTCCATACCAGGATGTGGCCTTCGGATGCCTGCCGGGCTGCCAACTGGCTGCGCACATCGTTTGGGACGCTGAGGTGCCTTGGCCGGGTGCCCCACAATCTCGGCTGTGGGAAGCCTCGCTCGACGTCCCTGCACGCATCTCTGAAGTGAGGCAATCGGGTGATTCGGAGCCGATGCGATCGTATGAGATGGCTCCTGCGATGACCACTGTGACGGCAAGTAGCATTCGTTCTTGTTTATGGTAGAGGTACCTGACGTGCGCATATCAGGGCCGTCATGGCCGGTGTGTGAGACAACTCTCGACGTCAGCTCTTGACGTTTCCGTTCTGATGGTGGTGCTGGGGGAGGCGGGGCCAGGCGCTGTCTGAGAAAGCAGACTATGTAGCGCACGTAGTGTTCGTTCATGCCTAGCTTCAGCATGCCTAGGAAGTCCAGCGGGAGGTGCTCGAAACGGGTAGTGATCGGTCGGTACTCCTTCAGCCAACTGACACAGCGCTCCACGGCGCTCCTTCGACGATGGGCAGCGTTTGCTCGACAGGTGCTGTGTAAGAATCGGCGGTCTGGGGCGACGGAAGCCTGGGATTCTGACGAGTGCAGTAGCCGGATTTGCTGCATTGGATGGCACATGTTCCTCTGCCGGCTGGAGGTCGTCTGAAGACGACCGTAGTACCCATTACCTGACATGTCGAGTCGGCGCTCTGAGCCCAAAGGAGGCTGCGTCGTTGTTAACGTACTGTCGGTGCTTGAAGCGCTCACGCGATTCCCGGCGACAGAGCCTATGGTTCTGGAAACGGCTTCTCGAGAGGTTATCAGGCAGGTGCTGAGGCTTACCAACGGTAGCCTGCTCTTCGCTGATAACCATATGCGGCGGCGTACCCAAGCGGCTAAGGGGACAGGCGTGCATGTCTGTGATCGCAGGTTCGACTCCTGCCGCCGCCTTTGAACTTCAGGTGAGAAGTGCCATGTGCATCGACGTAGGAACCGGACGTAGCGATCCGCGCGAGGTGCTCTTTGATGGCTGCCAACTGATGGGCGTTGTGTCGTCATGCCTCGAGCCGCCGCTGTGGCGTGTCCGTCGTTGGCAACGGGCCGCCAGAAGGAGAGTGGCGGTTCGCACGCGCTTGCAGCGCCTGTTCCTACATGTAAGCGGCTCCTTTCGCTCGAAAACAAAGAGCGCGAAGCAAACGGCCACGACTTCTGCCTCCAAACGCCACCCGCACGACGAGCTGAAGGCCGGGGATTGGGTGCGAGTTCGATCTCTGGACGCGATTGTGTGTACCCTGGACGGGGCTGGACGCTGCAGTGGTTGCGCCTTCCTACGGCCCATGTCAAAGTTCTGTGGGCGCCAGGTACGAGTGGCCAGACGCGTTGGCCGCTTCTTTGACGAACGTACCTGGCGGATGCTCAAGTGCAAAAACGTCGTACTGCTTGAGGGAACCCACTGCGATGGTTCGGGTCATCCAGATACACAGGGATGCGACCGCATGTGCTTTTTCTTCTGGCGGACCGAGTGGCTTCAGCGAACGGGTGCGCCTGAGTCCCATACAGGCGAGCGATAATGGTCAAAAAGACGTTCGATTCCGTCCTGTGTTTCGGTGATTCGGATTGGTGGTACCACAACCGCGGCCACGCCGATATGCAATTCATGCGCAGGTTTGCACGACGTTGGCCAACGCTCTACGTCAACTCGTTGGGGCTGCGGAGCCCCGCCTTGTGCGAGGGTAAGATGTGTCTGCGACGAGTCCTAAGGAAGAGCTGCAGTTTGGTGCGGTACTGCCGCGATGGCGGCGAGGGGTTTCGCGTTCTGACTCCCATTTACTTGCCGAGTTCCGATGGGTCCGCAGGCTACATATTCACGAAAGCTCTTGCGCTTCAGCTTACGTCTGTCTTGCGCATGCTCCGTATGCGGCGACCGTTGGTATGGCTGGTATGCCCACACGCCGCTGGAGTGCTGGATCGACTGCCAAGCGCAGGTGTGGTCTACCAACTCAGCGATGCCTATACCACCATGCGTGGCATCCGTTCTGATGTCGTTGGGCAGATGGAGTCGCATGTGGCGCGACGCGCCGACGTGATCCTGTGTTCAAGCGAAAAGCTGCTTAGACGAGCGCAGCATCTGTATGGCCAGGGCGACTACGTCGATCATGGCGTCGATTCTGACTTGTTTGGTCGTGCCGCCGAGCAGAGTGCTCGCCCTCGCGAACTTGCTGGTGTCCCAGGTCCAGTGATTGGGTTTTTCGGCAACATGGATGGCAATACGGTGGACTTGGATCTCCTTGAAAAAGTGATTGAGCGAAGACCTCAGTATCAGTTCGTCTTTGTTGGTCCGAAGGATGCAGAATATGCTTCGCTTGGGAAGTTTCCGAACGTCCATTTAATACCTCGCCAGCCATACCGACGTGTTGCTCGGTATGGTGCCTCCTTTGATGTGTGCGTGATGCCCTGGCTTCGCAACGAATGGATCGCGTACTGCAATCCCATCAAATTGAAGGAGTATCTGGCGCTGGGCAAGCCGGTAGTCACAACACCTTTCCCGCAGTTGCAGTTCTATAAGGGTCTTTGCTATGAGGCGGAGGGCGCAGAAGAGTTCGCGGTCAAGGTCGATCTAGCTCTAGATGAGGACACTCCTGAACGGCGAAGGGAACGGCAGGCGTGGGCATCGCAACACAGTTGGGAGAGTCGCGTGGCGGACGTGATGCATCGGCTTCAGATGAAGGGCGTTTCTTGCAGTGGCTGAGTGTGTCCAGTTAAGCGCTCCGTGTTTGGAGCGCATGGCGGCTCTCGCTCAGCTCGCTGTTAGAGGATTGCTTGAAACATACGCTCCAACAGCGAAAGGCCTGCCCTACACGCGACGCTGTGAACCCAACGGTGTGCGCGCTAAGGGGAACAGCGCACGCTATGCTCTCATATCGCTGATCGGTCTGGCGAAGGGGGCACCGGTTGTCGGACGACAAGAAAATCTGGTACGTCTTCTGTGCTGCCGACTTGCCGCGGCTGGTCTCAATAGGCTATCTCCGGGTGAGCTGGGTCTTGCTTTGTGGGCGCGAAGTCTGCACGAGGGGGCTGCTGAGCTTGTGACACCTGGCAATGTAGAGCGGGCATTCAGCGGAGGCGTGGGTGTACTGGATTCGATGAAGTGGGGCTGGGTCCTCTTGGGAGCGGACCACGCAGTGGCTGCTGGCGAGAGTGTGCCGACTGCAGAGCGGCTGGCTTCGCTGGCGAGGAAGTCACTGTTAGCTCTGTACAATCCTCGCACGGATCTCTTTTACCGGCACAACCGGCGAGGCGTGAGTCACGCCGTTTCGCGTCGCATCACGTGCTTCGCGAATCAGATCTATCCGGTGATGGCTCTTGCGGTGCACGGCAGAAGAACAGGATGCCTGCAGTCGAGTGAAACGGCGGTGGCTGTAGCCGACAAGTTGTGCGAACTCCAGGGCGAGCTGGGGCAGTGGTGGTGGTTGTACGACGCCGAGACCGGAGAAGTCGTGGAGAGATATCCGGTCTTTTCCGTGCATCAGGACGCCATGGCGCCAATGGCCCTGTTGGAGGCGGGTAGAGACCATCGCTTTGTGGGTCCAGTCGAACGGGGCCTTGGCTGGCTGTCTCAAGCGAACGAGTTGGGAGAGGATATGGTCGTCGCAGACGTGGGGTTGATCCATCGGGACGTCCACTTATCGCGAGTCGGCCGCATCCATAGAATCCTGCACGGGGTCACCTGGTGTTGTGGCCGACAGATAGTGCAGGCTGAAAAAACATGGGCCTCACGGTTCGTGGTCAATCGAGAGTGCAGACCTTACCACCTGGGGTGGATCTTATATGCTGCTGGTCTCGTACGCGAGTGCACAAGACCATATGTCCGGCCGTTATGAAAACGTAACTGAGCCATCCGTAAGGAACGGTAGGGTCTGCCTGTGTGGTACGCGCGTAGACGCTTTGTCGATGGAAGGCGTCCTTGCTCGGGCAAAGTATGCCATCACGCACGGATCAAGGCTCACAATCTCCGTAGTGAACGTGGCGAAAGTAGTCAAAATGCGACGGGACGCTTTGCTGAAGGCAAGCGTGGAGTCCGCTGATTTGATTGTGGCCGACGGGATGCCGTTGGTATGGTTGAGTCGTGGCAGAAGGAGACCTCTACCAGAGCGAGTTGCTGGTATCGATCTTATGTATCGCTTGTTCGAGCTTGCGCAGGGGTGCGGCTTCGGCGTTTACATGCTTGGCGCTGCACCCGCTGTGCTGTTTCAGGCTGTCGCCGCGGCGCGCAGGCAGTACCCGAGACTTAGGATTGCCGGGTATCATCATGGTTACTTCACGGAACAAGAGGAGCGCAGCGTCGCCCAGCACGTTCGTGAAGCCACGCCTGATATCCTCCTTCTCGGAATGAGTTCACCGAAAAAGGAGTTGTTCATGTCGCGTTGGTCGAGTTACATGGCTGTACCGGTTTGCCATGGCGTCGGCGGCAGCCTTGACGTCATGGCGGGCCGAACGAGGCGTGCTCCCCAATGGTTACAGTGTTGTGGGATGGAGTGGTCGTACCGCTTGATGCAAGAGCCACGTCGCATGTGGAAACGCTATCTGAGAAGTAACCTTGTCTTTTCACTTTTCGCTCCTGTGTGTGTCATGTGTCGACAAGAGCATCCTCAACAGAAGTCGTGTCCCTGGTGGCGCCTACATAGTCCGCGGACGTGAGGTTGTGTGGCGGGGCAGTGCGTGAGACTATTGCGCCGGGGAGTGTTGGGGGGGCAGTAACTCAGATGATCGTAACGGCCAGTGCGTGAGGAGTTGGCGTTGCTGAACCGATCGCCGGTGGCGAGCCCGGACGAGAGATTCGAAGAGACGGTGACGTTGCGTCGGCTGAGCCTGACCAAAACGTTTGGGCTTTCGTTTCAGACGACCAAACGCATTGAGAGCGTCACTGCCCTACTGGGCCAACGCACGGACAAGGTGGACCACTGGCGGAACTCGGATCAGAAGCATCGCTGGCTGGCTGCGGCGCTGCTGGACAGCGAGCCGCGGCTGCGTTGGGTGTATAGCTGCAAGCATCTGGTGCGTCTGCGTGCGGCGCTGCAGACGCAGCTGAAGCGATGCCTGGAACAAGTCGCGTGACCCATAAAGCCGCTCGAACATCAACTAGGGATGGCATTGACCTCGATCAGGCGCGAACCGTCGATTGCTCCGAGGGTGGCGCTATGAACTGCTCCGAGAACCTCTCGTTCTCCTGTTCGCGTGGGCAAGGCCGGCCAACCGTCCGCGCGTCTCTTACCCGTAACGCCGCCAGCAACTGGATTGCCCTCGGTGTTAACGTAGCTGTTGCGTACATCCTCACCCCCGTGGTCATCGCGCATGTGGGCCACACCGGATACGGAATATGGATCCTTGTCGGTTCGATAGTGGGCTACTGCGGTCTGCTCCATCTTGGCGTGTCCTCAGGCGTCATGTGCTATGTGGCCCGCTCCGCAGGCCGAAGCGATTATCGCGCGACGAATGAAACCGTGAGTTCGGCGCTGGGCATGTTCTGTACGATGAGCTTCGTTGTGGCGGCGGTGTCGTTCTTCTTGAGCGAGCCGCTTGCTCACGTGTTCGAAGTGCCGGCCGAAGACACAGAGACGTTCGTAAACGTCGTAAGACTGCTCGGTGCGGCGGTAGCCGTAGAACTTGTCAGTAGCCTCTTTCAAGTCATTATGCGCGCACATGAGCGTTTCCTTGCAGCCAACTGTGCGGTCATTGCAGTTAACGTCCTTCGTGCCGGGTCCGTCATGTCGCTGCTCTATCTTGGTTGGGGTCTGGAGGGCGTTGCCTGGTCGCAGCTGTTCGCTGCAGGTGCCGCCCTTTGCTTAAACGGAATGATGTGCCGGCTGTTCGTTCCGCAAGTATGTTTCCTGTTATCTCTTATGAGCCGTCATGCCGCGCGCCGATTGTGTGTCTATGGGAGTATCACAACGGTGATAGCAGTGTTGGATCTGCTGCGCCTGCAGGCACCGAGTGTGATAATCGGAAAAGGGATCGGGTTATCCGCAGTGGGTGTGTATGGAATCGCGGCGCTACTCGTCCAATACATGGTCCGCGTCGTTGTGTCTGCGATGGGTGTGATGACACCTCGCTTCGCTGCCCTCGATGCATCTGGCGAACGTGAAACGCTCAAGCGACTATTCCTGCATTGCTTACTTATTTCAGGTGCCATCACATTTTGGTTAGCTGCAGTGCTGATCACGTTTGGTGGGCGTTTCATTGCGATGTGGGTAGGGCACGGCTTCCTGGAGGCGGGTCCGGCGCTAGTGGTCTTGACAATCGGGCATTCCTTCGCAGTGTGCCAGAACATTGGCATTGGCACCATGTATGCGCTCAGCAAGCACCACTGGTACGCAGTGGCTAGTTGCATAGAGACGGTTCTCGGCATCATGCTTAGCATCGCGCTAGTGTTCGATTATGGGATTGTGGGCGCCGCCATCGGCATGTGTGTCCCGATGGTCTTGGTGCGTGGGCTAGCTCAACCCGTTTACATGTGTCGTTTGCTTGAGTTACGTCTTTCGCAGTACTACGCACAGTTTCTGCCGGGCTTGCTGATAGGTCTCAGCGTGGTGCCAGTCGTTTCCTGGGTTTGCGAAAGCTGCTTCTGCGTCGACAGAGTGGCATATGTGGGGGGGGAGATTGCTGCGGCCGGAATCGTGGCGGCTCTTGTATTATGGCCTGTTCTTGGCAGGGCTAGACAGGCCTGGGCGGTGCCGACGGCAAGTAGGATTGGGGCATAACGTTTGATCAGGCGGCTGTTAAGAGAAGTAGCCCGAAGAGTTCCTTCAGAGCGGATCGTCTTTCGAACACCAAGGTGGACGCCGTGCAGATATCCACCCATCTTCATTCTGGGGGCACATCGTTCAGGTACCACTCTGATGAGGCTCATGCTGGACAGCCACAGCCGGATAGCCTGTCCGGCGGAATCGATGTTTGTAACGCCGGTGGCAAAGCTCTGGGGCGACGAACTGGCGATCAAAGGTTTAGCTGGCATGGGGTTCTCAAGAGAGCATGTGCGGTGCAGATTGAAGGAGTTTGTCACTTACTACTTCGAGACATATGCGCATGCACGCAAGAAGGCTCGCTGGGCTGATAAATGCCCTCATTATGTTGACTGCGCAGACTTCCTGGAAACGCTGTATGGTCCGGACTGCTTGTATGTCTTCATGTACCGACACGGACTTGATGTCGCCTGCTCCGTAGCGAACATGCCCATCGGTCCTGCCGAGCCTTACAAGGTGAAGTGTGCGAATGCATACGTAGGCGGGGCGCGTTACTGGGCTGTTCAGTGCGCGAAGCTGCTGGCCTTCCAGACAAGGGTTGGGGAAAGAGGCCTATCGGTTTACTATGAAGATCTTGTAACGGCCCCTGAGTCAATCGCTCGTGCCGTGCTCCGCCATGTTGGTGAGCCCTGGGAGGATGGGGTACTCCACTTCTATAATGTTCGGCGATCTCGCGCTCCTGGACTCGAAGATCCCACCGCATCTCATAGTAGAGGCTTTTGCCCAAGCCTTGGAAAGTGGCGGACGCTGGACAGGAGTGTCGTGTGTCGCATGACACTGGAGGCACTGCCTATGCTTCAGCGCCTGGGGTATTCGGCGGATGACCCACTGCACACTCCGGTGGCTGGGGGAAGACAACTCTCACGCTTTCCACTGAACCGTTGTGTCGATTGACAGGTGGACGCGCCAGTACTGTGGATGTGTTCTGGTGCCTTTACTCTGTGACCATGGTGGGCCTTAGCCGGCTGCGAAGCTGTACAGTGCTTTCTCGTCGAAGGTGGCAGACGGTGCTCTTACTGCTTTCCGATGCGCTAGCCTCCGATGCTGTGGCGACATTATCGTGCACTGCTGG
>Ga0315550_1002966_pt1 | contig 10294 bp, 5 predicted proteins | sample SalMarSW160190MG_2_FD_203100 | JGI IMG/M metagenome (GOLD analysis project Ga0315550, IMG submission 203100) | Salt marsh sediment microbial communities from the Plum Island Ecosystem LTER, Massachusetts, United States - Salt Marsh Sediment SW1601-90 ... | reverse complement strand
GTCCCGCCGTTCAATTCACTCGCCCGGGCCAGCGCCGTCACCACCGCTACGTTCTGTTGCTCCTGCCGGGCGGCCCGCCAGTACGCCGCCACCGGCCCGGCGACGGGGCACACCCAAAGCATCGTGGGCCCACTGCTCGTCCACGGACATGCCCAACTGGTTGACGGCCACCGACAGCATCTTGGCCAGGCTTTCGGTGTCGCCCGGCCCGCGCAGCCGCCGCTGGAAAAACGGCACCGGCGCGCCCTCGCCGAACTTCACCCGGACCATGGGTCTGAGAATGTCGCGGCGGACGGTCTCCGCTTCTTTGCGGATGTCGTCCTCACGGATGTCCTGGCGGACCTGCTCATGGATCTTGGCCACGGCAAACGAGCCCGGCGATCCGGTCGCGTCCGTGGTCAGCGTCTGTCCCAACCAGGCCTTGCTCATCTCGCGGTTGAAGAAGTTGACCATGCTCTCGTAAGGTGGACCCATCGTTCCCCGGTTCGCCTCCAGGAACTCCAGGTTGACCGACTTGCTGAACACGCCTGCCGCCTCCGCCCCCAGGTTCTTCAGCATGTCCAACAGCTCGCGTTTCTCCTCCGCAGTGGCCTTGGGGTCGTACTTGCCCACGCGGACCGGCATGCCGAACACCTCGCCGAAGATCATCCAGTCCTTCACCGCATACTGCTTGCCCAGAAAGGCCAGGGCGGTGGCGCGCAGCAAGCCGCCCCGGCTGGGATGCCCCGACACGCTGTGCGGTGTGTGCACCACGAACTTGTTGGGCGGCAGGGCCATCCCCTCGCTGGGCTCCGCCTCGGTAAGAACCTGCAGTTCTCCTTGGTCGTTGAACATCAGACGGGTGAAGTCGACCGGCACCAGGCAAGCGAGCCCCAACTCTCCATCCGACTCTTCCCAGACCAACTCGGCCACGGCCAGGTTCCGCCCGATGGCCAAGGACAGGTGCTGCAAGGCAGCCCCGAGAGTCTCCATACTCAGTAACGCTTCGCGGCAATAGGCCGCTACCTCGTCCGCCCGAGACCGGTCTTTGGCCTGCCGCACCTCCGCCCAGGAAAGGATTTCCCAATCCAGCCCGGTCAGGGCCAACCGCCGCGTGCTCGCCACACTGAACAGATGGGCGTCCTTCTCCTCCATTTGCTCGAACAGGGCCATGGGCTCGTCCAGATCCCCCGCATCGGCCCGCCGCAGAATCGAGGCCAGGCGCGACGGGGTCAGACCGTCCGCCGGATAGTTGCGCCATTCGTCTTCTGGCCGGGGCCTTAACAACTGTCCTGGTCGGGGCCGATCCGTGCGGCCACCGCCACGCAACGCGTTGACCATTCTTCTTACCACGCTCATTGCCTCACCGCCTGTCTTTGCCACCCACAAGGCCGCCAGCCACCGGCGACGGCTCCGCAGCACCTCTACCAAACACCGTCACGCGAGAAGGCCAAGCGGCCCGCCCCCACGAACTCGATCTTGCCGGCGGGTTGTCCCGCAGCCTGCACCGCCAGCGCCGCCGCCCAGAATCGGTCGCCGTGACCGCTGCTCAATCGGTCCGCCTCCAGTCGAACGTGGCCGGTCTCCGTCACCATGCGCCGAATCGAATGCCAGTCCCGGCGAATCGATTCATCCGACGGAATGCGGATCGAACCTTCCTCAACCAGAATTCGCAAGCGCCCCGCCAGTGACTCCTTGATGGCACGGGTTAAGGTCACCGCCTCGACCCGGTGCTCGCCGAAGGTCTCCACTGCCATCTCGCTGAGCTGCATGCCCAACCCGCCCGCGTCCATACAGCAGCGCTGCAGAGCGGGGGCACTCAATATCTTGCTGATCACCTCGAATTGCTCGCGGAACGGCCGGCTCGACATCTCCATCACGCCCCGCGTGACATACTCCTCTTCCACACGCTGCAGCAGCCAGATCACCGTCAGGTCACGCCGGCGCCCGATATCCACGCCGGCATACACCTCCGCATTACCCCGAGAGAGGATTTCGTTGTCCGGCTCCTTGCTCAGACGCGGGTCTTCGCAGGCAGCGATCATCTCGTAGCCGAGCAAGGCCGACCCCTCGCCCAGAAACTCGCAAAGAAACTCCTGGCGGAAAAGGACCTCGTCACCAAGAGCCTGGCGGACCTCGGCCGGGTTCACCTTCAGGCCGGCCTCAATGGCCTGGGGAAGCGTCACCGTGGAATGACGGAACATGCGGTTCTCCCGCAAGCGGTAGAACAGATTGCCCCGCCCTTTCGGAGTCGAGGCGATGTCCAACTCGCCCTCATCCCGCAGCACCGTAGGGAACACCGCCGCCCAGATGGCCGTGTCGTCCGGGTGCATGGCGAACTCATCGAGAAACACGTCACCGCTGAAGCCGCGTACCGTGTCGGGGTTCGCCGGCAGGGCGATCACCCGCACGCGGTTGGGCAGATGAACTTCCATCTGCTTGGAGACCCTGGCCCCCAAACCGCCCAGGCCGCGGTATTCCGCCACCAAGTTCAGCGCCCGGCAATGCTGCTTTACCTTGCGCATCAGTTCGCGGCTTTGCCGTTCCCCACCCGAAATGAGAAGCTGATCGCGACCGCGCCTCACCCCCCGCACGATGCGACGCAACGATTTGACGAAGCTTTTGCCGACCTGCCGAGACCAACAGCTCCAGCGGAAGCGATCCTCCGCCTCCAGTTCGGCCTGCTGATAGGACAAGAGCGGCACCATCGCCTTGGGACGCGCAGGCTCCATGGTCTTCCCCGACCGCGCCAGGCGTGTCCCGGCCCAGGCGCCCGGACTGCGCTGGTCAAGAAAACCATGGCGCCGCTGTTCAGAGTCGGTGCCGGAGCGCTGATCGCGCGGGTAGTCGCTCCGGGCGTCGGGCTCACGCACGGCCAGAGCCGGGTTATGCCCCTTGGCTACTGCTCTAAGGTGTTGTCGCGGTGAAATACAGGTAACACACGTAGCCGGCGTACAGGAGCACCGCCACGAACCCCTCCGAACGTGAAATCTTGTTCGTGGTGGTCACCACCAGACCCAGCACCAGCGCCGCTATAATCATCACGGGATAATGCACTAGGAACATGGCCGGGGCTACGCCGATAGGTCGGATCAACCCTGCGCAACCCAGGATGCCCAGGATATTGAAGATATTGCTGCCGATGATGTTGCCCACCGCCAAGTCGTGTTGCCGATGAATAGCCGCCACCACGAACGTAGCCAGCTCCGGCAGCGAGGTCCCCCCAGCCAGAATAGTCAGGCCGACCACCGTTTCACTGACCCCCCAAGCCTGGGCCATGTAGGCCGCCGAATCCACCATCCAGTGCGCCCCCAACGCCAGGCCCGCCAAGCCCAGCAAGGTCATGGCCACGTACGACAGAAGGCGTGCCGGTCCGGGGCTCTCCGCGCCGTTCTGTTCCTCATTCGCCCGATGACGCTTGGCTCGCCGGACCTGGGCCCACAGATACCCCACCAGCAACAACACCAGCCCGGCCGCCTCTGGGCGACCGATCTGGTCATCCCACGAAAGAACCACCAGCAGACAGGAGGCCCCCCACATCACCCACAGGTCCTTCTTCAGCAACTGGCGTTGAATCGGCACCGCAGCAATCGCCGCCGAAATCCCCAACGCGACCAGCACGTTGATGATGTTGCTGCCCACCACGTTGCCCAGCACGAACGCTTCCTTACCCCTCCAGGCCGAGATCACGCAAACCACCAGCTCCGGCGCCGACGTGCCCATCGACACCACGGTCAGGCCGACCACGAACGCCGAAACGCCCAGGGCCCGGGCCAAGTTGCACGATCCGCGCACCAAGAACTCGCCCCCGGTGGTCAGGACCACGAGGCCTATCAGTAACAACAGACCTTGTTGTGAAATCAGTACGTCGATCGGGGTCGCCCTTCTTCCACTCGCTGCCCTCCACGCCTGACGCGAACCGATGCCCCCCCACCGGGCTTCACGGCATCGAGGCCCTGAGGCCCGTCCAATTATCGCGGAACCCCCCGCATAGTTGCCGCACCAGCAGGTCCGGATCGCGCTCGGCCATCACCTTCGCCACCGGCAGGAACGTAGCCCCCTGCTGATCCGCCATCAACAACACCGCTTCCATCCGCGTCAGCGGGTCCTCATGGTGCAGCAAAGTGGCTAGCGAGCCGATCTCCGCGTCGCTCAGGTTTATCAGGCGAAGCGCCCCCAGAGTGTGCAGCCGGACGGCCTGGTCCGCATCGTTCCAGCGCTGGGCCACTACCTCTCGAATCCGATCCAGGGGGATGGAGCGGGCCGCGTATCCTTCGGGGCCACGCTGGTTCACTTGCTGCTCGGCCCACAGGGCCACTAGTTTCTCAGTAGCCGGCATCCTCGCCCGCGGATCCTCCGACACCACGGCCGTCAGTAATCGCTCCACATTGCTCGGCGTGGCCACCAGGCCGGGACGTTGAAAACTGAACTCGTAGGCCGCGGGCCCAAAGGGCGAGCGCACCCATTTGCCTTCCGCGGTCAGGGCCGGACTCAATATCGTGCCCACCCGAACCTCGTAGTCCACCTGCGCAGTCCGCCACAAGAACTCCCTCAGAGATCCCGTGTCCACCGTCCGAGCGATACTCATGAGCTGGCCGGGCCGCAGTACCGGCCGCTCGTCCAGCGTGACCACGCTGTAGGCCTCGAAATCCGCCTCCACCTCGCCACGCAGCTCAAACGAGATCGCCACCCGCGGATCGAGCATCTTGTCGGCCCCCAGCGTAATGTCGAACTCGCTTCGGTTCAGCATCACGAATATCAACTCCCACGGCGCCAGGGTGTCGGTGATCGGAGCCACCAGGTCCACACGAAACATGAGGTAACGGTCCGGGTCAAAGGCGAAATCCAGCTTGGACTGGTCGAACGCGGCCAGCATTTCCGAAATCTTGGCCGTCTCCGGCAACGCCGGTGCTTCTTGACCAGCCCGCTGCAAGGCGGCCACCGCCTCATCATAAGCTTCCCCGCTCGCGCAGGCCGCGGCCACTTCCTTGAGCAGGTTCACGCCCTCTTCCCGCCGGCCGATCTGCAAACAGGACTCTGCCAGACCCACCGCCGCCAGCCCGTCCACCGTCGCGGGAGCGGCCAACAACTCCGCCGCACGCTCCGCCTGCCCCGCCCAAAGATGGGCGTAACCCGCGCAGCTACACACTACAGGATTATCCGGTGCTAGTGACACTGCCCTGTCACCATACTCTACCGCCCGGTCCAGGTCCCCTTTGCAGCGCCCGTAATACCAACTCAGCGCCGCGGCACTCATCGCCTCCGGCTTCTCCGCCCAGCGCGTGGCCACTTGCCCATGGTGGCCTTCCAGCCAGGCCCGAGCCCGAACACAACCTTCCTCGTCGTCCTCCTGGGGGCACAACTCGTCCGCCAGCATATGGGCCGCCACCGATTCTGCGTTCTTCTCTAGCGCCTGAAGGCAGAATAGCCGGGCTTCGTCCCCCTTCCCCTCCGACTTGCAGCTCCGCGCCATCTCAAGGAGCACCTCCGCCAGCAAAGGCCCGGACGCCTCCGCCCGCTCCAGCAAGCTCCTGGCCCGCTGGTACCATTCGCGTGCCTCGGCACGCAGACCCAGACAATCCAGCTCTTTGGCCAGGCTGAAGCAGCCTTCCCATAGCGTGGGGTTCTCCTCCAGCACCAGAAGCCGGAAGGCGGCCTCCGCTTCCCTGGCCGGTATCGCCTGGTGAAAATCGTCCCTTAACTGACGCGCCGCTATGTTCCCGGGAAACAAGGCCAAAGCCTGGGCGATATGCTGGTCCGCCTCTGTGGTACGGCCCTGCCCGTATAGCAACTCGGCCATCCGTCGGTGAATGTCACTGTCCGCCAGGGAAAGTCCCGCCGTGCTCGCCTCCACAATCAACTCCAGCCAGGCCAGGCGCTCTTCCGCCGTCTGCCTCTCCGAGACCTGGGCTTCGATCCATTGCAGCCGACGGGTGACGTCTACAGGCCAATAGGCCGTGTAGTTCCGCAGCGCCGCCCGAGCCACCTCGGCCTCACCGAGCAGACTCGCCATCTCGAATTGCCAGCGGTAAGCCTCCACCAGTTGTGGCGCCGCCTCGCTTGCCGCCTGCATGAGGGTGAGCACGATCCGTGCGTCAGCCTCCGTGGCCCGGGCTTGGCTCGTCAGGGCGTAGCTGCGACCCTCCTGGACCAGCCATGCACCCAGCTTCGCGTCGCCAGCGGCCGGCGACGCAACACCAACCACCGCCCAGACCGATAGGACCCCAAAGGCCACGCCTCGTTCCATCATCCCGTTCTCGTTCCTGCGTGCCGGTCTGACCTTCGCCTCTCCGGTTCCGGTCCGCCCCATGCTCGCTCACCTTTCCACAGTCGGCGTCCCCCATCGGCCCATCCCCGCCCGATCTCCAGCCGCGGCTCACCCGGCACCGACACCCCATGGTAGCAAATCACCCGTGATCCGGCATCCGCCCCCGGCAGGCCCCACGCCTGTCTGTATCATTCGATCCGCCCGCGGTTCGGCCGCAAGCGAATTCCAGCGGGTCCGGGCACGAACATTAGACCGGCGTCGATCTTGCCCTCGCCCGGCCAGCCCCCCTGCATATCGCGATAGGTGATGACAGGATCGGAGCCGCTAACGCGGACCTTGTGTCAACTTGGTCGCATTTGTGGGAGAAGGGCAAAGAAACCATGAAGACTGCGGTTTGTGACGCTCTTCAAGAACCGGACAGTAGCGGATCAGCACCACCGACATCCGGCCTCTCGGCCCACTACCTAAAACCCGTAAACCACCAGGGCACAAGTAGTTGTGACCACACAAAAACCGGCCCCGCCGCCGGCGATGCCGTTCCTGCGCAGAGTGACCCCGACGCGGTCCTGCTCATCGAGACTTGTGACCACCCGCCCCCAGCCGTCCACGAGTCCACCGTTGGCCAGTCGCCACAGGCGACCACCGGAAGCCGCCAAGCCCCCGGGATTACGGCCGGCCCGGCAGCGTGGTGGCGCCGCCGCTGAAGCAGAGGGCAAAGGCGGCCAAGTAGGGGGCCCCCCCTGGCGCCTCCTGGGTAACGTGCCTTGCCTCTCGGGGGCCGGGTCAGGCGTTCAGTGCCTTGGCCAACGCCTGGCTGGCCTTGTCGGCGTCGGTGCCGCTGTCGAAGGCGATGTGGACCTGAGCCCGGTCACCCAGCCGTGCACCCGCCAGGCCTCGCATGTTGACGCCCGCATTCCCCACGGTTCGCGCGATCATGGCTGCCAGCCCGGGCCGGTTGGGCCCCTCGATGCGAAGCGAGGCAGCCGTGGTCCACTTGTACAGACCAACCCGACCGGCAGCCAGGGTGGCCTCCTCCCCTTGCACCGGGGCCAAGAAAAGCACCGTGGTGCCCGGCTTCTCGTGTGCTCGGCGGGCGATCATGAACTCCAGGTCAACACCCACGTCTGATAGGGGCTCCAGCTTGTCGGCCAGTCCGCCGGGCCGGTCCTCGACCTCCCCTACCCAAACGTCTTCTCGCATGATTTCGTACGCCATGACTTGTCTCCTCGCCTGTGAGATGTGTCGCCTCAGGGGTAGTCCCCGAGCCTCGGCGCAGGTTACCCACAGCGTACCTGGCGGTCAACTTGTGTCCTGCCAACCCGCTGGCCCTCCAGCAGGGCTGACTTGGCGGCTGTGGTGGCAGGTGGGGATCAGCTACCCGTGGCGGTCCGGGCGGGGATCCTGGCGATGATGCCTGCCGCCAGGGAAAACACCCCGCCTCTGCGGCAGGCGGGCCCACGCACAAACCAGCAGCCATCCTCGCCCCGGAGGCGGATGGGGCCAGACCAACGCCATCAACCGGGCCAACGGTCAAAACTCATACTGGACAACGCGATTTCTCTTGCACTGCACCAGCTTGCGCCGGTAGAATGACCCGTTAAGATCCCGTGAATGTCAAATCCCAAGTGAGTACTGCTGGTAGGTCGGTGCCACCGAGCGGTACCCATGTCACAGGAGGATCAGAGTCATGAAAGCAATTCAGAAGAGGTTCCCAAGGTTCAATCATTGGGGCCTGTCGGCAAAGTTGGCTTTGCTGGCGGCCGGTCTGGGCCTGTTGGCCTGGCCCCCCTTAGCGGGAGTAAAGGCACTCGTGCCGGAAGAGGCGGGGCTTCAGCCTCCGGCCGGGGTAAGCCCGCAGGCGGTGCAGGTCAACGTCGTTGAGGACACGGCACAGCGCCTAGTCCTCCATTATGAGCTGGGCGACTTCACGGAGACCGCGGTCCGCATCGAGGGACAGGCCTACATGCAAATCGCCCTGGGCCGAGAGAGCGTCATGAAGCAGACCGTCGGGGCCCCGGAGCTGCCCCATGTGTGCCGCAGCATCATCATCCCCGATGACGCCGCCATGGAAGCTCATCTCCTGGCTTCCAATTGCTACGAGATTGGCGACATCGACGTGGCACCGTCCAAGGGAATCATTCTACGTACGGTGGACCCTGCCCAGGTGCCCTACACCTTCGGGGAGGCTTATAGCGTAGACGAATACTATCCCGGCACCTTGATCTCGCTGGGGGCCCCCTACATCCTGCGTGACCATCGCGGGGCGGTGGTCGAGCTATTCCCTTTCCAGTACAACCCCGTCGCCCGGACCCTGCGCGTCTACACCAGCCTGACCGTGGAAGTGGTTGCCACCGGGCCGGGCCAGGTCAACGTACTTCCGCGGCCGGACCGCGACCTGAGTCTGGCCTTCCACCAGATCTATAGCCACCACTTCCTCAACTACGATCGGCATCTGCGCTACACCCCGCTGGATGAATCCGGCGACATGCTGATCATTTACCACGACCCGTGGCAAAGCAACGTCCAGCCGTTGGTAAACCACAAGAACGCCATCGGCATCACTACGACAGCCGTGGGCGTCTCCACCGTTGGAAACACCGCGACGGCGATTCAGAGCTACATCCAGGATGCCTACGACACGGGTGACCTGGCTTTCGTCCTGCTGGTCGGCGATTCCGCTGAGGTGGCTACGCCCTTCGCCTCCGGCGGCGCGGCCGACCCGATCTACGCCCTGGTAGCCGGCAGCGACAGCTACCCGGACATTCTCGTGGGCCGGTTATCCGCCCAAACTTCCGCCCAGCTCGACACCCAGGTCTCGCGGACCATCGAGTATGAGCAGCTACCGGCCACCGGCCAGGATTGGTTCAAACGAGGAGTAGGCATCGGTTCCGACCAGGGGGCCGGCATCGGTGACGACGGCGAATCTGATAAGCAGCACATCGAGAACATCCGCGCCGACCTGCTGGCCTACGGCTACACCCTCGTGGACCAGATCTATGACCCCGGGGCCTCAGCATCACAGGTCAGCACCGCGGTGAATGCCGGACGCGGCATCATCAACTACTGCGGCCACGGCAGCGTCACCGCGTGGAGCACTACGGGCTTCTCCAGTAGCCACGTGAATGCTCTGGTCAACGACAACATGTTGCCCTTCATCTTCAGCGTGGCCTGCGTCAACGGGCAGTTCGACGGCTACACCTGCTTCGCCGAGGCCTGGCTGCGAGCCACCAACGGTTCCGAACCCACCGGTGCTGTCGGAATCTACGCCTCTTCGGTCAACCAGTCCTGGGCCCCACCCATGTGCGCCCAAGACGAGTCCGTCGACATGCTGGTGGCCGAGGCCTATTTCAGTTTCGGAGCCCTGTGCTTCGCCGGCTCCTGCCAAATGATGGACGAATACGGGGCCGGTGGGGTCAGCATGTTCAACACCTGGCATGTGTTCGGTGATCCCTCGCTGCGCGTCTCCGGACAGCCGGAAGAAACCTGCGACGACGGCATTCTCAACCAGGACGAAGAGCGGATCGACTGCGGCGGCACCGTCTGCCCGCCCTGCGACTGCCTATCGGACGGGGAGTGCGCCAACGGCTTGTTCTGCGACGGAGCCGAAACCTGTGACGCCTACGGCCACTGCCAGCCAGGCACGCCGGTCGATTGCAACGATAACGTAAGCTGCACGGATGACTCCTGCAACGAAATCACCGACACCTGCGATAACCTACCCGATGACGCCAACTGTGATAACGGCCTCTTCTGTGACGGAGCGGAGACCTGCGACCCGGATCTGGATTGCCAGGCCGGGGTCGATCCCTGCCCCGGCCAGGACTGCGACGAGGTAAATGACGTATGCGTGCCCATCACCTGCGACAATGACGGCACCTGCGAGGAAGGTGAAGACTGCGACAACTGCCCCAACGACTGCATCAGCGGCGGGGGTGGTGGCATTTGCGGCAACGGCGTTTGCGAACCCAGCATAGGTGAGGGCTGCCTGTCATGCCCGGAGGACTGCGCCGGCAAGCAGGTGGGCGCTAGCAAGAAACAGTTCTGCTG
>Ga0315550_1002965_pt1 | contig 10294 bp, 5 predicted proteins | sample SalMarSW160190MG_2_FD_203100 | JGI IMG/M metagenome (GOLD analysis project Ga0315550, IMG submission 203100) | Salt marsh sediment microbial communities from the Plum Island Ecosystem LTER, Massachusetts, United States - Salt Marsh Sediment SW1601-90 ... | reverse complement strand
TGAATGCCATTACCAGAGGACATTTGATAATTCCTTGCAGGTGATATAATTTTAACTATGTTATATTATTTATAACCTCAATAAATTATATTGAACATAAAAAATATAATATGTCAATAATTTTATAATTTTATATTAATTTTAATTATTATATTTTAAATTTATTCTGGCAATAGTATTTATTTAGAAAAATCTTATAGAAAGAAAAAATGAAGATTGTGAAAGGTAATGACCGGGGCCAGAGCTTGTAATTATTTTAGGTAGGTTTTTAATTAAATCTTACTTCGATTACTTTCATCTCAATGAAAAATCTAAAATTGTTATTTATCTAATTCTGTTCTCACAGCAACACCTATTTTTTCTAAAATATAGGGCTTCTTAACATAGGAACCTGCACCCAATCTTTGAGCCTCTTTAACACGTTTTGTTTCAGAAAATCCGCTCACAATGATTGCTTTCTGTTCTGGATAGATTTCCAAAATCCTTTTGTATGTCTCAAGTCCATCAATTCCAGGGTCCATAATCATATCCAAAATTATTAGATTGGCTTGATTATTTTTCATATATCCAACGGCTTCTTCACCGCTTGACACTGACGTGACAGAATAACCCACCTTTTTAAGCATGCTTGATGCAATTTCCCGTTGTTCTTCAACATCATCAACCACTAAAATAGACTCTCCCCTCCCCTTAATATCTTCAAGGGATAAATGTAATTTCTCTTTGGCTAATTCTTCTCTGGTTACCGGAAAATACAAGGCAAATGTTGCTCCTTCTCCTTCTCTGCTTTGAACATCAATATATCCATTATGATCTTTTATCGTCCCCCATACAACTGCCATACCTAATCCTGTTCCGCTTCTTCCCATTACCTTTTTTGTATAAAATGGCTCGAATATCTTTTCTCTATCCTCTAAAGGGATACCTATTCCTGTGTCAGAAACGATAAGAGTCACATAATTTCCTTCCTTTACATCATCATACCCTCTTATGGGAGTATCAATATATCGATTTTCTGTGGATACAGAAATCGTTCCCCCTTCAGGCATAGCCTCAGCTGCATTCGAGATTAAATTCATAATCGTCTTGGATAGATGAACCGGGGAACCTGAAATATTCAACAAATCTGCGCTAAGGTCTGTTTCGTGATTAACATTCGGATGAAACTCTCTTAGCTTTCCATATTCTGGAGACTTAAGATAATCAGATACAATGGTGTTGAGGTTCACCACTTCCGCAATAGCAACCCCTCGTCGAGCTAAGGTTAACAAATCTTGGACAATGGCAGCAGCCTTTTCTCCTGACTTTTGTATAGTTGAAATCGGTTTTCGAAGAGGACTGTCTTCAGGGAGATCCATTAATAACAACTCGGGATAACTGACAAGACCAGCCAGAATATTATTGAGATCATGAGCAACCCCACCTGCAAGGGTACCAATAGCCTCCATTTTTTGAGACCTTAGGAGCTGTGCTTCAAGCCTCCGTTTTTCTTGCTCGGCTCGTTTGCGCTCAGTTATATCTACCATGATACCACGAAACCCGATGGGATGATCCTCTGAATCCTTTATAAGAGATGCGGAAATCTCTACCTGTACTTTTGTGTCGTCTCTTTTTATGAACTCCCAATCAAATCCCTTATTAGCCCTTCCTGTATTGTATACTTGGTTGAAGTATTGGTACCCTTTTTTGGCATTCTCTTTATCTAAATACTGTTTGTTATTCACACCGATCAATTCACTTTTGGCACGTCCAAGGATTTCACACATTGAATCATTAACAAATGTAAAGTTACCTTCAAGGTCAATCTCGTAGTATCCCTCTTCAATGCTTTCAATAATGCTTCGGTATTTTTCCTCGCTTTCTTGTAATTTTTTAAAAGAAATGGCATTGATAATACTTATTGCTGTTTGTGAGGCAATCCCCATGAGAAGGCTCATATCGCTCTTAGTAAGTGCCCTCTTGGAGGTGAGGTTATCTACGAACAATACCCCCAAAGACTCTCCTTCATAAATAACAGGCGCACAGATAAAGGATTGGGCGCCAGTCCTTTTGACAAAATCCAGGCTCTTTTTAGAAAGATCCTTCTCTATATCAGTAGTATCATTTACTAAATAGGGTTTTTGCTGTTTAAATGCCTGGATTGCCGGTCCCTTAGATCGAGGACGATCCAGATGAAAGTCAGAATCTCTTAAAAGATTTTCGATTCCCGGATTGTACCCATACCCGACATTGTAACAAAGACGGGTCTTTTCCTTGTTGGCAAGCCATATCCCGCCGCGGTCAAAATCCAACCGTTCTTCCATAATATCCATGATAGATTTGAGTACCTTCTGAATATCCAAAATTATAGAGGTAGCTTGACCGATCTCCTGGACAAGCAATGCATTATTATAACGGATGTTAATCTCATCTAAAAGGTCCTTGGCTGCATCGCCTTGAGTTTCAAGGTTCTTAGCTAGATCCTCTTTCTCAAGATGTTCAGGGTAAAAAGAAAGTCCTATAATGAGTGAGGTAAATAAAAAGATCATACCTGCCCAAAAAATGAGAGGGATGAAAAAATAGAGTACCCCGGAAGCTAACAAACAAAGAATGCTGAGATAATTACGTAACCGCCTCCACATAAAAGAAGGTGTCTTTTCCCAGGTAATGATGTAGCGGCAAATATCCCCACCTCTGTGTATACACGTAGGATGTTCTATCTTTGCAAACTTGTTAGAGAATAATTTTGAAAGGGCCTCAAAATTTCCAATCCGGGCATTACATTGATAGGGCTTTTCAAACACACCGGGGTTTGGTTTGGCAGAAATCTCGATCTTGTTAGGTCCCAACTTTCTGGCCTTGAATATATGCCCTCTGGTTAAGCGGGAGGCAAGGTTTTTCACTAACCAGTAGGCAGTTGCCGGGGACATAAATCCCAGTGCATACTGTTTTACAGGGCCAGATGCTTTGGAGGAAGCGGCATAGCGTCCAACCTCACGGGAAAGATTTGGGTCCCCTGTTTTTTGGCTCAGGATTTCGTTAAATCGGTCTACCTGACGTTGAGTGAACCAATACCCCTGATCCTCCAGTTCATAGGTAGCTATCCCTGCATACCTCAGGACTGAATCAATGTCTATATCAGGATAATACTTCTGAGTATATTCCACATAATTTTTTATATTCCGACTGTTGTAAAGAGGACTATCTGCATTATCATGAATGCCATTACCAGGGGACATTTGATTATTCCTTGCAGGTGAAGTAATTTGTCGATATATGGGCCTAAAAAGGAGATCCCTATGTGATCAGGAAGGGTTATTTTTTTTCACAGATTTTTTGCTGTCAGGCTCTCCAGAGATTCCCACACGTAGCATAATCTTTCCATTCCCTTCTAAGGCCTTACGGATAAGTTGCAATTCTTCAGAAATGGAGGAAATGTTCTTAATCAGTTTTTCAATCACTGGAAGGGAGTCTTCCTCGAGATCTTTTGACTCTTTCGATCCGCCAGGCTCAATCAGGGGAGCGCGGTACCAGTGCTTTGCAGCATCTTTATGTCTGTACCAACCTCCTGATTTACCGGACTCGCTCGAGTGGGTGTCAGGCATTTCTTCGTCATTTTTCTGGGCAGTGGTTGTGTCTTTCGGATCAGTTTCTTTCAAAGCTGTTTCAGACAACGAAAGAGAATCAAGAGGGCTCCCTAACGTATCTTTCTGCGGAGATTGCTCTGTAATAGCCTCAGGCTCTTGTTTTCTTTTAGGAATCTCTACCCTTGCACTGACATGCTCCTTAATGCTCAAAGGACTGCTAATGAGTTCTATGCATCCCCTCCAAAATTTTACAACGTCAAAACCTTGCAAATGATCCGTGTTCTTTGCTACTAAGCGTTCAGCTATTTTCTGAAGACATTTAGAGACGTTTGTTTTAGGGTAGAGTGAAACGAATATCTTCTGTTGTTTAACAGCCTGAATCATTTGACTATCCTGATAGATCAGACCAAGTGGCAGAACATCTATTTTAAGGTTCTTTGCAACAATGGACTTGAATCTTTTGTAGACCAGTTTGGCAATGTGTGAGGTTGTACATTGGTTAACCACAACCCATATACCGCCTTTAAATCCGTTTAAAGAAAGTGTTTTTAACAGTGTGTAGGCTTCGGTCAATGAAGTGTGTTCTGGGGTAATGACAACAATAATCTCTGAGGATGCCAAGCAAAACGAAATCACGGTTTTTGAAATACCTGCAGGCGTATCAACTAACAAAAAATCATAGTGAAGGAGAAAATCGTGATGTGCTGTTTCGGAAAATGATCTGATCAGCCGCATCCGATCAACTTCAATATTTGTCATGTCCTCCATCCCTGAACTACCTGGGAATATATCGACACCCTCATAATCTTTTATGATAAGGTCTCTAAGATTCAATCCATCGAGAATCGCATCCTTTAGATTATATACTGGTTGTAGTCCTAAAAAGGTATTAATATTGGGTAATCCCATATCAGCATCAAAGACACAGATGCGATAGCCCAGCTTAGAAAGAAGGAGGGCCAAATTGAGGCATATATTTGTTTTGCCTACCCCTACCTTTCCGCTTGTAATTGTAATGGTTCTGTTCATGAATCTTGCTAGTTTTTGCAGCTCATAAATGGCCTTTGTAAAATTACAGACACTAAGATCTCAGCAGATAAGAAAAACGTCATTATGCCGTTTTAAACAAAATGACAATGTTCTTAGAGGCTTCAAATTGAGGTTAATGGTATTGCACCTTAGATTTCTATTCCTACCAATTTTTACCATGTAGGCTCATCTAAGATCAACCCAAAGCTACTAATACGTATAAAAACTACCTTTTTATCTAGATATATGAAAAAAAGAATCTGTGTGTCAAGTGAAAATTGAACACAATATATGGGTTTATTAGAATGTTAAGGCATCAAATATTGGGGTGCTTTCGAGAAACACTCACTTATAACCAGAGGATGATGAAATGACTTTCTTTAAGATGCTTAAGGTTTATATAAGGCCAAATTTAAATAATTTTCAGGATCCTATTTTTCTATAGCTAAAATAGATGTGCATTAGACTTTTTTCAAATCTCAATAGTTTTTTCTCCACAAGGCGAGTTTGATTAGGTATCAATAAAGAGGAATGTGAAGCGGCTGCGAAAAGCATGAATGAATAGTCAAACCATACAAGGTTAGAACGGAGTGACTACATGTTATTTGTAGGTTATCCTGAATCTCTTCTGCATATATTCCATGTATTCGTTTCCGTATCGAACATCCAAAACCCATGCCTGATATTGTTTTTCGTACGGCACCCTCTTATTCTGGACATACTCGATGGGGTAAAACAAAATGGGGACCCTCTTCATATGATAGACACCGGTCAATTGTGCAATAGCTATAGACAGTATATTCCAGGGCAGGTCATCAGGATTGGTCACCAGGATCTTGATACCGTTTAGAAGTTCAGAGAGATTGAATCCAAGATCTGATTGGTTCACAATGAGAACCGCATTCAGTTCACCATTATGGTTGAGAGAATATGTCCGCCATTTCCGTAAAAACCCGAGTCTATTATAAATTTCTTCCAACGGTTCCTTGATAGGCTCCTTTTTCTCTAAATCTAAGGCATCGAGAAGCAAACCACCAGAATAATGATTATAAAACCGATGCAGCTCCCACAAGTCACGCTCTGATGATTCTTGGAGCGACCATCTAACTGGCAATTTAGTACCGATGGACAAGCTTGTATAGGGAAGATAATAGAACAGATCCATAGAACAACCCCGAGGGTTTTCCAGGTCTCTTGCAAAGCCACCGAAAACTCGATCAGGAAATTTATTCTCTGGGCGGAAATAACTCACCATATACTCTGTTTTTGCAGAAGGAAGACGATGCATATCATTAAGATAATGCATGATTTGCTTTAATACCATGAGACCAGGACGCTTACCTTTCATGGCCGTGGCAGCATGATGATGAATCATCCAGGCTCTCTCATAGGCCTTTACCATTGAGATATGGCCATATATCCGCCCGTTCTTTTGGTACGTGAAATGTCGCGCGATCTCTGGGTTTTCCTGGTAAAGTTTTTGATAGGTCTTCTTGAAATCCTTTCGATAAGACTGGATGAGACGATACTTCTTGGGGTAAATAAAGCCGGCCTCAAAAAAGAATTCCCACAGGGCATCCATATCTACCTCACTTGAAATATAGGCATGAGGATCCAGTGCATTGGTAAGAACGTGAGTTAAGCGGTTATAAGTAGTAATATCCATCTCTAAAATAGCAAGTCCGCATCGGATCCCTTTTTCTTTCTCTTCTGAGCGATAGATCACTTGGGCAGCGCACTCAATCTGTAAGGCACCAGCAAAATCGATAATAAGCTTAGGGATAATCATGCCTAACATCAAAATTCCCTCATCCACCTTCTCATAAACCGAAAACCCTGAGGTGGATATATCTGATACCTCCAGTTGAATTTTCTTTTTTAAGAAAGGATGACTAAAAATGATAGTTGGTGATGGTACCAAGTGCTGGCGAGGGTTACGAGTCTGCCTTTTTTTGAATCTTTTGATCTTTTCATCTGTAGGGATCAATACAATTTCCTTATCATGGAGACCACCTTGCTGACGGATGAAGCGACAAAGGCCAGAAAAGAAAATTTGTTTATTGTCTCGTAAATGAATGACAACCAGTGCTTCTGGATTGAACCAATTAAAGGTGCTTGATGACTCGGCTCTCACTTTAACACGAAAGCCGATCGGACTAAAGTCCAGTAATTCTCCTCTAGCGAGAAACCCGCTCTGGATTAACTCCACAACCACGTCATGACAGGTATACCTTCTCACCTGCCGTTGACCCACGGCATAGCTTGCATCCGGCAATTGAATGGTAAGATAGTTTCCGCTCATCTCATGTAATATCGCAGGCACTAGTATCATTGAACGACCATCATCAATAACAAGATGAAGAAATTGGTAGTTCTTCAACTTGAGGCCTGAGACATTCTCATCCAACAAGTGGCACGTGAGTTTCCTGCCATGACAGGGATCAGGGTATGCCCGAACAAGAATACTCTCTTCGTATTTAGGATGATTAAAGTGGACAAGGATATATCTGTCCATAAAATGGATGTGGTTGAGCGTATTGATCAGGTCTTTTTGATCAACCGGGTGAGCGCTTTCGAGAGCATGGATCAAATCCTGATGCTGGAATAGCCACGGTGGAAGCCAGCGCTCCTCCCCAGGGGCACGTTTGATGGGTGCCGTCTTTTTTGGAAGTATTTTTAGTGAGTTATTCCTATCCATAGAAGCATAAACCGGTTAATGTAACTTATTAAATCACCTTTTCTTGCCAACCTCTCTCGGATAAAATATAAGCAGGAGTGAAGACAAGATTATCCCCAACTCTAACAGGTTTGGATAGATACTATTGATTACATTACATTAATTATAAATATAAAGATTTTTTATAAGCATAAATAATACTATTTGTCAATAATTTTAATTATTTAATTTAATTAATTAATTATTATGTTTCAAATATGCTGATAATACTATTGTTATCACCTACTAATATTTAATTATGCAGCACTTCACCCTTTACTTCTAATTCTGTCTCTCTGATCCTGTGGTAATAGTGGGTATTCTATGATTTGACGTGCGGAAAAAGGCTGTCTTGATTCTATTTAGTCTTTGGAAAGGCTATTGGATGTAGAGAAATTTGTATATTAAAAATCAAGTTGGTCTGTCCCGTCGGCTATTTCTTCTAAATGGCATGTGTCATTCATCAGAGATAGGATAAACCTGTTATTTAAATATTCAATCAAATTAATGCACCCTGTATCTTGTTTAATCTCCCAGAAATGTGAGTTGCTGAAGCCCAAAAGTGCACATAGAAGGACCTTGTTTATGACCCTATGAGGAACGATAAGGATTGATTTGCCAAGATTTTTTTTAACAATATTTTTAAAGGCACGAAAAGACCGTTCCTTTGCTTCATCTAAAGTTTCTCCATGGGGGAATCTTATTAAGTCAGGCTTTTTTTCCCATTTGTCATATTGATCACTGTATCGTTTTTTTACTTCATTACATGTTAAACCCTCCCAGTCACCGTAGTTTATGTCAATCAATCCTTGAACAGGCACTATTTCAAGATGAAAATATTTTGCAATTGGTTGAGCAGTCTCAATAGAACGCCTGAGCGGACTTGTATAAATAGCGCCAATGTTTGTATCTTTTAAAGCATCCGATATAGCTTTTGCCTCCCTGTGTCCGGCTTCATTTAACGGAACGTCTATTCTCCCCCTAAATATTAGCTTTTTGTTCCACTCTGTCTGTCCGTGCCTCACTAAATATACCTTTGTCATTTATGCCTCATAAGATTTCATAATAAAAATGTGAAAATTTACCATGGCACTGTTATTCATAAAATTCAAGGTCTTATTTAGCTTGACAAAATATGCTGCTCCTTTTAGGCTTTCTATCGAAATATATAAGTATTTGGAATAAACTTTAACTTTTATCCTGTTCAAAAAAGAGTCTCCCCATTTATATGTTTAGGAAAACCAGGGGTTCGATGGGGTTTTAATGCTTTATCAATCTCCCTGAGACGGACGAACAGGATTTGCTAAAAGGAGGATGTAACATGAATAAAATATCCACAGCCCTTATAAGTGTCACGGATAAAGTTGGTATCGTTGAGTTTGCGAAATCTTTAGAGAGATTAGGGATAGAAATTCTTTCAACTGGGGGTACAGCAAAGGCAATAAGGGATGGAGGAATAAAGGTTTTGGATATATCTGAGTATACTGGCTTTCCTGAAATGATGGATGGCCGTGTTAAAACACTTCATCCAAAGGTACATGGTGGATTGCTGGGAAGGAGAGATAACCAACAAGATATTCAGATGATGAACATACATGGTATAAAAAATATAGATCTGGTACTTGTTAATCTGTATCAATTTGAACTAACAGTCGCAAAAGAGGGATGTACATTAGAAGAGGCTGTTGAGAACATTGATATAGGTGGTCCTAGCATGCTCAGATCAGCTGCAAAGAACTTTAAGCATGTGACTGTTATAGTTGATCCATCAGATTATTCTATGGTGTTAAAAGAAATTACAGAATTTGGGGGGACGACCTTAAAAACACGATTTGAACTGGCAAAAAAAGTTTTTAATCTCACCTGGCAATACGATAGGGCAATAAGTAATTATTTAGAAGGGGTAAAACTGAGTGTTTAGGTATCATGAAATATAATTCAGAAAATATCCGACCTGAAACTAACCGATTCAGATTAGTGAAGTTTTTTGCCTATACAAGTTTTGTTATCCTCATTATTTCAAGCTTCACTCTATCAATGGTTATTTCCCAACGAGCCACAAAGGTCTTGATGAATACCTATGAGAATCATGCTCTTCTTATCGCAAATAATTTAAACCATCAAGTATTTCACTATTTTAGTATCCCTGTTAGATACAAATACGGAGCGATTAGCCTAAGAGAAAAGGAACAATCTGATTTGATGGATAAAATAGTGAGGACTACTATTCACTCCTTTAATATAGAACAGGTAAATATATATGATACGCAGAAAGGCATTATTGCCTATAGCACTAACAAGGATTTGATCGAATTAACTGGCAGAGGGGGTATGGAATATAAAGCCGCCCTTGAGGGAAAACATAGTTCACGTTTGGTGTCCCGTGAACCTGCCATTTCTGGGTCTTGGTTCACGGATTTTGTAAAGGAAAAAAAGCTTAAGACTTTCATACCCTTTAAGGCAGAACCCCCTTATTACTATATAGGTATATTAGGTGTGTTTGAGCTGACCCAAGATCTCACAAAAGAATATGAATCTATATTAAAATTTCGATATCTTATTTTTGGTGTATCTCTTTCGATTATGTTTCTTATATTCCTCGCTCTCCTGCTTGTAGTAAGAAAGGCTGAGCACATCCTTCGAAAAAGGGCACACGAGCAAAAAGTCTTAGAAGATCAACTAAATCAAGCAGAACGTTTAGCTGTGCTTGGTGAAATGGTCGCAGGTGTTTCTCATGAGATAAAGAACCCCTTAGGTATAATCAGGAGTACTGCAGAATTTTTAACAGAGAAATCATCATGCGATGAGAGCCAAAAGAAACTATCTTCTATTATCATGGAGGAGGCAGGGCGCCTTAATGATGTTGTAACTGACTTTCTTGACTTTGCCAGACCTCAGGAGCCAAATTTCCAAGATTGTCACCTTGAAGAAATTATCGACAGAAACCTCTCTTTTCTGCAATCCGAATTAGATAAAAAGAATG
>Ga0315550_1002956_pt1 | contig 10307 bp, 9 predicted proteins | sample SalMarSW160190MG_2_FD_203100 | JGI IMG/M metagenome (GOLD analysis project Ga0315550, IMG submission 203100) | Salt marsh sediment microbial communities from the Plum Island Ecosystem LTER, Massachusetts, United States - Salt Marsh Sediment SW1601-90 ... | reverse complement strand
CCGGCCAGGCCCTGGCCAACGCGCTCTCGATCGAGCCGACCGACATCTTCGCCTACCAGGACCGGCCCACCCTGGCCCGCTACCTGGCCGAGGGCCCAGCCGCCCTGCTGGGCATGCGCGTCTCGGGCACCCTGCACAACCTGTTCGCCGTGCTGATCCTGCCCGGCTTCCCCATCGGCCTGATCGGCCTGCTGGCCCTGCCCCGCTGCTGGCGCCTGGCGGCCCTGCGGCCGCTGCTCCTGGTGTTCGGCCTGACCTTCGCCGTCACCAGCCTGGTCTTCCCGGTCAGCACCACCTGGGGCACGTTCCTCCACGCCGCGGGCGCCGTGTACGTCCTGCTGGCGGTGAGCTGCCTCGTCATCCTCGACGCCTTCATCGCCTGGCTCCACCGCCTCCGCCACTGGTGGCGCCCCGTGGCCTGGCTGGGGCCCGCGCTGACCACGGCCGTGGCCTTGCCGCTGATGCTGATCTCGGTCACGGCCCTGGGCCAGGAGGCGGTGGAGGTTCGCGACCGCTACGAGGCCCTGCCGGCCGCGCTGCAGCAGGCCGGCGCGCCCCTGCCCGACAACGCCCCGGTGATCACCGACAACCCCATCTGGCTGGCCGAAGCCACCGGCGTCACGGCCATCGCCCTGCCCGAGGAATCGCCGCAGGCCGTCCTGGCCCTGGCGGATCGCTTCGGCGCGACGCTGCTGGTGGTCGAAGACGACGGCCGGCGGCTGTGGCCCGGAATCCTGGCCGATGGCGGCCCCTCGGCCGTCTGCTTCGCCGAGATCCCCCTGACAGGCATGCCCGCCGCCTCGCCCGGCGAAGGTGGGGAGGAGGCGCAGATTCGCGCGTTCAGGGTCGGCTGCCCATGAAGGACGCCCCGTATACTCAGGGCGGTATGGACGCTGCACGCGGCGCCTCGGAATCGCGCGACCCGCGCTTCGACGAACTCTACGCCGAGGCGAAGTCCACCCTGGGCTACGGGGCCAACAGCCTGCGCTCGGTCACCGAGCGCTATCGCGAGGCCTACCGCGAGACACTGGCCCGCTGGCATCGCCTGCGGGACCTCCTCGACGAAGCCGAGCGAGTTCCCCGCCCGGCCCCCGGCAAGGGCGGCAAGAAGGCCGCTGCTGCTGCGGCGGCCGAGGCCGGCGCCGAGGACGCCAAGCAGAAGGCCCTGCGCAGCGAGATCGAGCGACTGATGGGCGACCTGGGCGGGCACCAGCAGGAGCTGTCCAAGCTCGAGCTGTCGGTCCGCAGCATGGAGAACGCCTGGCTCTTCCTGGAGCGCGGCGACGCCAGCCTGGTTGCCGAGGCGACCGGGGCCGGCCTGCCGACGGATCTGCAGATGCGCATCGTCCAGGCCCAGGAGGGCGAGCGTTCGCGTTTGGCGCAGGAGGTCCACGACGGACCGGCGCAGGCGCTCTCGAACGCCATCTTCCAGGTCGAGTACATCCAGCGGGTGCTGGACAAGGACACCAACTCCGCCTGCAACGAGCTGCGCTTCCTGCGCGAGCAGCTGCGCCGCGAGCTGGGCGAGGTCCGAACCTTCATCAGCCAGCTGCGGCCGCCGCTGCTGGACGAACTGGGCCTGGACGGCTCGATCATGGACGCCATCGAGAGCATGGCCACGCTGGCCGGCTCGACGATCGCCACGGAGCTGCGGGCCCCGGGCGACCAGCTGAATCCCAGCCAGCAGACGGCCGTCCTGCGCATCGTCCAGGAGTCTCTGCAGAACATCCGCAAGCACGCCAACGCGAGCCGAATCACCGTCAACACCTGGCTCGACGGAACCGACTGGATCCTCGAAGTCGGCGACGACGGGCGCGGCTTCGACGTCTCGTCGGTGGCGGCTCGCGGACGGCGCAACTTCGGCCTTCAGTTCATGCGGGAGCGCGCGGAGCTGATCGGGGCTAAGTTCGAGGTTCGCTCACGGCCGGGCGGCGGGACCGTCGTCTGGCTCTCTATTCCGAAGGGAGAGGAGAGCGCATGAGTGCCATGGAGTACACAGGCCCGGAGCGGCGCCGGCCTGGCTCGCCCGGGCGGAGCGAGAAGACGACCATCCTTCTCGTCGACGACCACGCCCTCTTCCGCGTCGGCATGCGCAACATCCTCGAGAAAGAGGCGGGCTTCGACATCCTCGGCGAGGCGGACGACACTCGCAGCGCCTTCGACCTGTCGGTCCAGATGTCGCCCGACATCATTCTGATGGACCTCTCCCTGCCGGCCCCGGGCGGCATCGAGACCACGCAGCGCATCAAGCGGGAGCTGCCCAGCGCAGGGATCATCGTCCTGGCCGTCAACGAGGACGAAGACGCGCTCTTCGACGCCATCAAGGCCGGAGCGGCCGCCTTCATCCTGAAGGACGTGGCGCCGGACGACCTGGTGGCCATCATCCGGCGCGTCGCCTCGGGCGAGTACCTGATCAACGACAAGGTCTTCGCCAAGCCGGCCGTGGCCAGCCGGGTGCTGAAGGAGTTCCGCGAGCTGGCCATCTACGGCCAGGAGGCAGCCCCCATCTTCGCCCCCCTGTCGCCCCGCGAGGTCGAGATCCTGGACAACATCGCCCAGGGTATGACCAACAAGCAGGTCGCCTACGCCCTCTCCATCAGCGAGCAGACGGTCAAGAACCACATGTCCAGCATCCTGCGCAAGCTGAGCGTCAACGACCGCACCCAGGCCGTCGTCTACGCCATGCGCCAGGGCTGGATCCGGATGCCGGAAGACTAGGCCGCAGGTGGCCGCACCCGAGCCGGTCTCAGGACCGCTTCTCGAGATCGCCGAGCGGGCTCGCCGCGAGGTCGACTCCCTGTCCCGGGAGATCGGCGAGATCGAGTTGCTCGTCCAGCAGGCCCGCTCCGAGGCCTCGCGGCACGATGCCAAGACGGCTCAGGCCGCCGACAAGCTGAAGGCGTCGGCCGGCTTCAACCCCGGCACCGACGGCGCCGACCAGGTCGACCAGGCGCTGGCCTTGACCCGGCGGTCGGCCATCATGGACGCCCAGGTCGACATGCTCGACGGCAAGGTCAAGATCCTGGCCCGCTACCGAGACAGCCTCACCAGCCTCAGCCAGGAGATCGACCAAGCCTCCGCGGGCGGGGCCGAGTTGCCTCAGGCGCCCGAGAAGCTGGATGCCGATACGCCTCTCCCGCCGGCCGTCTCGCGACTCGTCCTGGCCGCACAGGAGGATCTCCGGCGGGACATCGCCCGGGCAATGCACGACGGGCCGGCCCAGAGCCTGACCAACATCGTCCTGCAGGCCCAGATCGTGGAGCGGCTGCTGGAGCGCAACCCGTCCCAGGCACGGACAGAGATCGGCCAGCTGGTGGGCATGGTCCAGCACACCCTGGAAGCCACCAAGACGTTCATCTTCGACGTCCGGCCGATGGTCCTCGATGACCTGGGCCTGGTGCCGACGCTGCGCCGCGTGGCCCGCGACCGCGGCCGCCGCTCACAGGTCCCCATCGAGTTCGAGTCCTACGGCCAGGACCGTCGCCTGCCGATGGACGTCGAGAGCGCCCTATTCCGCATCATCGACGAGGCTGTCACCGGCTACCTGCAGGGCCGGCCGATCCTCATCTCCATCAAGTTCGAGTGGGCCGAGGACCGCGTCGAGGCTCATGTGGCGGCCAAGGGCGCGGCCGGCGAGGAAGGCGTGGAGGCGGAGGACGCCGAGGCGCTCGAACAGCGCGCCGCCCCGCCGGAGATCGAAGTGCCGGCGGCGTTGCGGGCCATGATCGACGAGCAGCGCGCCGAAGCCGCAGCCGCCCGCAACTCGCGCGAGAAGTCCCTCAGCATGCCGTCCAACACCTGGCGCGAGATCCAGCAGCGTGCCTCGACCATCGGAGTGCAGGCCGAGCTGGCCGACGAAGGGCGCGAGCTCGTCCTCCATATGGCCAACGTATGAGCCGCGGCGGCGAGGCCGGCGGCGCGCCCGGGCACCTCTCCAGTCCCGGTCAGGGGATCGTCGAATACGGCCTGATCCTGGCCCTGGCGGTCGTGGTCTGCGCCATCTCGCTGCTCTTCTTCGGGGACCAGCTCTCGGCTCTGCTGACCTTCATCGCCAGCCAGGTCTGACGGCGGCCGGGGCCTTGCAGCCCGCCCCGGCAGAGCCCTCGAGTGGTGCGTGGACGCCCTCACCCCATTTGCGCAGGACCCGTTCGGCGGTCGGCCCATTACGATCTCGCTAGTGGCATTGCAGACAGCCTTACGAGCACAATATGGCAGACCTCGATATCCAGAGGCCGTCATCATCAGGAGGCCATAGATGCTTCTCCGGACTAAGGGCCAGGGCCTGGCCGAGTACGCGCTGATCCTCGCCCTCATCGCCATTCTGGCGATCACCGCTCTGCTCTTCCTGAGCGGCCAGATCCAGCAGATCCTGACGGACATCGGCAACGCGCTCTAGACAGCCGCGACCGCAAGAGCAAGGGCCGCGCCTCAGGGCGCGGCCCTTCTGCTATCTCTGGAACCAGACGCCCCGCTCCGCCCCCCGGCCCGTCTCCCGTCCGCCCGAGGCGACAACCACCGGCACGCAAGGCCGAAACGAGCCTACCCGCCCGCCCCATAATGTGCGCCGATTCCTTCCTAAGTTGCGTAGCCCATTGGTATAGTCGCGTTTAGGCTCACCGCAAGGCTACTGTGGTGACCCCTGTCAATGCCCTCGGGAGAGACATAGTGAAGCGATCAAACCGGCTCTTGATACTCCTCGGCGTATTCCTGGCCGTCATCGCCATGATGGCCGTCGTCGTCATCGGCGGAGGTGGGACCACGGGCGGCGCCAAGGCTTCGCCGACACCCACCCCGGAGCCGCAAGTTGAGGTCGTCATCGCCAAGGTGGACATGGCCCTGGGCGACCGCATCACCGCCGACATGGTCGAGACGCAGACGATGACCCTGTCGGAGCGCGATGCGCTCGGCGTCGACACCTTCTCGAACACGACCCAGGTCGTGGGCAAGGTCGTCGGCGGGCAGATCATCAAGGGCACGCCGCTCTCTGCCAGCGCCTTCCTGAGCCCGGGCTCGATCACCAAGGGTCAGGATCTGGCGTCGGCCATCGCCCCCGGCAAGGTCGGCATCTCGATGGAAGTCGACCAGGTCAACGGCGTCGGCACGCTCATCGTCCCCGGCGACCACGTAGACGTGATCCTCTCGGTCTGGGTGGACGACCTCAAGATCGGCTTGGAGGCCAGCGACGAAACGGGCGGCTACAAGATCGAGGTCGGCGGCAACCCGGCTGTGACCACCAAGATGGTCATCCAGAACCGCAAGGTTCTGGTCACCCTGTTGCCGCAGGCCGAAGCCACGGAAGAGCCGGCGCCGGCCGCCGCCGGCACGGCGACGCCCGAGCCCAAGCCCTCGGCGGAGACGGTGGCCAATACGGGCCAGCACATGATCGTTATCGTCGAGGTGCTGCCCGAGGAAGCCGAGGTCATCCGGTGGGCCCAGCGCATGGAGATCACCGATCCCCAGAACTACATAACCCTCGGGCTGGCCCTGCGCTCCGACAAGGACAACGACGCCCCGCCCGTCACCACCGCGGGAATCACCTTCCGCCAGCTGGTGACGATCTACGGCGTCCTGCCGCCTGATGCCCGGGGCATCATCCCGGAGGACATCGCCAAGCAGATCCAGTGGTAGCGCTTCGCCCCACCAGGGCGAGGCAGGACAAGGTCGAGAGGCCGAGCGATCGGCCTCTCATCTTCCTGGAGCACGCGACTGAATGGCTGACCGGATCAGAGTCCTGATCGTCGACGACATCCCGGAGACGCGCGAACACCTGGCCAAGCTCCTCGGCTTCGAGCCGGACATCGAGGTGGCTGGCACGGCCGCGTCTGGGGCGGAGGCGATCGAGCAGGCCACCAAGGTGCAGCCGGACGTGATCCTGATGGACATCAACATGCCCGACATGGACGGGATCGCGGCCACCGAACGTCTCTCTGCCGAGGTCCCGAGCGCAGCCGTAGTCATGATGTCCGTGCAGGGAGAGGCCGACTACCTGCGCCGCTCGATGCTGGCCGGCGCCCGCGAGTTCCTGGTCAAGCCCTTCAGCAGCGACGAGCTCACGGCGTCCATCCGCCAGGTCTACGTCCGGGAGAAGGACAAGATCGGCCGGGCGCCCTCCCCGTCGGCTCCGGCGCCTCGCGCCCCGGCCGAATCCGCCACCGCCGGCAAGGTCGTCGCGCTCTTCAGCCCCAAGGGAGGGGCCGGGAGGACGACCATCGCCGTCAACCTGGCGGTCGCCGCGGTCGGCCTCGGCCGTCGCGTGGTCCTGGTCGACGGCTCGTTTCAGTTCGGCGACGTGGCCTTGCTGCTCAACCTGAGCCCCAAGGACAAGTCGATGTTTGAGCTGGTGCCCGAGATGGACGCCGGCGGCGACCCGGACAACGTGGACACCTTCACCGTGCCCCATCAGTCGGGGTTGAGCGTCATCCTCGCCCCGCCCTCGCCGGAGATGGCGGACGTGATCACGCCCTCGGGCGTGAAGCTGGTTCTGGACGCCCTCCGCAACCGCTACGACCTGGTGATCGTCGATTGCGCGTCATGGTTCAACGACGTCACATTGGGCATACTCGACGCCGCGGATACCATCCTGACCCTGCTGACGCTGGAGATCACCACCATCAAGGACGTCCGGCTCTTCCTCGAAGTAGCCGACAAACTCGGTTATGAGAGTAAGATCCAGCTTGTCCTGAACCGCGCCGACGCCACCCTGGGCATCAGGGTCGCCGACGTCGAGCACTCCATCGGCCGCCGGGTCGATCACACAATCGCCGGGGACGGGCGAGCCGTCGTCTACGCCCTGAACCGTGGAGTACCCTTCGTTATCAGCAACAGAGAAGCTCAAGTGTCACAAGACGTCTTTCGGCTGGCTCAGGCCATCGCCGGAAGCACAGGAAATGGCGAAGACGACTCGAAGGCCAAAGGCAAGTCGCTCTTCGCGCGGAGATAGCTCTCTCGGGGAGCAAGGGGTGTAGGCGATGTCCCTTCTGAAGCGAATCGAAAGTGCCCGACCGGGCGCGACGCCGGGTACGCCGGCCGCGCCTGGCGGTGCCCCCGCACCGGCTCCGGGCGGGCCGCCTGCCGCCCCGAAGGGGCCCGCCGGCGCTCCTCCTGCCGCCGCCCCGCCCCAGCGGGGTGCGCAGCAGCAGCGGCTGATGAGCCAGGCTCCCGTCAGGGAGTCGCTGCGCGACGTCAAGTACCGGATCCAGACGCGGGTCATCCAGGACCTGGACCCCAAGCTCGACCTGGCCAATCAGGTAGAGGTGCGCCGCCAGATCGAGGAGATCTTCGGTCGCGTGGTGGACGAGGAGGGCCTGGCCCTCACTCGCGCCGAGCGCGTCCGGATGCTCGAGCAGATCACCGACGAGATCATCGGCCTGGGCCCGCTCGAGCCGCTCCTCCGCGACGAGACCGTGACCGAAGTCATGGTCAACGGCCCGCGGCAGGTCTACATCGAGCGCGGCGGCCGCCTCGAGCTGACCAATGTCGTCTTCCAGAACGACGAGCACGTCATGCGCATCATCGATCGGATCATCGCCCCGATCGGGCGGCGCATCGACGAGTCCAGTCCTATGGTGGACGCCCGCCTGACCGACGGCTCGCGCGTCAACGCGATCATCCCGCCGCTGTCGCTCGTCGGCCCGGTCATCACCATTCGTAAGTTCTCGGCCTCGCCGTTCACCGTGGACGACCTCATCCGCTTCGGGACGGCCACGCCGGAGATGTTCGACTTCATGCGCGCCTGCGTCGAAGCTCGATTGAACATCTTCGTGTCCGGCGGTACCGGCTCGGGCAAGACCACGACGTTGAACGTTCTGTCGTCGTTCATCCCCAACGACGAGCGGATCGTTACCGTCGAGGACGCGGCCGAGCTTCAGCTCCGCCAGGAGCACGTGGTCACCCTCGAGTCGCGCCCGCCCAACATCGAGGGCCGCGGCGCCATCCCCATCCGCGAGCTGGTCCGCAACTCGCTGCGAATGCGCCCCGATCGCATCATCGTCGGCGAGTGCCGAGGCGGCGAGGCGCTGGACATGCTGCAGGCCATGAACACCGGCCACGACGGCTCGATGTCCACCGGCCACGCCAACAGCCCGCGCGATATGCTGGCCCGCCTCGAGACGATGGTCCTCATGGCGGGCGTCGACCTGCCGCTGCGAGCCATCCGCGAGCAGGTCTCCTCGGCCGTCGATCTCATCATCCACCAGTCGCGCCTCAAGGACGGCTCCCGCAAGGTCACGAACATCACCGAGGTCCAGGGCATGGAAGGCGATGTCATCGTGATGCAGGACGTCTTCATCTTCGAGCAGACCGGCGTCGTCGAGGGCAAGATCCAGGGCCACCTGCGGCCCACCGGCATCCGGCCCAAGTTCGTCGAGAAGTTCGAGGTCATGGGCATCCACCTGCCGCGCAGCCTCTTCGGCTTTGAGTAGGCTGTAGGCAGGGAGGCAGCGATGATTCTGCTCGTAGCGGCGATCCTCGGGGCGGGGATCTTCCTCATCTTCCTGGGCCTGGCCAGTTCGGGTGGCGGGTCCGGAGTAAGTGCCCGTCTCGAGCGCTACGCGGCCGGGAAGGAAGTGCAGGCCCCCAACGCCCAAGCCGGCAGCGCCAACATCGGCGACGTCCTGGCCCAGAGCGTCGCCCTGGCCCAGCTGAACAAGATCGTCGAGCAGCGTGATTTCGGCGCCAACCTGGCGCGCGACATCGCCCGGGCGGACCTCAAGCTCAAGCCCGGCGAGTTCATCGCCATGTGGGCCGGCGTGACCATCGGCCTGCCGATGACCTTCATCCTGGTCGGCTTCGTCTTCAAGCCGCTGCAGTCGCCACTGGCCCTCCTGATCGGGGCAGTCATCGGCTTCTTCCTGCCGCGGATGTGGCTTGGCCAGCGTCGGGCCTCGCGCCTGGCGGCCTTCAACAAGCAGCTGCCGGACACGATCACCCTCATCGCCAACGCCCTGCGCGCCGGCTCGTCCTTCCTGCAGGCGATCGAGATGGTCGTCCGTGAGGGCCAGCCGCCGGTCACAACCGAGTTCAACCGCGTCGTGCGCGAGGTCAACCTGGGCCTGGCCTTCGACGTGGCCCTGGACAACATGGTGCGCCGCGTTCGCTCCGACGACCTGGAGCTGATGGCCACGGCCATCACCATCCAGCACCAGGTCGGTGGCAACCTGGCCGAGATCCTCGATTCGATCGCCTTCACGATCCGCGAACGAGTCCGCATCAAGGGTGAGATCAAGACCCTGACGGCCCAGCAACGGATGTCCGGCTACGTCGTCGGCTTCCTGCCGATCGGCCTTGTCTCCGTCCTGTTTGTCATCGCGCCCAAGTTCATGGAGCCGATGTTTGCCAACCCGCCGGGCATCGCCGGCCTGCCGGCCGGCATGATCATCCTGGGCTTCGCCGGGTTCATGATGTTCATCGGCTTCATCCTCATCCGGCGCATCGTCGCGATCGAGGTCTGAAGATGCAGATCTTCATCGTCGCCGCCCTGCTGGGGGTGGGCATCATCATCATCTTCATCGGCCTCGCCAGCGGCGGGTCGGTCGACCCGGTCCAGGCCCGCCTGACCCAGCTGGGCAGCCTCCAGGCTCGCAACCTCGAAGAGCTCGAGCTGCAGCAGCCCTTCGCCGACCGCACCCTGCGGCCGCTGATCGCGCGCCTGTCGCGCATGGGCTCGCGCCTGTCGAGCGCCTCGTCGACCGAGGTCGCCGAGAAGCGCCTGGCCATGGCCGGCAACCCGGGTGACCTGCGCCTGACCGACTGGATGGGCGTGAAGATGCTCGTGGCCTTCATCGCCGGCGTGGTCCTCTTCCTGCTCCCGGTCCTCGCGCTCGGCTCGCCCCTGGTGCAGGGCTTCCTGTTCGGCGGCATCGGCGTCTTCATCGGCTATCTGCTGCCGGAGTTCTGGCTCGGCCGGAGGATCAGGGCCCGCCAGGCGATCATCCTGAAGATGATCCCCGACACCCTGGACCTGCTCACGATCTCGGTCCGGGCCGGCCTCGGCTTCGACGCAGCCCTGGCCAAGGTCGTGGAGAAGATGCCCGGCCCGCTCAGCGACGAGTTCCGCCGCGCCCTGGCCGAGGTGCGTATGGGCAAGACCCGGCGCGAGGCTCTGCGCGACATCGTCCCCCGGACCCAGGTTCAGCCGCTCTCCAACTTCATCGGGGCCATCATCCAGGCCGAGACGCTGGGCGTGTCGATCTCGAAGGTGCTGCAGGTCCAGTCCGAGCAGCTCCGCATCGAGCGCCGCCAGCGCGCAGAGGAAGCCGCGGCCAAGGCGCCGATCAAGATGCTCTTCCCGCTGGTCGGCTGCATCTTCC
>Ga0315550_1002949_pt1 | contig 10320 bp, 8 predicted proteins | sample SalMarSW160190MG_2_FD_203100 | JGI IMG/M metagenome (GOLD analysis project Ga0315550, IMG submission 203100) | Salt marsh sediment microbial communities from the Plum Island Ecosystem LTER, Massachusetts, United States - Salt Marsh Sediment SW1601-90 ... | reverse complement strand
CCCATTCAACTTCAGCTTCTGCAGGAATTACATTCTCGCCTGCCTCCTCCGCCGTGTTCCACATCAATCCGGAAGCATTGCAAAGGCTTGCGCCGGAAGTCAAAGGCTTCCAATTGCCCGTTAGTGTAAGATGGATTCCGATCGGAAGATTCGGATGTTCTTTTAACAATGCTATAGCCCGCTCTACATCATGCCCGGTAGCTACAATACTCGCAGAACTAATCGCGCCCTTAAGATATGCATCAAGAGTAGCATCTGTAAAAATTTCCGTAATACCGACATCATCGCCGTTTACTATTAAAACAACTTTCCCTTTATAAGTCTCTTCGAGTGATGTTTTTGTTGTCGGAGTATTATTTGAGCAACCTGAATAAGCGACAGTTAGAGACACAGTTAGCAAAACGAATAGAATGAAGATCGACCTATTTTTACACATTGTTTACCCTCTCCAGTTTAATATTATTTTTTGACCGATCACTATCTTACGACTTTTTCAAAGATATCTACAAGGCGCGTTCGTACATCTTGCTCCCTCAAAGTGGTTTCGGGATCTGATTCCAATCTATCCTTAATATCACTGAAAGATGAAAGAGGTATTGGTGATTTCGGATTCTGCCGAATGACATCCTGTAATTGATTAAGAAAAAAAAGGATTTCTTCTGCGCTTCCCATAATTTCGGAATCATCCCCTTTCAATAAGATTTTACCAAGGTTGGAGGCCTGAGTGACAAAGTTATACTCTGGAGTCATAAATCACCTCTGTTTGTTTTTCCACCATCGATTAAGCCGTTCGCGTATATCTTTTTCTCTGCCAAGTTCTGTGGGTTTATAATAATGCTTTTTTTTCAAATTATCCGGTAAAAACTGTTGTTCCGTAAAATGGCCCGGAAAATCATGCGCATATTTATATTCCTTCCCGTATCCAAGTTCATCCATTAATTTCGTCGGCGCGTTGCGGATATGGAGGGGCACTGGAAGATTCGGGAGATTCCGCACATCATTCCACGCATCCTCGATAGCGCGGTAAGAAGCATTGCTTTTCGGACATGAAGCAAGATAAATTGCCGTCTGTGCAAGCACAATGCGCGCTTCCGGCATGCCAATATAATCAATTGCCGTGAAGCACGATGCCGCAAGCGTAAGCGCATACGGATCTGCATTGCCGATATCTTCCGAGGCAAGCACGATCATTCTGCGCGCGATGAATTTCGGATCTTCGCCTCCATCGAGCATGCGCGCCATCCAGTACACAGCAGCATCGGGATCGCTTCCGCGCACACTCTTGATAAAAGCGGAAATGATGTCGTAATGCTGTTCGCCTTCTTTATCATACAGCGTAAATTTCCGTTGAAAAGCTTCTTCTATTTTTTGTTTCGTAATCTTCACAGAACCATCGGCAGCCGGCTTTGTCAGACGGATAGCATTTTCTAATCCGTTAAGGAGTTTCCGCGCATCACCGCCGGATAACAGCATTAAGAACTCGCGGTCTGCAATCTCGATTTTCTTTTGAGACAAAACCATATCGGTTGTCATTGCGTGATCGAGAATTTTATTCAACGCATCCTTGTTCAGCGAATCCATTATATAAACCTGACACCGCGAAAGAAGCGGCGATATTACTTCGAATGACGGATTCTCTGTTGTTGCACCTATAAGCGTGATAATTCCTTCTTCAACCGAATGAAGCAGCGCGTCCTGCTGTGCCTTGTTGAACCGGTGAATCTCATCTATAAACAGGATAGTTCGTTTATTCATAAGCTTCAGGTTCTTCTCGGCGCGTGCAATAACCTCGCGTACGTCTTTCACTCCCGCTGCAACAGCATTTAACTGATAATACTCTGCTTTAATATATTGCGCAACCAGACGTGCCAGTGTTGTTTTCCCCACTCCAGGTGGTCCCCAAAAAATCATCGATGCAATTTCGCCGCTCTCCAGCATCAACCGCAGTGGTTTTTCATGCTGAGTTAAATGATCCTGTCCGACAAATTCATTCAGGTTTTTCGGACGAATCCGTTCCGCCAGCGGTGCCGATGAAATCTTTGATGAGTGAGGTTTTTCTTTTGAAAACAAATCGGACATAATAAAGATTGACGATTTAATGATTTTCGATTCGGTGATTTTCGATTTAATGATTTAGTAACTTATAACTAACAACTGATAACTGACAACTTATTACATTTTACTATTCTCTATTTCTCTTTTTTCACTTTATAGACTGTTTCGCCTTCGCGTTTCATTCCGTAATTTTCACGTGCGATTTTTTCAATTGTTTTTTTGTCTCCTTCGAGCGCTTTTATCTGCTCTTGCAGTCTCTTTGTCTCCGCGCTGTCGGCTTTAAGCTGTTCTATCAATTCGTCATGCTGGGATTCCAGCTGGATTCGTTTGATAATTCCTTTGTTGTCAAATAAAAGATAGAGGAAGAGAATAAAAAAAATAATTATCAGAATTGTGCGTATTTTATTTTTTTTTGCCTTCTTTGCGATACGTTTCAGGAAACGTTCCGGCTGGATATTTCTATAAAATTGATCGTTCATCTAATCAAAGCTTACTTGTACCAATTATTTTTCGGCCGGTACACAGTTTTTAATTTCTTCTTTGTTTGATGCCGTTCGATTGCAAGCTGTATTAATTTATCCAGCAATGCGGAATATGAAATGCCCGAAGCCTGCCAGAGCTTTGGATACATGCTGATAGATGTAAAACCAGGGATAGTATTAATTTCGTTAAGAAAAATTCGATTCGTTTTTCTGTTAACAAGAAAATCTACACGCGCCATACCGGCACAATCCAAAACACGAAATGCCGATAGCGCGTATTTTTGTACTTTCTTCACAAGTGCTTTAGATAGTTTAGCCGGAATTACTTCCGACGTTTTGCCGTCAACGTACTTAGCATCGTAATCATAGAATTCATTCGAAGGAACGATTTCGCCCAGCACCGATGCAATAGGATTATCATTTCCCAGCACACTACATTCTATCTCGCGTGCATATTTAACTCCCTGCTCCACAAGTATCTTTCTGTCAAATTGCGATGCTGCTTCGATTGATACGGCTAATTCATTTTGATCATGAGCTTTGCTGATGCCTACACTTGAACCTGAATTTGCGGGTTTTATAAAAAGGGGATACGTTAGTTTTCGTTCGATCCCTAAAATCGTTTTTCTTCCTTGATTTTTGAATGTATCATAAAAAAAAGATACACTTGGTGTGACCGGAATTTTTGCCTGTTGTAATAGTTCCTTCTGAATTACTTTATCCATTCCAACTGCCGAACCAAGTACCCCTGCGCCGATATATGGAATATCGGCAAGTTCCAACAATCCTTGAATCGAGCCGTCTTCACCATACGTGCCGTGAATTAAAGGGAAAATTACATCAACCGCCTGCCCGGTACTGCCGCTGTCACTGAGAATAACAAGCGATTGCTTTCGCGGATCGGGTACGAGTATGTGCTCAGGTTCGTTATCGATAGATCTTTTTTCCTTGAGCAGATGAAGCGTTTCGCCGGAACTTAGCCATTTCCCGGCCGGTGTTATTCCGATTGGAATAATATCATACCTATTTTTATCCAGCGCATTTATGACAGATGCAGCAGAGACAAGCGAAACTTCATGTTCCACCGACCGTCCGCCAAAAATGATTCCGACGCGAATCTTTTTTTCACCTTGTATTTGAATATGGTTCATTGATGGTTGTTCCGATGTATATCGTCTCTATAAACCTCGCAACTATGATAGGAAAAAGAGTGGAGAGGTGCAATGAATGTTGGAACTGCATATTGCGTTTGGACAGAAAACTCGGTAGGTTTTTACATCCTGAGTTAAAACACACAACATAAGAAAAATAGGAGTCCGATTATTGGCGCAACATAAAGAACGATGGGGTTCCCGGGTAGGACTTGTGCTTGCTATGGCAGGCAATGCAGTCGGACTCGGTAACTTTCTCCGTTTTCCGGCACAGGCAGTGCAGAACGGCGGCGGAGCATTTATTATTCCTTACCTGGTTTCGTTCATCCTTATGGGCATTCCCCTTCTCTGGATCGAATGGGCAATCGGGCGAAACGGCGGGCGGTTCGGACATCATTCCGGTCCCGGTATAATGGATAAACTAGGAAACCATAAGTGGCTAAAATATACCGGGGTGTTCGGTATATTTTCAAACCTTACGATTGCAGCATATTATTGCTATCTCGAATCATGGACCCTTGGATATGTGTGGCACTCTCTCGCCGGGACATTCAGTGGTATGGCTCCTTTGGATGTCGGAAAATACTTCATTCAGTACATCGGTGCGGACGGAAACCCTTTATTTAATATCTCCGGTCAGGCAATTTTTTTCTTCACCATCACATTTTCTCTGAATCTCTGGATTCTCTCTCGCGGATTAAACCGGGGTATCGAAACCGCATGTAAAATCGGTATGCCGCTTCTTATCATCTTCGGGATCTTTCTTGCCGTTCGTGCTCTTACTTTAAGCAGCGGTGAGCTGAATGCCATCAACGATGCAGCAATGGGATTGAATTTCCTCTGGCAGCCGCGTTTCGAATCGCTTGCTGATCCCAAAGTATGGCTCGCAGCAGCAGGACAAATTTTCTTCACGCTGTCCGTCGGCATGGGATGTATCCATTGTTACGCCGCATACTTGCATGAAAAAGATGATATTGCACTTAATGCAGTGTCGGCCGGATTTACAAACGAATTCGTCGAAGTTATTCTCGGCGGTTCTATCATAATTCCGATCGGCGTTGCTTATCTCGGACTTGACGAGGTACAGCGCATCGTCGGATTGTCAATGGGTTTTCAAACGATGCCGATTCTTTTCCAGAACTGGGGACCGCTGCTGGCAGCTCTCGCCGGCGTTGCTTGGTTCGGACTTCTGTTTTTCGCCGGTATAACAAGCTCGCTCGCAATGGGTCAGCCGGTTATTGCGTTCCTTCAAGACGAATATCACATGAACCGGCACAAATCCGTCCGTTATTTCGGCGGATTTCTGATCGTTCTGATAATTCCTTGCGTTTTGTTTTACTCGCATGGCGCTTTCGGCGAGTTCGATGACTGGTCGGGCACATTCTCGCTCGTCGCTTTCGCATTATTCGAATCTCTTGCCTTTGCATGGATTTTCGGTATGGATAAAGGATGGGAAGAAATTACACGCGGCGCGGATATTAAAGTCCCTCACTTTTACCGGTTTGTTATAAAATATATCACGCCGATTTTTCTGATTGCTGTTTTTCTCGGATCATTTATTTCGCCGTTGGGAGGAAAATGGAAATCAGCTTTCAATCAACTGCTTGCAGGTCAGGGCTGGCCGCTCGATCCCGGCAGTATTATTGGCAAAATTTTTAGAATTGGAATAGAAGATACACGGTACTTCATCGACGGTATACCGACATCGGTATTCATCATTGATATGACACGGCTGCTTTTGTTGATTACTTTTATTCTTATTGCCGCAGCAGTCCGTTATGCCTGGAAACAACATGACAATATACCCGCAAAACAGAAAGAGGCATTCCTATGACAATATCGGCTTTGATAGTAATGCTGTCGACCTGGATTTGCATAATTATTTTCACTGTTAATTTTTACCGGAAAGTAATCAAGTCGCCGCACTTACAGGATCATAAAAAATAGCAATCCGTAGAGGCCACGTCGTAATGTGCCCTATTTCCGATAAACCATAATGTTTCCCGGCAGGGGCGGGTTCAGAATCTGTCCCTGCCTCGCGTATAATGATTATCCCATGAATATGTTTCGGCAACCGGAGGCTTGAGAGTATTGTATGCAAAGCTTGAAACAAATTTTTCATATTCATTTAATTCTATTGTATGATTATGATTGGGAAAATCATTCCAAGTATCACGAACAATTTTTCCAAATTGTGATAATCGCATTTCTTCATTAATTACCTCGCCAAAAAATGCATTGCTTTTCACGAGTACAAATTGTTACGAAATATTCGCCGGTAGGTGTATATTCGTAATCCTTTAAACGGATAGATATCCGACGATGTATTTTAGGAGTTGTCTTTTTATCTTTACCTGGCGCTTCAAATATCTCTGCAAAAATTTATTTTATCTGAAATCCAGAAACAAGGAACACCAATAGGGCAGTGTCTATTTCAACTGCAGGTTAATACAGACAGTTCCTTTTCGTCATACAACCATTTTATTGGATTACAAATAATCATTCCTGTTTTGTTCTGATCTCTTCATAATATTTCTGAAGCACATAGAACGCTTTTTTTCTTTCTCCATGTTCTGAAAGCAATCCCTTCCTGTTCCGGAAATCCTGTATACCGGGCAGTTGTCTGCGCGGTGAACGAAAATCCATGAGAATCCATGGACTCATTCCGCTGAGAAACGGAATTTTCTGCAGCATGGCAAGCTGATGTTTGTATAACGATTCCTGGTATTCTTCGCTCCAAACCGTAAGAGAATCTGCATGTAAACCGTACAACGCGCTTCCCCCGAACTCGCTTATGATCAGTGGTTTTTGATATATCGTCTTCCATCGAATCGTGTCTGCTTTATTCGGCAGTCCGTCATACCAGCCGATATATTCATTGCACCCAAGAACATCGACAAACTCGCCAAGCGGATCGTCGATCATTTGTGTCGATTCGTCAGTGTAGTGGCGTTCCATCGCAGCAGTGATAAGGCGTGTGGAATCCAGAGCTCGCGCCTGCCGTATTAGTCCCTTAAGAAATTCCAGACGCGGCTTACTAAGCGGAGTTTCGTTGGATACAGACCAGCAGATTATAGATGCTCGATTCCTGTCGCGCTCAATCATTTCCGACAACTGGAGTGAAGCATTGTCGTATGTCTGCTTGCTCTTCCACTTGATAGTCCAGTAAACCGGAATTTCAGACCACACCATGAGTCCAAGCCGGTCTGCCTCTTTCAACATATTTTCATTGTGAGGATAATGTGCAAGCCGTACAAAGTTGCATCCCAATTCTTTTACCCAGCCAAGCAGAATACGTGCATCATCTAAAGAATTTGCCCTGCTAGAACGAAATGGAGCTTCTTCGTGGATAGAAATTCCTCTAAGGAAAACCGGTTTATTATTGAGAAAAATCTGCGTTCCTTTTGTCTCGATCGTACGGAAACCGATCAGATCTCTGACGGTATCTTTTTCCGAAGCTAGTATTACATCATAAAGCACCGGATTTTCCGGCGACCAGAGCTTTACGTTTGCCGGAAATGAAAAATGCAATGATCCGGTTGAATTTGTTATATATCGTTTATAAATTTTTAGTTCAGGAATATCGACCGTAACCGGCTGCCCGCATCGTGAACCGTTAACCTGTATCCACCCGTTTATATTCTTAAACGATGCCTTGTGCAACTGTATACAATAATCACCGATGAACGAGACAGGAGTTTCCACTATGGTGACATTCCGTGTTATGCCGCCATAGTTCCACCAATCCGTGTTCAGAGTAGGCACACATTCGGCGCATCGCTTGTTATCAACTTTGACGACGATAAAATTATCTTTTTCCCGGACGAGCTGTGTTATTTCAAAACTGAAGGGAGTAAATCCTCCTTCGTGACTGCCGAGTTTTTTTCCGTTTAAATAAACAATTGCCTGATAATTAACAGCACCAAAACGCAAAAAGACTCTTGTATTTGTTCTCTTTTGGAAATTGAACGATTTTTTATACCAGATCGTTCCTTCGTACAAGAATAGTTCTTTTCTTTGCGAATTCCAATCACCGGGGACAATGAGCGAAACGGATTTATCAAAATCGTACTCAATACGGTCCCATTTATTATGCGGCTTTTCATTTTTAAAAAAACCGTCCGGATTCTCCTCCCAGCGGTAGTCATAGTAACCGTTTTCATACGGATCTATAATAATTTTCCAGTTTCCATCCAGAGAGACCGACAGGCGTTCACCTAGACTTGCGAACTTCTCCTGCGCATATGTATTCGAGGAAAAAATTATAAAAAGAAAGATAATAACAAATTTTTCCATACACGTACACCTCGTTATAAGTAGGGACGTGAGTTATCACGCCCGAATAATTTATCATCCCGTTTTCGAGGATTTGATAAGCCAAATCCCTGCGAAGTTTTCCCTAGATTATGACATATCATTAGTAAAGGTTGAATATATTCAATCCTTACGATGGATTCAACCGCAGATACACATCACAACCTGCCCTATTTCCGATAAACCATGATGTTTCCCGGTAGGGGCGGGTTCAGAATCCGCCCCCAACCTCGTGTATAATGATTATCACATAAAAATGATTTGGCAGCCAGAGGCTTGAGAATATTGCGCGCAAAGTGTGCAACAATTTTTCATATTTATCTTCCTATTTGGCATTGGAAAATCATTTGTAGGGATTGAATATATTCAATCCCTACGAGAAAAATACATATAACGTTTTCTACAATTCTTCAAGTGTCTGGCGAGGGCGGATAACGCGTACGCGTTCTCCATTCACAAGAATTTCTGCGGGACGCGGACGTCCGTTGTAATTTGAACTAAGCACAAAACCGTATGCGCCGGTTGTGAGCACTGCAAGACAATCTCCAGCATTAGTTTTAGCAAGAAGCCTATCCTTCGCAAAGGAATCCGTGCTTTCACAGATCGGCCCTACGATATCCACCTTCTCATGTTCGTATGTATTGATGGATACAGGAACGATTTGATGGTAAGCCTGATAGAGGCTGGGTCTCAGTAAATCGTTCATACCGCTGTCTACAATAACGAATTTCTTCGTTGAATTTTCTTTAACAAAGATCACGCGTGTAACCAGAACGCCGGCATTTGCAATAATCGAACGGCCCGGTTCTATCAAGAGAAAGCAACCGGTTGATTTGAGAATAGGCAGTACATCCGTGAAAAAATTTACCGAGGACGGTACGGGTACGTCTGTTCTTTCCTCTTTCGGCAGTGCTTCATGGGAGACAGCATCGGTGTACTGAACGCCGTAGCCGCCTCCAAAATCAATATGCGTCAAATTGATTCCGGCCGAATGCAGTTTCTCTACCAGTCCGACTACATAATTTGCTGTTGCAGTAAACGGCTCTGTTTTTGTAATTTGCGACCCGATATGGGTATGAATTCCAACCAATTCCAGCGACGATAATGATGCCGCATACTGAAATACCTCGAACGCTTTTGATGCTTCGATGCCGAATTTAGCCGATTGCAGTCCCGTGGTAATATATGGATGGCTTTGTGCATCGATATCCGGATTGATGCGAAGAGCAATCCGGGCTTTTTTCCCCAATCTAATAGCGGCACGCGAGATCATCTGCAGTTCTGTTACCGACTCAACGTTGAAAGAAAAAATATTCTCCTTCAATGCGTATTCAATTTCATCTTCTCTTTTCCCGACGCCTGCAAAGACAATCTTATCGGGAGTAAATCCGGCTTTTAATGCAAGATATATCTCCCCGGCAGAGACCACATCCGCACCTGCACCCTCTTCTGCAAGTATTTTTAAAATAGAATGATTTGCATTTGCCTTCAGAGAATAACAAACGAGATGATTCGTTTCGCCCAGTGCATCATGGAATGATCGGTAATTCTCTATGATCTGGTTCTTGCTGTATATATATAACGGTGTACCGTACTCTTCTGCTAATTCTTTTAACGGAATATCTTCACATAAGAGCAAATTTTCTTTATATGCTATATAATCCATTTACATTCTGAGGCTTTTCAATTAAAAGACAGTATGGTAATCTATCAATATTTATTCATTATTTATAAAAATAATTCAACCAGTATATCCAACGGCATGCCAGAACGACGGTATTCGCATCAATATAATCACGACAAGAACTCCAAAGAACCCGATCTGCCTGAATTTCACGCTTAGTTTTTCCGGAAGCAATACAGATAATACATGCGAACCATCCAGCGGCGGAATGGGGATTAAATTAAAAACAGCAAGAAAAATGTTCAGCGTAATACCGACAGTAAACATGTTTATTATGAACGAAGTCATTTCACGTTGAAAATAACCTTCAGCTGACAACAAAGGACTTAAAATATGCACTGAAAGAATCAAAAATATCGCACAAAAGCATGCCATCAGCAAATTGGAAATTGGCCCTGCGATGGAGACCAAAATATCATCCCGGCGAAAGTTGCGAAAATTTGCCGGATTAACCGGCACCGGTTTTGCCCAAGCAATGAATACAGAGCCAACAGAGATATATGATAGCAATGGAACCACGATAGAACCAACCGGATCGATATGTGGAATCGGATTGAATGTTAATCTGCCGGCATCATAGGCAGTTGAGTCACCCAGCCGCAACGCTACCCACCCATGTGCTATTTCATGAACA
>Ga0315550_1002948_pt1 | contig 10320 bp, 9 predicted proteins | sample SalMarSW160190MG_2_FD_203100 | JGI IMG/M metagenome (GOLD analysis project Ga0315550, IMG submission 203100) | Salt marsh sediment microbial communities from the Plum Island Ecosystem LTER, Massachusetts, United States - Salt Marsh Sediment SW1601-90 ... | reverse complement strand
TTGGACAAGGGTGTAATTGTCGGCAATGAACTCTCTTTGGACTGACCCCCATGAGTTGCACAGATCAGAGTGATGTAATTAGAGTACTCTGACAGGGGTTTTGGGTTAATGTTATCATAGCTTCAAACTCACAAGGAGGTCGATATCCCAGAGAAGAATGTAACCGTTTGTGGTTATACACATCTTCAATAAAATAGGGAATTCTTTTTTGGACATCTTCCATGGTTCGATATTCCCACAGGTGGACCTCCTCGGACTTCAGGGTTTTTATGAAACTCTCAGCATAGGCATTGTCATAGGGATTGCCCTTTCTACTCATACTGATCTGAAAACCATAGAACGTAAGCTCTTTGACATACTCACAGGAGGCATATTGCACACCGCGATCTGAATGGTGAATGCACCCCTGGTTTGGTTGTCTTTCATCTATGGCCATACGTAAAGCATTCAGCGTAAGGTTTGTATCTATATGTCGTGATAAGGCATATCCAATGGCCTTCCTTGAAAATGCATCCAGAATAGTGGCCAGATACACAAAACATGTCAGAATATGGATATAGGTAATATCTGCCACCCACACCTGGTTTATGGCACGTATAGCCAAATCCTTTACAAGGTTGGGATAGATTGTAAAGTCATGATTGCTGTTGGTTGTGGCAACCCATTTCTTCTTTCTGGGTCGACAGGTCCACCCCTTTTCACGCATGATCCGGAACACCTTCTTATGATTGACTCTCCATCCTTCACGGTGGAGCTGCTTGGTAACCCTTCGATACCCATAACCAGAAAACTCGAGACATATATCACCGATACGGGACTCCAGGGCATTATCAGAAGACTTTTCCTTCTCTTTATAGTAATAACTTCTTTGTGGCAGTATCATGAGTTCACACCCCCTTTGAATGCTTTGGACAAGGGTGTAATTGTCGGCAATGAACTCTCTTTTCTCTCGGTTTGTTTTAGGCTGTTTCTGACAGCTTTTTTTAAAAACTCGTTCTCAAGGGTTACTTTACCAAGGAGACGCTCCAGCTCTCGAACCCTGGCAGCCAATTCAGCTTCTCTGGAAGGCTCGGAGATAAGCTTTCCTTCAGCATAATGTCTTCTCCATATATGGAGCAGGCCTGAAGAAATGTTATAACGTCTGCAGAGCTCTGTGGGCCCTATTGTTTCACTGAGTAATTGCTCAATAATTGATCTTTTAAATTCCAGAGTGAACTTCCTGTATTTCATGACATGATCCTTTCTACCCTCTTGGGGTGTTGATCCTGTCTAATACTCTATCATATTTTGTGCAGTCAATGGGGTTCACTCCACTAAGGGAAAATCTTGCATATTATAATTCAGGACATTTGTAAATTTGGACTTTTGTTTTTTTTTAATTATCCGCATTGCAATCTATTGATGGTATTGGGGGTGCATAGTTTTTTCGGCTCTTCCTGCACCTGCGATGCTATTGGAATGGTCAATTCCTTAGAATTACCCCTTATTATATTATAGTGTAGATACAAATTATATTTATTTGAAAAGATAATAGTGTTTTATCAAAATATATCAAGGATGTCTCATTCTGAATCTCTGGAGGGCATTATGAAAGCTCTTAACATGAAAGGGATTCTTCTTGCTCTGGATAGATGGCTTTGAGAGCGACAATCTGAATATCCAAAGCAGGAGGCCCTCCTTGACACACGATCGACTTTATTCTATATTGCCTTCTCTGAAAAGAAAGTTTTTCTGACTATTATGTAAATTAGTATTCGTTACAACTCTGTGGGGGGGTAATAGAATTATGCACATACAATTTATTCAAAAGGAGCTCAATCAATGGCGATAGCTTTCGGGGTGCAGCGATTTTTTCATGATATTAGGTATCATCGGGAACGCTACCGCCAATTCATTGGCATCTCCTTTGTCATTCTTGTCAGTGTTGTAGGCAAACCGAATGAACTGTTGTTTTTTGCTGGTGGAGTACTGGTTTTCCTGGGTATAGCAGTGCGACTATGGTCATCAGGACATATTAAAAAGAACAAAGCCCTTGCTACTGATGGGCCTTATGCCTTTGTCAGGCATCCTCTCTATGTGGGCAATATCACGTTGGGATTTGGTTTCGCCTGTGCCTCCAGCTTATGGTGGAGCTCCCCCCTGTTGATCCTTATCTTGTTTGTTTTTTATCCTCATGCCATCCATCGAGAAGATGAAAATCTTCATCGCATGTTTAAAAAGGATTGGGAGCAATGGCGTAAAAAAACACCGGCGCTTATTCCACGCATTAGTGGTTATCGGGAAGCACAAGGCGGAAGGTGGTCGTTCATGCAAAGCCTGCGACAAAACGGAGAGCCCATTATTGCCTCGTTTCTACTGTTTTGGCTTTTCTTCCTTTCACTTGGTCTGCATTAAATCTTCCGGTTGAACCGATGTTTAGAGATATGAATAACATTGCAGAAAACGAGCTCCTTGAGTGGATCAAGAGAAGCATTAAAACCAGAACGAACATTTTTAGTTGCGGTTACCAGGGCAATGTCTATCTATATGAAGGCAAAGGCCGGCGTCTCATTATTAAGGCTCCTATTGGATGGGGATTAGGCAGAATCATCCGCCAGGCGATGTTACGCAATGAGTACAGGGTGTATTCCAGGATATCTGGAGTGACTGGCGTACCTCGCTGTTACGGCTTTCTCGATAGGCGTTACTTGGTGCTCGAATTCATTGATGCGATTCCGAGATATAGGGCTCGGATTACAGACCGTGACATGTTCTTCGAATCTCTCTTGCAATTGATAAAGGATCTACACAAGACGGGTGTGGCGCATACTGACCTAAAGAAAAAGGACAACCTTCTTGTCGTAGAAGGACATATTCCCTGTGTTATTGACTTTGGTGTGGCTGTTATCAGGAAATCGGGTTTTGCACCTCTCAATCACTATCTTTATAATCTTGCAAAGAAATTTGATTTCAATGCCTGGGTAAAGCTGAAATATGATGGCAGCTATGAAAAAATGATTGCGGAGGATAAAAAATACTTCGACAGAACAGTCATTGAAAAGGTGTCGCGCTGGAGCAAGGATAGGTACCTGGAAATTAAAAAAGCCCTTAAAGGCAAGCGATAACAATGCCAATCATTGAAGCATGGGGATAATTATTAAGCACAGCGGAAATTAGTGCCTGGATTGGATATCAAAGAGCTTCTTATATCGGCCATTTGTGGCAATAAGTTTCTCATGAGTGCCAGACTCAACAATGCTGCCTAGCTCCAGAACATAGATCATATCAGCCCTTCTGATTGTATTCAGACGATGGGATACAATGAAAACAGTCCTCTGGCCAAGAAGTTTTTCTATGGCCTCCTGGATAAGAAGCTCACTTTCTGGATCAAGCGCTGAGGCAGGCTCATCAAGTATGATAATAGCTGGATCCTTGAGTATAGCCCTGGCTATGGCGATTCTCTGTCTCTGTCCCCCAGAAAGGAGTGTTCCTCTATCGCCGACAATTGTTTCATACTTCTCTGGAAGGGACATGATAAAATCATGGGCCTGGGCTGTTTTGGCTGCATTTTGAACTTGTTCTTTTTTAAAATAATCTCCATTATAATTGATATTATTGGCAATGGTTTCATGAAAGAGGAGACTCTCTTGGCTTACTGTAGCAATTTGCCCTCGCAAAGATTCCAGTGTTGCATCCTTAATATCAATTCCATCGATAGTTATTGACCCAGAGTGAACATCATAGAAACGGGGAATGAGATCCAAGAGAGTGCTTTTACCTGCCCCGGTTGAACCAACAAAGGCTACCATTTTCCCTGCATTAACGCTGAAAGAGATATTACTTAAGATTAATTTTCCTGGTTCGTAGCAAAAATCAACATGAGAGAACTCTATTGTATCCTTTAGTCTCGGCATCACCCTAGCATCTGGCTTATCCTGTATACTTGGCACGGTATGCATTATATCAAAGACCCTTCCGGTTGCACCCTGAAGTGTCTTCAAGTTGATATTTATCTCGGCCAGTTTTTTAATAGGAGCGTATGTTGCTGAGAAGGCATAAAGCATCGAAATAAGGTCTCCTAAGGTATGATTGAAGTAAATTTTTCCTAGCAGCAAGATGCCTGGTACAACCAAGAATACACTTGAATCCATCATAGGACCAATACCGAGCTGCCACCTATTCCAGTGCATAACCTTTTTATACAGATTGTCAGCAAGCTTTCTAAACATAGCGGATTCATATTTACCCATGCAGAATCCCTTTATGACTTTGAGTAGCAAGAGAATTTCTTGATAGCTTGATGTTACCTCTGCGGTTGCATCCTGTATTCTGGTAGAATGCTTTTTTACCTTACGGCCAAAAAGCTTGATCAGGCCAACAATTAAAGGGCCAGAAATAATAACCAATAGTGTCAATTTATAATTCATCAAAATAAGATAGGCGATAAAGATTATTACTGTTAAAGGATGTTGTACCAGACCAATAATAATATTGCTGATATAGCCCTGCATTACTGTCAGGTCTGCCGTAGCCCGTGCAATAAGCTCACCACTCTTGCGTTTATGATAAAAGGTTAAGGGTAGCGTAATGAACTTTTCCGCTAGATCAATCCTTAAAGATTTAATTGCTCTATTTGAGAAGGCCGTTCCTGCAAGCTCACTTAAATAACGGGTAATAGATTTAAAGATTACTGAAATGAACGCAATACCAGCAAGGAGGATAAGCAAGTGGTTTGGTGAGATTCCCTCTACTATAGTCAATTCTGTTTTTTTGAATGATAATGGGTAGTGGAATGTGAGCCAGGGAATTGTCCAGTTAACAGGATCGCTTGCCCTTTTCATTCCTTCGTCAACAAGGGGTTTAAGGAGGTAGGCAGGGATCAAAATAAATAAGGATGACATGACACTCAGGGTAATTGCCAATATTATCAATCCCCGATGGGCCTTCACATAGGTAGCAATATCCTTGCCGAGAATTTTATCTAACATGTAACTAAACTGCATCGATATATCGAGAAATCACGATCCTCTGAACTTCACTGGTTCCTTCACCAATTTCTAACAGTTTCTGATCGCGATAAAATCTCTCAACATCATATTCTTTCATCAGTCCATACCCGCCATGTAGTTGGACAGCTTGGTCAGCACACCTACTCATAACCTCAGAGCAGTATAATTTAGCCATGGCAGCAAGTTTTTCAAATGGCTGCTCATTGTCTCTTAGCCAGCAGGCCTTATAGAGGAGTAGTCTTGCACATTCTATCTCTGTAGCCATATCTGCCAATTTAAAGGCATTAACCTGAAATGTCGATATTGGCTTACCGAACTGAACCCTCTCTTTAGAATATTTTAGGGCCAAATCAAAGGCTCCCTGTGCCCCTCCTAGGCCCATTGCGGCAATGGAAAGCCTGCCTCCGTCCAGGGTTCCAAGCATTTGATGAAAACCATCGCCTATTGGACCCAGAAGGTTTTCTTTTGGCACTCTGCAGTCCTCAAAATAAAGTTCAGCCGTATTGGATGCCCGCCACATGAGCTTACCATGCATAGTCCTTGCCTCAAAGCCTGAGGTGCCATCCTCTACGATGATCGAAGTGAGTTCTCGTTTTCCATCTTTTCTGATACCCGTCCTCGCCAATGGTATAACGCCAGCAGTAATGTCAGATGAACCATTGGTAATAAATATCTTACTCCCATTTATAACCCATTCGTCACCATCAAGAACAGCAGTTGTCTGTGAATTTCCAGCATCCGATCCGGCATTAGGCTCGGTCAGTCCAAAGGCCCAGAGAGTTTCACCGCTACATGCCTTTGGGAGATACTTTTTTTTCTGTTCCTCATTTCCGTAATAGTAAAGCGGTCCTATGCCCAGGGAATTGCCGGCAGCGACGGTAGCAGCATGAGAGCCATCAACCCTGGCTATTTCTTCGGTAGCGATAATATAGGAGACATAATCCATTCCTTGGCCTCCGTATTCTTCATTTACAAACATACCAAAAAGACCAAGATCTGCCATGGCTTTCATGGTATCATAGGAAAACTCCTCTTTCTCGTCCAGTTCCCTGGCGACAGGCCGTATCTCTTTTTCAGCAAAATCCCGCACAGATTTTCTTAAGATCTCATGTTCCATTGATAATGAAAAGTCCATATATGCCCCTTTGTTTTAAAAGTATCTGAAAATATTGTCTTAAATTATTCATGGAGAAGAATACTTAAGCCACGTATATCAGTCAAGCCAAAAGTTTTATACTCTTTTCAGAGTTTCTTTAATTTTCTCATAGATAACCTGAGGATCGTAGGAGTCGGCTATAACAGTAACATCAGGGCCCAAGGGAGCCCACTGCAAGGGGTCGCTGTTTTTAAAAAGACATATTGTGTGTGTACCAAGCATTGCTGCAAGGTGTGTGATACCGCTATCGTGTCCAATGTAGAGAGAGGCCTTTTTGAGCAGGGATACAAGTCTAGCTTTGGAGGGGGAAAGGATAATTTCTACGCTTGACCCGGATAATTCTCTGATAGAGATTTGATGCCATTCCTGTTCAGCTGGCCCCAAAAGGAGGATCCTTTTGCGAAACATATTAAAAGCAGTGTCCCTTATCAGGTCAATCCAGAATTCGGCAGGATAGTTTTTGCTGTTACTTCCAGAGCCGGGGTGAAAAACAACCGTGCATTCTGATCTTGAGGATCTATTTTGTTTAAGCAGAGGCCTGATTTTGGCCTGTTCTATGGAACTCTCCGGATTAAGGGGGAGCCCAGATTTGTTAAGGCATGATGCTAAATATTCTGCAACGTGAATTTTTTCTTCCCTTTTGGGAAATGGTGGAAATGAAAAGATAGGGGTATGTTTTAGGCACTTTCTTAGGCCTTGGTTTAACCTACCTGAAAGATCACTAAGAAAGCAGATTACCCTGTCTACATCCGGGAGAGAAAGATCCTTACAATTAGGGTTTTCTAAAAATAGGGTGTGCCACCCGCCCTTTTCATAGTCAAGGCAATCGAGCAGGAAAGGTTTTAAAAAATCAACCCCTGGTTTTCTTCCCAATAATGATACTGCTACTTTATCAGCTATTTGATAAAGGGCTGGAGCCAGCAGTAAGGTGTCACCCAGGGCACTTGGTCGAATAATTAAGGCTCTCAACAGTTAAGGTCGTCCTTCTAGAAAATTTAATCCAAACCCATCGATATTACTTGAATAAGGGTCAATATCATTGTATATAGAGTGCCATAATTTTTCAATGGCAATAAAAAGGAGGTATTTTATGAAAGGACCAATACGATTGGTCAGGTCTGATAAGATTGCAGAATATAAATACCTTGGCCCCATATATGAATGGTCTGAGGGTAAGACATATCTTATGATTGACCAGGCCGCATATAAAGGAAAGGTTGGTGCTGTCCTGTATTATTATAATCCACCTGTTCATCAGGTTGGAAATCCAGGACTCGATGCCTATTTGGAGGGTTTAGATAGAGTTTTTGAGAAGAGGAATGAGTTTGAATTTCTTATCCTCTATGGAGCCAATGATCCTGTGCATGCTGGTGGGGATCTCAAGGAAACCATGACCAGGCTGGATAAAACCTTAGAGATGAAAAAAGAAAAGGAGGTAAGCGGTGCTTCTCCAGAGGAGATAGACCGGCTCTTTGAATGGGCCGATGATAGGTTGAAAAAAGGGATTGGCCTCCATGGAAGCATTAGAAAAATTGCCCACTATGTAAGGGTCATTTCTGTTTGCGGAGGAGGAACACGGTTTGGGGGTTCAGCAGAGATTCCCTTGATGGCCGATTTCTTAGTCGGTGATTCCAGGAGCGGGATGTGTTTTAGTGAGGCCACAATTGGTCTTATTCCAGGGTGGGCAGGTATAGCCAGAACATTGGTTAAGGCCGGACCAATCAATGCTGAATATATGGCCAAGACATCAAAGGAGATAAAGGCCAACCAGCTAAAAGCAATTGGAACCTATAATGTAGTGGTAGATATTCCCTTTCCCTTTCCAAAGAGGCAGAAAACTGATGATCCTGAGGCCGATAAGGCAAAATATCAGGCAGATTTAGAAACCCATAATGATGAGACAGGAATGCTTTTACTCCCAAAGGGATTAGAACTTGGCATCTGCCCGGCAGAAGAGCTACCAACAGTAGGTGATCGAGAGAGAGAAATCCTTGCCACAAAAGAAGATATATCTGTTGAGGTAGCCAGAAGAAAAAATCCGGAAAATTACTCTGACCTCCGGGGGAAACCCTTGCGAGAGGTAGCCGAAGAGATAGCCACAATGGGGAGACCTTTAGCACCCCAATCCATAGAGGCTTTAAACAGTCTTATCGAGGATTATGATCCATCACAATTTGATGAAAATTTATTTGTTGAAAAAGAGATGAAGGCAGATGCACGACTTTACAGGGACCCTCGATTCCGGGCAGGTTTGATAGCAACTCTTGAACAAAAAGTAGGTGATTATAGATTAGAGGAGGAAAAATGAGATGAGACAATATTTTCAAAAAATGAGTCCAATTGGAAGGGAACTAAGAGAAAACGAGAGAGAACAGGGAAAGGCCAATGCCATTGAAATATCTAAGGCTGAAAAGGATGTAGCTGAGGCCATAGAGAAAAGAAAGATGGCTGGTCTTCCGGCTGAAAAGCTCCACAAAAGAGGAGAAAAGACAGCCTGGGAAAGAATTGAGTTTTTAGTTGATCCTGGTACATTTGTACCATTAGATAGTCTTTATGACCCTGAATTCAACCAAGAGGGGTCAACCGGCGTGGTAACTGGTTTGGGTAAGATATCAGGTAGATACGCTTTAGTTATTGCCTCGGACAATAAAGTCCTTGCCGGGGCCTGGATTCCAGGTCAGCGGGAGCATGTTTTTCGGGCCCAGGATATTGCCGAACGTTTGAACATTCCCCTTGTCTGGGTACTTAACTGCAGCGGTGTGAAATTAACTGAGCAGGAAAAGGTATACGCTGGCAGGAGATCTGGCGGAAGGACATTTTTCAGGCATGCTGAGCTGGAGCAGGAGGGTATACAGGTGATTTGTGGTATGTACGGCACAAATCCTGCTGGCGGCGGATACCATGCAATAAGCCCGTCTATCATCTTCGCCCATGAAAAATCAAACATGGCAGTAGGTGGTGGAGGCATTGTCAGTGGCATGTCTCCCAAGGGAGGATTTGATCTCGAGGGTGCGGAGACCTTAATTGAGGCGACAAGAAAGTTTAAACAGGTTCCACCTGGAGGAACTCGAATTCACCATGATGTAACCGGCTTTATGAGAGAGGTATTTGATACCGAGGAAGGTGTTCTCGAGGCTATAAAGAAATGTATGGCAGGTATGCCTATGTATGAACCATCGGTGTTCAGAGTAGCAGAACCTGCTGATCCGATTTATCCAGCAGAGGATCTTAATCTTATTGTTCCCTTTGAACAAAAAAGGACCTATAGCATTGAACAGGTGCTGGCCCGCGTTTTTGATAGAAGCGAACACATGGAATACAGACCAGACTATGCTCCCGAAGTGTACTGCGGACTTGCTAAGATAGACGGTTTCCTGGTTGGAGTTATTGCCAATAGGCAGGGTTTTCTGGGTAAGGGGTATCCCCACTATGCAGAGAATCAATATCTGGGCATAGGCGGTAAGTTTTACAGAGAAGGTCTTATAAAAATGAATGAGTTGGTCATGTTCTGCGGCAGAGACAGGATACCTATGATTTGGGTTCAAGACACAAGTGGTATTGATGTTGGTGACATTGCTGAGAAGGCAGAGCTACTTGGACTTGGACAGTCACTTATTTACTCTATTGAGAGTTCAGAACTTCCCATGATGTGCCTTGTATTGAGAAAGGGGACGGCTGCTGCCCATTACATCATGGGGGGACCCCAGGCAACCAGAAATAATGCCTTTACCATTGGTGTGCCTACTACAGAAATTTATGTAATGCATGGAGAAACTGCTGCTGCTGCTGCTTTCTCAAGAAGGTTGGTAAAGGAAAAGGATGCAGGCAATCCCCTTGAACCGGTGATTGATAAGATGAACGCCCTTGCTCAACAATACTATGATCAGTCAAGGCCCACATACTGTGCAAAGGCTGGTCTGGTGGACGAGGTTGTTCCTTTGACACAAATGAGGGATTATTTTATTGCATTTGCGAGGAGCTGTTACCAAAATCCAAAGAGTATCTGTCCGCATCATCTGATGTTGACGCCACGATCCATCAAGGGGTAGGAAGGAGAACCACAATGAGTGAATATGATATTTTTCACGTTCACCCACGGATGCCGAAAAAGGTAACACTGGCAGAGATAAGCATCAGGGATGGCATCCAGCATGAGGAGGTATGGATTCCTACTGC